>Ga0068861_100001114_pt1 | contig 16653 bp, 13 predicted proteins | sample KBSSwiS42_FD_66593 | JGI IMG/M metagenome (GOLD analysis project Ga0068861, IMG submission 66593) | Switchgrass rhizosphere microbial communities from Kellogg Biological Station, Michigan, USA - KBS Switchgrass S4-2 | ecosystem: Host-associated > Plants > Roots > Rhizosphere > Soil ...
TCCTTCGAGATCGGTGGTCTCAATCTGCCCGTGAAGCTCCCCCGATACAACCTGTCCACGGGCGTAAAGAAGTCTCCGCCCATTCGGTGCCCACACGGGATTGGGAAACACACTGGTGGAATCGGTCGGAACGAGTTGTCGGGGGTTCTCTCCGTTCATTCCCATGCACCAGATTTCGGTGCCCGCCGCGGTAAGCCGCGTATAGGCAATGCGTGTTGCATCTGGGGAAATCGCCGCGGCGACACCATTGTCCTGAATGCGCCGTGGTTTCCCTCCCATGAGGGGAAGTGTCCAGATGCTGAAAACGCGTTCTCCGGATGCGTGCCCACCGCTCAAAAGCAGCGAGGAACCATCCGGGTACCAGTCCACGCGGGGGGTAGGAAGGCTTATTTCATAGCCAGGTGGTAGCTCGATCTTGCGACTATCTCCAGAATCGATCCCACGAACGTTGAGACCATCCATGTCCAGAGTGGCAACGTAATGACCGTCGGGTGAGAGCGATGCGATGAGGAGGAGATTGTCCGGCGTGTTCGAGGTGAGTTGACGCTGGGTTAGGGTAGAGTGGCCCGATGGATGGCGCCAGAGCGACCATGCCAGAGCGATCAGAATGGCGATGCCCGCTACACCAAACACGACGGATCGATTCAGACCGCGCCGATGAGTTCGAAGACTTGGCGATCTCAGTTCGGAAAGCAGCATCTCCAGAGCTGTGCGGACCTCCGCTGCTTGTTGCAGGCGTAGCCCCGGTTCCTTTTCCAGGCACCGAAGAATGAGAGTACGAAGACCGGCCGGCACCTCCGCAGGCATAGGAAGAGCAGGTTGGGCGAGGATCGCGGCGGCGAACTCATGCGCGGTTCGCCCCCTGAAGGGAAGTTGGCCGATAGACATCTCGTAGAGCAGAACGCCAAGTGCCCAGACATCACTTTGCGGACCCGCAATCTGTCCGCCCAGTACTTCGGGCGCAAGATAAGCGGGAGTGCCCAGCACCGCTTCCGGCTCGGTTAGGTGGACAGTGGCGTCTTCCGGTCCTGCTTCGATTCTCTTGGCGATGCCGAAGTCCAGCACTTTGGCCCGACCATCCGGCGTGATGACGACATTGGATGCCTTGAGGTCGCGATGCACGATGCCACGGGCATGAGCATGCGCAAGTGCGTCCGCAATCTGAATGCCATACCGAAGCACGCTCTCCACCGGAAAGCCACGCGGGGGAATCAACTGGCTAAGCGGACGACCCTCGATCCACTCCATGGCGACGAAAACCGTGTCTTCGCTATCGCCCACGTCAAAAATCGTGCAAATGTGAGGATGATTGAGCGACGAAGCGAGGCGCGCTTCCTGGATCAGCCGTGCTCGAGCCTGCGGGTTGGCGACCGTGTGGGGTGGGAGGATCTTGAGCGCGATGTCACGGCCCAGCCGCGAGTCACGAGCCCGGTACACGACACCCATGCCCCCTTCGCCGAGTAATTCAAGGATTTCGTAGGGACCGATGTTTTGATTCACCATGAGTCGGACAATATTAGCTTTTTTGATTCCAATAAACATCTCACCCGAACGGACGTTCTGAAATTGTTTTGATTGCCATACAAAACAAGTTGTAGCGTTCAACCGTGTTAGCACCACCTATTTGTTTGTAAAGGATCTGCCCATGGCCGTGTGTGTCACCAATACCAAGGGACTTTGGTTCGCTTTGTGCCTGCCTGTCATTCTGAGCATCGGTTTGTTTACATCGTCCGCTCATGCACTCCCACGAGATCCCGCGGTAAGTCGCACTCAAATCGCGTTCGTAGAAGCGGGTCAGCTGTGGGTCATGCCTCGGAGCGGGGGAAGGGCCACGCGAGTATCCAACCTCCCGGGCCAAAAATTCACACCAAGGTTCAGTCCCGATGGACAGAAGATCGCTTTCGGCAGCAACGAGGCCCAAGGGGAAATCAATCTCTACACCATGTCACTGAACGATGGGACGCCAAGGCGCATCACATTCATCCCCTCGCATCAGCAGCTCACGCAATGGACAAGCGACAATCAGTTGGTTTTCTACACCAATTCCCTGTGCTTCAGTCGGATCGAGATGCAGCTCTTCACCGTTCCGGAGTCGGGCGGCCTGCCCACGCAGCTTCCGGTGGCTTACGGCTCGGATGGAGCGATCGATGACACCGGCGAATGGCTCGCCTACACGCCAAACTTGCAGAACTCGCTGTATCAATACTGGAGGCGCTATCGCGGCGGCGGCGCGCAGGATCTTTGGTTGGTAAACCTTCGCACACATACCTCCCGTCGCATCACCGATTGGACGGGTGGCGACTGGCATCCGATGTGGCATGGCACGACGCTGTATTACCTGTCCGACGAGGGCTCCGAGAATTGCATGAATGTTTGGCGCTATGAGATGCGCGACGCTTCGCGAAAGCAGGTAACGCATTTCCGCGACTACGACATCCGAAACGCATCCATTGGACCCGATGCGATCGTATTCGAACTGGGGCCCCAGCTCCTGTTGCTGGATCTAGCCACCGGAACATCGGCCCCGGTTCAAACGGATATCCCAGACCCGCCTTCGCTCATTCGCGATGTCGATGACGCCAACTTCATTACGAACCGCCAACTCTCAGGAGACGGAGCGCGGCTTCTAATCGAAGCGCGCGGCGATTTGTGGCTGGCGAGCGCGGGACCCGGGGCGTCTTCGCCTCGGAATCTCACCGCGACTAGTGGAGCATTCGAGCGAGAGGCGGTCCTCAGCCCGGATGGGAAAAGGGCCGCGTACTGGTCGGACGCTACCGGCGAATACCAGCTTTATGTCCGCGACCTTGCCGTGAACGCCGCCGCGAAACCGCTCACTAAATTTTCCAGCGGCTTTCGGTTCCGCCCCGTTTGGAGTCCGGACTCACGCTGGCTGGCATTTGCGGACCAGCGGAGTGCCATCGCCATCTTCGATATAACGCGTCGGCGAATGACGCCGGTGGAGACCGATCCGTGGGCCGAACCCACCGAGCTGGCCTGGTCGCCGGATTCGAAATGGCTCGCCTATATCCGTACCGAGACAAATCGGCTGACCGCGATCTGGCGTTACGACCCGGTGAGCGGTAAGCGGCAGCAACTGACCACCGAACGGTTCAATGCCAGTACGCCGGTGTTTGCTCCCAACCGCGAGCGTATGTTCTTCATCAGCTATCGCAATTTCTCCAACCCCAACTCCGATTGGATTCAGCAGCGCATCACACACCGGGGCACCGCGACGTTGATGAGTGTGCCATTGAAGAACCTTGCGTTTGATGCGGAATCGTTCGAACGCGCGGCGGTGCGACTGAACACAACGTCAGGGTCAATAACGGCACTTGGTGCGACGCAGAATGGTGACCCGATCTACGCGCTCACGGATGTCAGCGGCGCATCATCAGTCAAACGTTATGACATGGCTAAGCAACAGGAAATTACCGTGCCCGATGCGCGAGGCATCACACTCTCAGAAAATGGGCGCTACATGCTTCTTGATCGCGAGGGGAAATCTTTCGTGCGCGACATTGGGGACTCGTCGGAACGCGCGCTCAATCTCACCGACATGAGGGCTCACACCAACCTTCGTCAGGAATGGGTGGAGCTTTACCAGGATTCCTGGCGCTATTACCGCGATTACTTCTACGCCCCCAGAATTGGGCTGGGGGATTGGGATCGTGTTCGAGCACGGTACTTGCCGATGGTTCTGCGCAGTTTCACGCGACAAGAAGTGAACCTCGTGTTGAGCGAGATGATTGGCGAAAGCAGTGTCGGGCACGCGTACGTGGCAAACGGCGGCGATGTGGAAACGTCATCGCCGCCTTCGACGGCCGGAATGCCCGGAGTAGATTTCGCGGTCGAGAATGGAGCGTTTCGGATCACCCGAATCTATGAGGGGGCTCCTTGGGATGACCGCGCGCGGTCTCCGCTTCGGGAAGCCAAGGTAGGCGAATATCTTCTCGCCGTAAACGGGAAACCGATCGACATCACCAGCGATCCCCGGTCTGCCTTTGTGGGCCTGGCGGGAAAGGATGTCCAGGTCACCATCGGCCCGCATCCCCGGAAAGATTCCAGCTCATGCGAGATCACGATCAAGCCATTGGCGAACGAGAATGACTTGAGACGGCGTGCCTGGATCGAGGCAAATCGTAAGCACATCGAGGAAAGAAGCGGCGGACGCATCGGCTATATCCATGCCCCCGACTACAACATCAACGGCTTTAATGAATTCGAATCGCAGTTTTCGGGACAGATCGACAAGGACGCCCTGATCATCGACGCGCGCTGGAGCCTGGGCGGTTGGGTAGGAACCATCATTGCGGAAAATCTAGCCCGCCGGCCGCTTGTGTTTCAGGCTATTCGCGAATCAGACCAAGTCTGGCCAGCCCATCGATGGGGTGCCCATTATGGGCCGAAGGCCATGCTTATGAACTACATCACTGTCTCTGCGGGAGAATCGTTCTGCTACTCCTTCCGCAAACTTGGCCTGGGTCCCTTGATCGGTTCTCGTACCTGGGGCGGATCGACCGGCCTCAACCCAGTTCCGTCACTCATCGACGGCGGGTACGTGAACGTGCCCAACGCTCCGTTCTATGACGAGACGGGTTGGCTATGGGAGGGGCACGGGCTCGATCCCGATGTGTTGGTGGAGGACGATCCGGCAAAGATGATGACCGAAGGCGACGCGCAACTTGATGCAGCCATTGAAAGTATGCTCAAAGCATTGGCCGAGAAGCCGTTTCATCCCCCCGCGGGACCACATTAGCCAAAAACCGTGTGAATCGGGGGCGATACCCAGGGTGGCTGCGCTTGCAGCCTTGGGTCCTTCTATCCTTTCCCGGGATCCTTTACTATATCTGCCAAGGTGCGCTAGGCGCGCAAGGTGATTTCTCTCGAAGCGACGCGGAAATTTCTGCAGATTGCCCCACGAGACTCGCCCCGTTCCCTGTGTAGCTAACCTGATCGGACCAAGGTGGTCCGTCCTTCCATGGGTTCAACCGGGAAGGAATGCATTGTGTATATAGTGGCGACGTTCGACCAAGTGTGGCTCGTCGCATAAGGAAAGTATGTCCAAGAAAATCTATGTAGGTAACTTGCCCTTCTCGTCCACCGAAGAGGGCATTCGTCAGATCTTCTCCCAGTACGGCACTGTGACCTCGGTGGCCTTGATCACCGACCGGGAAACCGGATCGCCTCGGGGTTTCGGATTCGTGGAGATGGAAGAAGGAGCCAGCGAAGCCATTCGCGCTCTCGATAACCAAGACTTCGAGGGACGGAAACTGAAGGTGAACGAGGCCAAGCCCAAGGAGGCTGGTAGCCGCGGGCGCTGGTAATAATCGTTTCATGCCGGGCGGCGCGTAATCGCCGCCCTGTACCATGAGGCATCAGGGGAGGCGACGCTTTGGCGTCGCCTTCTCGTTTTTCCCCAAACCGCCAAGCCACCAGCGAGACTGCTAGCTATCGATTTAAAGAAGGCCTCAAGGCGATGAGGCCAACGCCTCGTTCCCTACGGAACCCGGGCGTAGTCCGTACCGCCACAAGTGATCCCAAAACCGGTCTGGCTGTATGCCAGCAGGGCGCCTTGTGACGTAATTCGGGCTGTTCCAGAAGCCCAGCCCATGGATTGTTCAGGCACCGTGATCAGATTGGGCTCCGTCAGATCGCCGGACACAGTGTCCGGGTTTGCAAATCCCACGTGGATGATGATGCTGAAATCGAGCGCACCCCCGCCAAGGCTAACGACAAGCGTATCGGGGAAAGGGTTGCCACCAGGGCAACGGTAAGTACCCGCCCAAGTGCCGACGAACTTGTCTCTGTCGGCGGATGTGGGCGTGGGCTCCGTCGATCCGTCGTCATCACAGGACGCCATCAAGAGAGCCGCTGAAGCAAGCGCCATCAAGTAGCGGAGTGGCATCCGGCAGCGAAGTAGTGGTGAGGACATGTACGCGTTGGTCCCTAGCGCCTAGCGGTGACGGTCGTTTTGAAGATCAAACTCCTCAGCCCCGTTCCCCGCTAGTATTTTCTTAAAGATTGACAAAAATAATGAAGAGGCATAGTTTGCGAGTTGGATCCTCATCCCCTGAGGCGTCTCAAGAACACTCCGCGGGCCTCCTGCGGAAGAACGGAAGACCGTCGGTCGTTAGCCCTTTTCGCTTATTCCGCCACTACGATAGAACGACCGAGAGGTTCCGCGTGAAGTCAAATCGAACCTCCAGGGCTGTTCTCTTGTCTCTCCTCTTGGCAGCTACTGCAGTATGAATCAAGAACCCGGCAAGCATCGTCGCACCGCGGGCTTCATGCTCGCTCGTTTCGAGAAATGGATCTTGCCTCGAATCGCCCGAAAGCTTCCGCGTTGGATCCTTCCTGACCACCTGACGGGGTTGGGGCTGATCGCGGCGACCGGTATTGGCGCCGCTTATGTCGCCGCTAACCACGATCCGGTGTGGCTGTGGGTTGCCTCCGCGGGTCTCGTGATTCATTGGCTTGCCGATAGCCTGGATGGAACGCTTGCCCGAACTCGCCACATCGAACGACCGCGATACGGCTTTTATCTCGATCATCTCTGCGACGCGTACGCAACGATAGCTATCGGACTGGGCCTCGGTCTCTCACCCTATTTGCTGCTTGGCGGAGCTCTCACCGTCGTCGCGGCCTACCTCGTGCTGTCCATCAACGTATATTTGGAGACGCACATCTTCGGCGAGTTTCGTTACGGATATGGAGTGGTTGGTCCGACCGAGGCTCGCATCCTTCTCATCATGCTCAATCTTGTCGCGCTTTTTTCCCGGGGCCTGCCCTTCAATCTTTTCGGAATTGGCATGACGGTGTTCGACGTTGCGGGGATTGCGGCCGCGGTGGGGATGACGGGGCTACTTCTTTCCCGAGCGGTGAGGAATTTGCAACATTTGGGACGGCTGGAGCCCGCCAACGTCGTCAGGACCGAATAACGTTGTCTCAGTGGACTCCGGTCTTGTTTGGTTGTTTGCTCGGACTAATCTTGCCGCACGACGTCGCTGCCCAGTGGGCGCGTCCGCCGCGTGATGGCGGGTTCGTGGAGTCTCTTGGGCAACCGCATCACTGGCACTGGCATGCGGGACCTTCGGCCGGCGCCTGGTTCGAGGATCCGGGCACGAGCCTCCTGCTACGAGCGTCGGGCGGTGCGTATCGTGATCTCGTCAATCCGGTGACCGGAATGGTCCAGGTGGGGTTCGAGGGCTTCGTCGGCGCTCGTGATGATCGGCTTGACGGGGGGGTGCGGGCGTTGGTGCGCGTGCCGTTCGTCGGCATGGGCGTCGGCGCTGAGTATGATCTCCTCGATTCGCATCTCAATTTCCTCGTCACAGCGCATACGCCCGTCATTCGGGGCGGAGTGATCCGACCGGGCGGCACCCTTCGGTTGCACTGGTATCCGACGGAGAGCAGCAGCTTCACCCTCGGGTGGGCCGTTCCGCTGGGCGAGCCGCTCGCGGGGCGCGGCCGGCCGCGTCGCGACTACGTGGTCGTGGCCTCCAGATTCCCGAAGCCCAAACCCTACCTGGTGCAGGATCCGCAGGTGGAGCAGGTGCTTGACACACTTCGCGTGTCGGCAGGCTGGATACGGCGGTGCACTCTGCCCTTCCTCGACCAGGACGGCCGGAGTCTTGCCATCGCCCAGGAACGCAACGCGCAGGCTCTGGCCGAGCTTCGGGCGCACCTCGCGATCCGTAGCGCGGAACAGGAAGTGCGTCTCTTCCACCGAAACATCGAGTTGCTATTCACCCTCGCGGCGGGGAGCGACGTAGCCGGGGTGCGTTTGGCGCAGGAGGCCCGCACCATACTGTTGGAGGAGATCATCCTTCCTTACAACAGCCTGCTCGGTCGCAAGAAGCTCCGGGACGAGCTGGTCGAGCTGTCCACTGCGGCGCGCGGGCGCTTCGGCGGCAGCATCGCAGCGGCGGGCTTGGTGCATTCCGACCGCGTCGAGACCGTGCTGTACGCCTTCCAACAGCTCACCAACATCCTCGAGGCGGAGCGGGCGAAGGCCGCCAAGGAGTGGGACGACGCGCGCCTGGTCTGGATGCCGCTGCAATACGCACTGAGGCCCGAGGACCACGACACCCAGGCCGAACTCGACGCCATCGTCGAGCGGGCGACCGGCGGGGCCTTTACGAACGGAAACCAGATCCACTACTTGGCGAACCTGCAGTTTCACTGGGAGCTGCTGCGCACGATCCGAAAGGCGCAGGACTACCACGTGCTTCTGATTCACGACTTTCCCGCGGTGACCAAGTCCGGCGGGCTCGATTGGGCGGCGCTCGAACAGGTCCTCTGCTACATCACGACGCTCACCGAACGGGTCGCCGCGTACGACACGGTACGCAGCCTCCCGATTTACTTCATCTTCCACGATCAGCACTACTACGAGATGCGGAAATCACACCTGTGGATGGACGTGCTGGAGGACCCGCTGCGCGCGTCGCCGGAACTTGCGCACGCCACGGCAGCCCAGACCGACTCGCTCGCCCGTGCCCTTGACCGGCTGCGGGAAGCCGTCGCGGCGTCCAAGGTGCTGCAGGCGGAGCGGCGGCAGTACGGCGATGATTGGCTGCGGAATCGGGTGAAGGTCCACGTGAACATCACCAACCGGGCTGATGAGGCCTACTGGAGCGGCGGCATCGTCTCCAGCTTTTTCGCGTATCCCGACAATTTGATGCGCGACCATCGGAAGCTTGCCTTCTACGACGTCTCGGAGTCCGACCCTTATAGGGGTCGCGCGGTTTACACGGGTATGGGGGTTGGCCAGCAGTACCTGGGGCCAACGTGGGAGGATCGGTCCCTGGAGGTGGTGGGCCCGATGCTGGCGGAACTGAAGCACTCGGTGCGCGCACTCCTGCTGTCGCAAGGCATGCGTGAGGAGGAGATCCCGCTACCCCTGCGAGCCCAACCCCGCCCAGTAGGTTACGACTCCCTGCTCGCTGCCGGAGGGCACCAGCCGGGATACAAGGCGCGCGCACTCCAGCTGACGAACGGGACGGGGTTTCTGCCGAAGCCCCTGAACGTGGGCAAGGCCGTGCTCTATTCCCTGATGCCGCCGGGGTCCGTGATCAAGGCTCCCGATTCGCTGTGGAACTCGTTCCTGTATGGCGGCCTTCTGTTGGGCGCCTGCTTGCGAGGCGCAGAGGTTCTCATCATCGCCCCCGCGGAGGCCAATGCGCCCAGCGTTGGCTTGCCCCAGATGATCCGGGAATGGGAACTAATGACCCGGCTGCTCGATGCACGGACTGCACTGGGAGATGCGATCGCGGCCAGCGGCGGGATGCTGCAGCTTGGCCTTTATGCGGTGGAAGCGGACGCGAGCGGGTTGGCGAGTCGCGTGGATACCTGGAACGAAAACGTCGCCGAGACGCCGTTTCTCACCGAGCTTATGCCCTCCCTCCCCACGAGCTGGCCGGTGGTCGTCGCCCTCGGGCGCCCCTCGGCGCAGGCGAACGCCAATCGCCCCAAACTGCACCAGAAGGTGCAGTTTCTTGGAACGGCCTCGTTGTGGAAGGCGATCGCCAAGGCGCCAGAGTGGCCCGAGTTCATGTCGACGTACATCGCCTACCGCGATGCGACGTATGCCGCCGACAAACTTGCGTCCAAGGCGGTTCCGTATCCCACCGAGCTGCAGTCGATCGCCGAGCGCATCCATGCGCGGACCCACGATATCGAAGGCGCAGCGAGCTTCGCGCTGGTGGGTTCGCAGAACCAAGACTACCGGGGAATGTTCATGGACGGCGAAGTGGACGTGGTCTTCAGCGGTCCGGAATCGCTGGTTCCGCTCGTCGATCTCATCTTCCTCGAGGGGACCACCACATGGCTAACGAACCAAGCGTCCCTCGACCGCCTTGTACCTCCGCCGAGTGAGTACTGGCGGCGGTGGGCGCGCGTGCTGAAGGACGGCGTGTGAGCAAGCGGTTTCTGGCAGGTTGTTTCCTGCTGTTGCTCCCGGCGCCGGTCACCGCGCAGCTTGGCGAGGTGCGGATCGGGGTGATCGGCAGCTACGCCGTCTCCGACGCATACCGATCGGGGGGTGGTCTCACACTCGGCTACGCGCCTGGTCGGCTGGCCTACATGGGCGTGCGTTGGATCTACTACGTGGGCAGCACGAAAGCGCTGGCCGACGACGCGGGTAGCGGCGATGTCACGAACCGTGCCCAGCTCTTCGGCGCCGACCTTGGACTGGAGTTCCCCCTGGATTCCATGGAACTCGTCGTCGGCGGGACACTGGGAGCAGTCCATTATTCGCAGCACACGGAACCTACCGGAGCCTCCACATCAGGCTCCGAAAGCGCCGGCGCCACGGAGTTCGTTGCGGCCCCCATGGCGATACTGCACGTCAGGATCGGTCCGGTCATGGTCGCTCCGCAGCTCGCCTACTACTTCGCGGGGGCACCGGATCTGCGTTGGTCCGTGGGCGGCTCGGGCCCGGCGCTGTCGTGTTCCATCCTCCTCCCGTTCGAGACCGATCGCATCCGTTACTGACGCAGAGGCCCGCACCGCTGAGGGACCTTCGTGCAATTCATCTCCATCGCGGTAACCCTTCTGATCCTTCCTGGTGTCGTTTCCATCCCTGCACGGGCCTCGGACCGCCAGGTTCCCGATGTTGCTTTTGCCACTCAACTAGGCTCCGGCATCTATAAGGTCGACGAAAGCACCATACAGGTGTATCGATTTGCCCCATCCTTCAATCTGCGATCCGTGGAGAATCGGAAGTGGGGAATGCGCCTCCAGTTTCCGTTGACCTTTGGTTTCTACGACTTCACGATCACAGATGTCATCATCGAGGGATTGCCCCGCCACCTGACCACCATAGCTTTGGTTCCCTCCCTTGAAATTCCGATCGTCGTGACCGAGACCTGGTTTCTCACTCCATTCGCGGCGATCGGCGCCGGCAAGGACCTTTCCGTCGGCTCCACCAGCTTCATCTACGCCACCGGCCTCAGCAGCCTCGCTCTCTTCTCGTTCGATAGGGAGGACATCCGGCTGGGAAACCGCTTCGTCTATACCGGCTACACCAACAAGCATCTCACGTTCCAGGATGACTTCAGCTTTCTGGAAAGTGGCCTTGATATCAGGCGATCCCTGGGAATCCGGATGTGGCGGCACGACCTTGCCGGAAGTCTCTTCGGCGTGAACTACTTAAAGGTGGCCAGTCCACAGGTTGTTCGCCAGATTGAAAAGTCAGTGGACTTGCGCGCTAACTGGGAGCTTGGATTCACCCTGGGAACCGTGGAACCGTGGAAGCTCATGGGACTTAGGCTGCCTCGCCTCGGTCTTGGCTTTCGGTTCGGAGACGACGGGAAAGCGCTTCGATTTGTTATCGGGAATCCGTTTCCCCTGGATGCCCCCCGAACGATGGCCGGGCTTATTCAACAACCCTAAAGGAAGTTTTTGTTGGAGATTTAATTATTGGTCATTTGGAGATTAATTATTGACAGTATGGTCTGCTCAGGACTAGCTTGCCTTTTTGCCAGGAAGCAAGCTGAGGTCTTCTACCCCCTGAGGCTTCGAGACAGAATGCAGGAACGCTCTTCCTCGCCGGGAGAGGAGTACGTAATAGTTCCCTCTGTTTAAGGACTGGTGTCAAACCTATACGGGGGCGCTCATGAAGCGAGCATTTTTGTTGATCGGAACTTTGTTTGTTTTTGGATGTTATCACGCCACCATCGAGACAGGACTACCTGCTTCCAATGAGAGCATCAACAAACCGTGGGCCTCAGGCTGGATCTACGGCCTTGTTCCGCCGAGCACAGTAGCTGCGGCGAGTCAGTGTCCACATGGTGTAGCCAGGGTGGAAACAGTGCACAGTTTCCTGAATCAGCTTGTTGGTGCTTTGACCTTAGGCATCTATACCCCAATGAGCATCAAAGTCACATGCGCTTCTGATTCTTCCGGAGAAATTCCGGACACCGGAGCGGATATCTTTGTCTCCGAAGATGCAACGCAAGCAGATATCCAGCAGGGTCTTCAGCTTGCAGCTCAATTAGCAAAGAACGAGCAGAGGCCTGTTTACGTGCAATTTTGATCGTGCGCAGCCCAGCTCGATGCCCTTCAGTAAAGAGGACCACTATTTCCCAAGGTGAAGTCCTCGATGAATAGATGCTTCTTTGCGGTACCCATCCGCCGCTCTGCGCTCCTCGCTGGAGTGATGCTTGCCCCCATCTCCCTCGGGATCCTTCCCCTCGCCGCCCAGACCCCGGAGGAATCGAGAGCGTTTGTCCCCGGGACACTCGCCAATCGCGTCGACGGCTTCGTGATCTTTAATGAAGACGACGGATTCCTGGCTCTCGGCTACCGCCGGGCTCTGGGGACGAAGCAGATCTTCTTCGGACCCCTCGTTCTCGCCATGGCGCGGTTCTGGGGCCACTCGGTACTCGAGCCTCTTGGTCCCCACCTCTACCTCCAGGAGACTGAGTCCCGGTTCTATTTCGCCGCGGGAGGGGAAGCGGGCTTGGCCCTTGGCACCCGGATGGAGTTCTCCGCACGGACCGGGATCGGCTATTCCTTCGGCGACTTCGCGGGCACCGCCGGCACTCCTCAAGACGGCTGGGTGCCCTTCGTGGGAGGCCGGGCCTCGGTACGTCTCTTCGGTCACCGGCCCCGATGGTTTCTCTCGGCAGGATACCTGTGGGTGGACCTCTGGTCCGACCACTCCAACTGGGTCGACACCGGGATTGGCATAGCCTGGTGAGAATACCGATTAGAGGTTCCATGAGCTTGCAGCGGGTCGGGCTCCTGCTCGTCGGCGCTGCCCTTGCCGCCTGCTCGGACGTCAACGAGGATCTGCCCTACGCGCCGGCCAACTGCAATCCGGTCAAACCGAGCTTCGGCACCGTCATTGTGACCGTCTCGAAAAGCGCAGCCCACCCCACCATTCCCCTCACCATCTACCGGGGCAACTACGAAGAAGGCATCGTCGTTGTCCGGGACACTGTGGACGTCGCCCAGACCGGCTTCGAGGTCCCGGTCGATAAATACTATGCGGTGATCGCGCGGTACACAGTGGGGCTCGACACCATTCTCGTACTGAATGGTGGGCGCCTCGAGGTGAATGGCGAGACGTACCGGGATGCCACCTGTTATGGCCTACCCACCCTGGAGCTGGATCTCCGGCTTCGATAGCGACACATTTTTCATGATCGGGGGAGTCTCATGACTTCATCGCTCAAGCGCATCTGGATCACGCTGGCGCTACTCGTCTTCGGATCGATTTTGCCCGCGATCGTTGAGGCACAATGTCCCAGCTACATTACTCAATGGGGCTCGAACGTTGGCGGTGTGGCCACGGATGCCGCGGGAAACGTTTACGTCGTGCAGCAGAGCAATGCCCGAATCCAGAAGTTCACCAGTACCGGCACCTACCTCACCCAGTGGGGCTCGTTAGGTAGCGGCAACGGGGAGTTCTGGGGTCCGTCCGGAATTGCGACAGACGCCGCCGGAAATGTCTACGTCACGGACAGTTCCAACAACCGCATTCAGAAATTCACTGACACCGGAACGTACCTCACGCAATGGGGCTCGCCAGGTAGCGGCAACGGGGAGTTCGAAGATCCCTATGCAGTGGCGACCGATGTCAGCGGGGACGTCTACGTCGTCGACCTGAACAACTTCCGCATCCAGAAGTTTACCAACAGTGGCACTTACATCACGCAGTGGGGCTCAGGAGGCCTCGACGACGGACAATTTGGCGTTGCCATCGGAATAGCGACGGACGCCGACGGAAACGTCTTTGTCCTTGACCGCGCCAACCAGCGTCGCGTTCAGAAGTTCACCAACACCGGCACCTACCTCACCCAGTGGGGCTCGCCCGGCAGCGGTGACGGGCAGTTCGACTTTCCCGTCGGCTTGGCGACCGACCCGACTGGGGCCGTTTACGTTGTTGACCAGAACAACTCCCGCATCCAGAAGTTTAGCGGCTCTGGCACATACCTGTGCCAATGGGGCTCGTTCGGCAGTGGTGACGGGCAGTTCGACTTTCCCCTCGGCGTGGCGATCGACGCCTCCGGGAATGTCTACATCACAGACGGTAACAACGGCCGCATCCAGAAGTTCAGCTCCGCCCCGACTCCAACGAACGCCTCTAGCTGGGGACACCTAAAGCGTCTCTACCGTCAACACCCAACCCTTGCATCTACGAAGCCGCATTAGGTTAAATCCTTATATTTCAACGCCACCTAGGTTCTTTCCGACTGGGGCGCAGCCAAACGAATCCCATAGGCTTGGTGACCAGTCGAGCCGAGTGGGCAACAAGCGGAACCCTCACGGCAAGGGGTTGGGGATCAGTCTCGGTGGAGGTGATTGGATCGCAGTAGGCCAAGAGCCTGCTCTATGCGCTTGGGGATTAGAGCGCAAACAATTGCGATGTGTGTCTGAGACTCTGATTAAAGGAGCATTCTTTGCTTGATTTCTTAGCCTCTCAGGTTCTGTTTGCATGGACCAGGGCTCAAATACCGGAGGGACACGAATGCGGAAGCTCCTGTCTGTGACCTGCATTGCCTCTCTCCTCACCGCCTCCTCCTTGGCTTTTGCTCAATCTCAACAGACTTCATCCTGGGGAATGCTGAAGACCCGTTACGGTCAGCCCGAGGGGATACAGCGCACTGGACTCAATAAACAAGTTGCCGATGCAATTCTTAACAGCCCGCTGTTGAACGATCCAAATGTGAAAGCTGTCTACCATATGGGCAAAGATGACTTAGGCTCACTTTGAAGGTGCAGCTTCGTGACTCCCATAGGTGGCGCTTGTGCCCATTCGAAAAAGTTCTTTGCGGAGGCCCCAAGTCAACTCAGAATCAAACTCTCCGACATCACTCTGCGCGCGCCGATTTCGGCCAAGGTCATCCAGGCGTGCTCCAATGAGCCCCGAACGTTTAGCCCGCGCACCGCATCTTCAATGATCACGACTTCTAATCCGGATTTCCGCGCATCCTGAGCGGTGGCGCGAATACTGAAATCGAGTAGAAATCCCGCCAGCAATAGTCGCCGGACTTTACGTTCCTTGAGGTAGCCCAACAGTCCAGTTGGCGTGCGGCCATCATCGGCCATGAGAGCGGAGGATACGTTGAGTCCAGCTTGAGTGCCTCGCCGCATTATCATTTCAATGCGCGACGTGTTGATCCCGGGATGCATCTCCGCTCCCGCCCGTCCGGCCAGACAGTGTTCCGTCCACAGCATTTGCTCGCCGTGATGCGAGGGGATGGTTTCAAAGGGACGCCGGCCAGGATAGTGCGAAGCGAACGAAGCATGACCGCGTGGATGCCACTTCAAGCTCAGCACACCGCGCGGCAACATTTCGAGAAGGCGATTCACGATGGGGACAATGGTTTCCGCGCCCGGAACCGGAATCGTTCCGTTCGAGAAGAAATCGTTCTGCAGGTCGAGTGCGAGAAGAAGGTCGCCCTCGCGGACTTGAAGTCGCTCGGCCATGCTGCGCGTACAAATAATCCTTTTCCAACCGGATTGCAAGGAGGGGTACCCGCAGCGGACTACCAGGATACAATCAAGCCATGTTGCAAACCGAAACAGAGCCGTCGTTCGGGGTCTCACCCGGTTGGATCTTTACCGGTCTGTTTGGCCTTGGCCTCTCGCTGGTGCTCCTGCTCTGCGTTCTTCCTCGACCTCTAGCCCTGAAATTGCTCGACGAGCGAGGCCCCATGGAGATGGTGTCGCTCGTTGTCTACTTGCTCGCCATACTGGGGCTCGTCTCCATGCTCCTCCATAATGCTGCACTGGCGAGCTGGGGCATTGCCGCGCTCTTATTTCTATCGGTGTCCGAGTACAACCCCGGCAATCTCATGACCAAGTGGATCGATAGGCAGCCGGGTAATCCGGGGGATCCGGTAGGCCTGAACGTTCCCGGGCTGATGGCCATTTCCTTGGTTGTGCTGACCATCGCGGCCGGACTCCTCTTTTCCAGCCGAGGCCGTTTTTTCAGCGGCCTTCGTCATCGTGGTCCCGAAGCCTGGCTCGTGTTCGTGGGCTGGTTCTTCCTTATGCTCTCATTCATCATCGACCGCATTCAGGGCTATTTCTTCAATTGGCATGCGGGGTACCGCCTGGAAAAGGGCATCTTCTACGCCTCGGACGTGGTGGAGGAGACCCTCGAATTTTTGATGCCTTTCTTCTTCTTTTTCGCCATTCTCCTCTGGTCGCGCCGCCGTAAGCACTCGGAGATTGGTTCATGACCACGCACACCACCGCCTGCCCGCTTGATTGCCCCGATCACTGCAGCCTCTCGATCGAGGTGGAGGATGGGCGCGTGACCGAGATCGAAGGCAACGAAGTAAACCCGGTCACCAAGGGCTACATCTGCGCCAAGGTGCGCCGGCTTCCCGATGCGCTCTATGGCCCGGACCGCGTTCTAACTCCGGCCATTCGCAGCGGCCCCAAAGGCTCGGGGCAGTTTCGCGCCGTGAGTTGGGACGAAGCGCTGGACACCATTGCCGGGACGCTCGTCCAGATACGCGATGTCCATGGTGGGGAAGCTATCTATCCCATCTCCTACGGCGGGTCGAATGGTTTTCTATCTCAGGACACCACGGACGCGCGACTCTTCTGGCGACTGGGAGCATCGAACATCAAGCGGGCGGTGTGCTCGGCGCCAACCGGCCGGGCGGCCGTCGGTCTTTACGGCAAGATGCC
>Ga0068861_100001115_pt1 | contig 16647 bp, 9 predicted proteins | sample KBSSwiS42_FD_66593 | JGI IMG/M metagenome (GOLD analysis project Ga0068861, IMG submission 66593) | Switchgrass rhizosphere microbial communities from Kellogg Biological Station, Michigan, USA - KBS Switchgrass S4-2 | ecosystem: Host-associated > Plants > Roots > Rhizosphere > Soil ...
CACCGACTGCGCGAAGCTGCCCATCAGCTCCAGAGAAAGGTCCGCCAGATCGAGGCGTCCGCCGAGCCCGCCGAGCCACGCCCTGCCGAGCCCCAAGAGCTCGCTCCGCACGCCGCCCACGGCCACCAGGCTCAGCGCGTGCTTACGCTCCAGCGTGCCCTTGCGCACGGCGCGCGCATACTCCACTCGCTGCATCTGCTCGGTATCGATGGTGGTGGTGGCGCCGCTCGCCACCAGAAAACGATCTTGACGCAAGAAATCGCGGTTTCGTTCCGCGACGAAGTACCGGCCTGCGGCCACGGCCAGGCGCCCCCCTCCGCGTTCCGAAGTCAGCTCCGCCACGACGGGGCCGTCGGGTCCCCCCTGTTGCACCAAATACCTGCCCGGGCTCACGAACTCCAGCAGGCCGCGATCGCGGCTGGCGCCGGGCCAAGTCAGCGTCAGGTCGTCGCGCCCGCCGAGATCCAGGTGATAGGTCGGATGCTGGGAGCCTGCGAGCGTGACAGCCGTCGTGGTCAGCGTGCGCTCCGAGGCGTAGGTGAATGCTTCTCCGATGGTGACGCGACCGTCGTGATCTCGATCCGCCGCCCCCATCAGCGCGGACACCAGATGGTGCGTGAACACCGAGGCGCCAAGCTCATCCGACTCCTGCGAGTCCTCACCGGCGGCGCTGGAGGTCAGGATCGCGACGCCGCTGGGTGAGCGCGGCGCGTCGACCCGCACTTCGAAGCTAGGTGCCTGCCTGCCGCCTTTGACGCGCGTGAGCGCGCCAGAGCGGCACGAGTCGACGACCAGCACGCGCGTGTCGGCAGGCGATCCCGCAGCGAGGTTCTTCAGCTCATCGAGCGCCAGGCGCGTGCCTTCGAGATGCAACGCCTCCGCGTCGGCGTGCCCCGAATAGAACACGAACAGCAGGTCGCTGCGCCCCGGCCCCGCTTGGCGCAGGCGCGCGTTGAGACCGATCAGCGTGCGCCGCAGATCATCGGCGCCGATCCCGGTCAAGAGCGTGACGTTCTCCGGCAGAAAACCCCCGCTGCCGCGCAGCACTTCGGCGATGCGGCGGGCATCCAGCTCGGCGTAGCTCAGCTCCACATCCGCCGCTGCTCCTTGGTTGTCGCCCACCACGATCGCGTAGCGCCCGGGCAACGCGGGGACCGTCACGGAGCTCGCACGGGTAGCGCCAGCGAACGAGCCGAGCGCCAGCAGCAGGCTGCAAGAACACAGAGCGCAGGCGCCTCTCATTCGGGCCGGACCTTATAGAAAAAGAACGACCGCTCCAGGCAGGGCAGGCCGATGGCGATGGGCTCCGGGCTGCGCTGCAGCTCGGCGCCACCGATGGCTCGGGCAGCCCCCAACAACTGCTCGCTCGAAACGCGCCGCGCGCACGAGAACGCCAGCAAGCGTTCGCGCCCCAGCTGATCGTCGAGCACGACGCTGCCCTCGAGTAGCCGCCGCTCATGAGCAGCCAGCGGCACGAGCTCCGGCGCGTTCGGAGCGTACAGCGTGATTGCGCCCGCGCCGTCCACGCTGAGCACAGCCACATGGGCCTCGCTCGCGCCGTTCGAAATCTGAAAGCGCAAGGCGTCGCCAGGGAAAGCGCTGCCCTTCGGCAGCAGAGGCTCGACGCGCCCGTCCGCGCGTCGGATGAATACATCGAGCGTCAGAACCGAGCCCTTCTTGCGCAGGCTCGGCTCCGTCCGTTCGAAGGCGACGAACAAGGCGAGCGCCAGGGCAGCGGCGGAAGCTGCCGCCAGAGCCGCCCGGGCTCGCGACCTCACGGAGCGGCCTCTCTCGCGCGTTGCCTCGCTCGACGCCGGACTCGAGCCCAGCGTCGGATGGGCGCGAAACAGCTCGACCGCGACCTGCTCCAGGGCCTTCAACCGTCGCCTGCAAGCGCCGCAGTGGTCGATGTGTGCGCGCTGGGGCGCGGCCCTGGTGCCCGCCGTTTCACCGGTGATCAACTGGTCGAGCGCCAGGTCCGACAGACACGCCGACGTGGGCAGTACCATTTCGAATTCGTCCGAGCTCACGCCAGTCCTCCTTCCTCAGACCGGGAGCGTGTCCGGCATGGGGACCAATGCCTTGAACTCTTCCGAGCTCACGTGAGTCCTCCCGCAGCGTGATCGCTGTGCTCCAGTGCCGTCAGCTTGGCAGCTTGGCGGTGGAATTCGCGCAGCCGGTTGCCGACCGTCTTGCGCGACGTACCGATCAACGTCGCGATCTCGTCCTGGCTCATGCGGTCCACGTAGTAGTAGACCGCGATCTCACACAGCTCCTGGGGCACCTGGTCGAGCACGCGGGCCAAGTTCACGCGCAACTCGGGGAAGCTCGCGGCGGCGATCGTGAACGCATGCGCCGAGTGGCTCAGCGAAGCCGAGCTGGCGTCTGCGAGCAAGGCGTGCCGGCGACGGTTGTCGCGCAGCACGTTGAAGCAGTAGTTGGTGGTGATCCGGTACAGCCAGGTCGTTGGCGAAGAAGCGTGTCGAAACTGCGACTCGGAACGTGCGGCGCGCATGAACACCTCCTGGACCGCGTCCCAGGCAGCATGGTCGCTGCCGAGCAGCGCCCGCGCCCGCCGGTAAACGACCGTTCCGTAGCGGCGATACAGCTGCTCGGTCCAGTCACAGGGCATGGTCGCAGATTAGACCCCGGACCCGCGACTTCCGGTAAACACGGTTGTAAGTGGCCAAAATAATTGACTTATCGTCCGGTCCCGGATTGTCGCTCATCTCGTCGAGCTGTCGCAGCAGTGTCAGACCTTCTCGGCGTGGGCGGAGGACAGCCGGGCCATGCACTCGGGACAGCGCCCATGCAAGAGCGGCGCGCCGCGCTCGGGCCGCGCCTCGCGCAATAGGTACCAGCCTGCGGGTGGCGAGACCCAATGCACCATCGTGGAGGAGCCCACACCTACCTCGACCACCGACGAAAATTCGGCCGCGCCGCACAGCGCGCATTCGGTCGGCACCTGCATGTGCTGGCGCGTCGCTGCGCCGGAGCGGACGTTTCGCTCCTTCGGCGACGGGCAGGCGCCCTCCGCTGCGCCTGCCGCCTCGAGACCCGGACCTCGATCCTCCCCCATCTTTGTTCCTCTCCCGCTCCGCCTTCTACGCGGCGCTCTTCTCACCTTCGAGCACTGCTTCATCTTCCGGCGCCTCTGCCTGCGGCCGCGAACGCAGCTCTGTCAGAGGCGCCCCGGACCAGAGCAGGCCGAGCGTTTCCTCGAGCAACGCGCCCCGCAGCTCGGGATTCTCCAACAGCACGCCCCGCGCCCGCTCCCGTCCCTGCCCGATCCCTTTGCCCTGATACACATAGTGCGAGCCGTTGCGCAGCACGGCTCCGGTCGCCAGCGCGGTGTCCAGCAAGTCGGCGGCGATGTCGACGCCCGCCCCCCAGCGGATGTCGAACTCCGCCTCCTCGAAGGGTTGCGCGCACTTGTTCTTCACCACGCGCACGCGCGTGCGGTTGCCGATCAGCTTCTCGTCCGCCGTGACCTTGCCGATGCGGCGCACGTCGAGCCGCAGGCTCGCGTAGTACTTCAGCGCGTTGCCGCCGGGCGTCGTCTCCGGGCTGCCGAACGTCACACCGATCTTGTGCCGCAGCTGGTTCACGAACAAGAGCGTGGTGTTGGTCTTGGAGGCGACAGACGCCAGCTTGCGCATCGCTCGGCTCATCAGGCGCGCTTGCAACCCGAGTGGATTGTCCGCCATGCTGCCGTCGATCTCGGCTTGCGGAACCAACGCCGCCACCGAGTCGATGACAACCAGCGAGATCTGCTTCGAGCTGGCCAAGCTCTCGACGATATCCAGCGCCTGCTCGCCGCTGTCGGGCTGCGACAGCAAGAGCTCCGAGGTGCGCACGCCCGTGGCGCGAGCGTATGCCGGGTCAAAGGCGTGCTCCGCATCGACGAAAGCGGCGAGCCCTCCGGCCTCCTGAGCTTCCGCGATGGCGTGCAGCGTGAGCGTGGTCTTGCCGCTCGACTCCGGACCATAGATCTCGACGATCCGCCCACGCGGATAGCCGCCGATGCCCAGCGCGCGGTCGAGCGCAAGGCATCCCGACGAGATGGCGTCGATGGAACGCTCGGCCTCGCCGTCGAGCAGACGTATGCTTTCGCTGCCGAACTGTTTTTGCACGGCGGCGACGATATCGGTCAGAGTAACGGTAGGTTGCTTGATATTTTTGGTCATTTGGAGTTCTCCCCGGGGCCGAGCCCATGGTCAGCGACGGCAGACCGCCGTCCTCCAGCTGGCGGAGGCGCTGGCGTGTCGGGAAGCGCCCACTGCAACCAGCATGCCACGCGCGTCGAGCGCGGGAATCCCAGCAAAAAGAGCGACTATTTCAGGTTGCCCGGCAGCGCTCGCGGTGCGTCGCCAATGGCCAATCGCCGACGTCGCCCGGCGACGGCCAGCGCTCAGTGAAGCGGATCGAGGCCACGCCAGCGTGCCAGCGCGTAGGCCGCCACGAGGAACACGGAAATGAGCAGCGCCCAGACTCGAGCGCGAGTGAACCATGGCGTCCGGAAGCCGGACACCGTCAGCGCGGACATCGGAGGCACGTCGCGGCTCAACTCCGGGTGGGCGGGCGGAGATTCGGGGAGCTGCCGCTCCGAGATCTCGCGCGCTAGCTCCGAGAGCGAGGGTTGCTTGCCGCGGGCACCCTTCGCTGGCTGCTTGGCAGGCGCCGGTCGGGATAGGTCCACGGCCGGAGCGCCATCGCCCGACGGGCTCGTCGCGATCGGGACCGTCGCCGTGCGGTTGTCGCGCTGATCGCCCTGCTCGACTTCCTTGCGTGCCGCCGGAGAAAGCGAGTCGACAAAGGCGGCTTTGGGGTCGCGCTTCTGGCCGGACCCGGCCTGCGCGTGGCGCTGCTCCTCACGCTGACGCCGCGCCAGATCGATCAGCTCCTGCGGAGCCTGATAGGCGCGCGTGTTTTCTCCGTCGTCCTCGTCCTCACTCGACAGATCGAGCAAGCTCTTGGACACCTGGCCCACGATCGTGTCTTCGCGATCGTGATTTTCCTCGGCCTCCGTGTCGGACGAGATGTCTAGCTCGCTCGGCAACTTCAAGACCGGAACGTCGCGCCAGGGAGTGAACGGCGCAGCAGGCGCCCGATCGGAAGGATGGACTTCGATGCTGTCAAAGCTCAGGGGTGGCGCCCCGCTCGAGCGACGCGTGAGATCGAACTCGATGTTGGCTGCCGGATCGTTGGGTACCGCGGGCATGACGATCGCCGCCGGCGCCCGCGTCGATGCAGAGCGCGCCGTCGGCACCGGCGTGGGAGTACCCGAGTCGAGCTCGTCCAGGACGAGCTCGTCCACGACCAGGGCCGCTGGCGCGTCGGTCGTGGCCACCGCGGGCGCGCTGGAAGGCGCGTGCGAGGTCAGCATGGCCGGTGTGCTCGAGGGTACGTGCGAAGTGACCGCTGCCTGCGCGCTCGCTGTCACCAGCGCCGCAGGCTTGCCCGCGAGGTCCGCGCGCGCAGCACCGTTCAGCTTCGAGCCCTGCGCGACGGCAGAGGGCAGCGGGATGCGCACGGAACCCGACGCCCGCTTGGCGGGGCGCGGGGGGCGCAACGGGCTGCCGGACGCCGGTGGAGCTGCCAATGGCTTGTCTTCGCCCGGCGGCACTGCCGCTTTCGTCTCGTTGATGCTCGAATCAGCTGCCATCGTTCAGGTCTCGCGTGACGGGACTGCAAATAGCGGCCACTCGAGAGAGTAACGGCGCGTCCGAGCAGAGGATGCGCCGCAAACTAAGCTTGCGCCTAGCAGCAAAGCTTTGCCACGCCGGAACGCGCCCTGCCCGGCGGATTTGCGAGCTCTGCGTGTAAGCAATCAGCGCAGAATCACGCCCAGGTACGCCTGCCGGCAGAACGCACCGCACACGCTCACTCAGTACACGATCACGGCGGGCACCGGCACCTGGCACTCGTTCGCGGGCGTGAGCCAGCGGATCACGTTCAGCCAGAAGCGCGGGATGTCGAGCGTGTCGTCCTGCTCGAGCGCGCTGCAGGCGGTACAGGCCTGGTCGCACGTCTGGCAGTTGGTCTGGCACTGCGTGCAGGCTTGATCGCAGCCGCGGCGGCAGGTGCCGCCAGCACCAGCAGCTTGCTGCCCGCCTTCACATGGCTGCAGTTGACAGTTCGAACACTGAATCTCGCAGTTGCCGCACTGGTTCTTGCACTGAGTGCAGCTCTGCTGGCAGGGCGTCTGCGGGCGCGTGAGGGGACTCCACAGCAGATCCTGCGTGATCCACTCGTCGGAGAACGCGTACACATGGCCTGCGTTGACTTCCTTGGCCATCGCCAGGTTGAAGTTGCCCTCGCGCACGATGACCTGACCGTCTCCGGTGACGGGATAGGCATTGTAGACACCCAGCGCATGGATGCCGGCGACCGTCGGATGATCGGGCGCCACGATGCCGTGCACGATCACGGGGGGCGCGCCGGTACCGAGCACACCGGGTCCACGCCCTTGATAGTCGTAGCCGAGCCCGGTGGGCTGGAGCAGCGCGACCGTGGGGGTGATATCCGTCTCGTTGGCGCTGTAGCCAGCCAGGCTGATCGCCCCGCCGCCGTTCTCGATCCACTGGCGGAACGCAGCGATCTCCGCGGCGCTGTAGCCGCCGGCGTTCTTGCGCTCGGCGAGGTTGCCGATCACGATCACCTGCAGATCCTTCAGGACGTCCGCAGTGATGGCGTCTCGAGCCCCGATGTGCGCGACGGGAATGTCGCTGCGCGCATTCAGCCAGCTCTCGAAGGCGCCCGTGTTGTTGCCGGCGTCAGAAGCCAACGCACCCAGAAAGCCGATGTGCAGGCAATCGCACAGGCCGTCTTTGCCTTTGTCGACATCGTCAGTGATGCCGTTCATGTTCTCGTCGATCCCGTCGCAGGCCGACTCGGTACCGACGTTGCGGGGTTTGCCGTTCTCGTCGACCAGCGACCGGTCGTCGATGAGGAACGGATTGTTGTCACCCGGCAGCGCATCGCCACCCTTGCCGGGCGAGTTGCCTGGCAGGACGGGCCCCTTTCCGGACGGATCCTGAGTGACGCCCGTTCCATCGGAGGGGCTACCGCCAGCAGAGCAGCTCTGCAGAGCAGCAAGAAAAGAGAGAGCGAGCAGGCTCGCCGCCACGACGCTCGATCGACGCATAGCGATTCACGGCTATAGCGCGGGGACTCTGGCCGAACAAGGCCGCCCCCGGGCGGCCGGCAGCGGGCGACTCTCAGCGGCTCAGATTTGTTCTGATCTGACCGCGATCGGGCCTGCGCACGGACGCCGTGAAACACTGCGGCACGAAAAAACAAGACCGCGGCGTGGCGCTCTGAGCGCGCCACGCCGCGGTCGCGCTCAGCTAACCCGATTAGCCGAACGCCAACTGTACTCAGCTGATTGGCCCGAGTGCGCGTGGAACTTCCACGCGCAGCTCAGGACTTAGCTTGCTCGGGGGCAATCGGTACCCAATCCACGACCTCGGCGGCGACGATGCGGATCGTCTTCCGTGCGGTCACGTCCTCCTGTTCCCTGGAGAATCACACCTCGAAGAGGCGCGGAGAACTTCATGCCCTCCACTCCCTCTGAACGGAGAACGCATGCGATGCTGGAGTCGCTATCGCCGCGCGCAGGGCGACCCAACGAGGTTTCACGCCACATGGCCAAACTGCTCGTCCGGGTCGCACTCGCTGGCGGCAATGCCCATAATCGAGCCGCCCATGTCCGCGTTCGAGTGCCAGCGCTGCGGCCGCAGCTTCAACGTACCCCAGGCAACTCTGGACAAATACCCATCCTGGCAACCCAAGACCTGTCTCCGGTGTAGGACTCCGTCGGGAACTTTGGCCGGCCAATCCGGAGGAAAGGATGGCCGCCACCTCAGTCCCCCGGGAATGAAGCGACCACCCGCTACGGTACGTTCGCAGGCAGCGGAAAGCGCGCTGACCCTGAGCCAGGTTCTGGAGACCTACACGGACGGCCCGACGACCGGCGTCTTCACGGACGGGGCGGCCCACCCCAATCCGGGTCCTGGCGGCTGGGGTGCGGTCTACGTGGTGGAGAACCAGATCATCGAGCAGAAGTATGGCGCCGAGGCGCAGACCACGAACAATCGCATGGAGCTCACGGCGCTGATCGCCGGCTACAGCCTGGTGCCGGCAGGACGGGCCGCTGTCGTCATGACCGACAGCCAGCTGTGCGTCGATACGATCAACTCCTGGGCTGCTGGCTGGGAAAAGAACGGCTGGAAGCGCAAGAACGGCGAGATCAAGAACCTGGATCTGGTTCAGCAGCTCTACCAACTCGCCCGAGCCCACCCGGAGATCGAGCTGCGCTGGATCAGGTCGCACAACGGCTACCGCTGGAACGAATACGCAGACGCGCTCGCGACCGCGTATCGCCGCGCTATTCCCTGAGCACGAGCAGGCGCGGGTGATGACTGGATTGCTTGCACCCGCGGAATTTCTGTCGCCTTTGCGTTAAGAACGCTGTGCAGCGGCAACCTTTGTCGAGCCCCGGAGAACTCCTAAACATCTCGTCAGTATGCACGGCGCAGCGCCGAATGGCGCGCGAGCTGACCTGAAGGGTAGAGTGGGAAAGAAGCGCGGGCGGCTCAGAAAAAAGGCTCGTGAATGATACTCATCACGCTATGAAGGCGTCTCCGAATCGCCCGTGCGCGGTGCCGATGGCGCCACGATCGCTTACGTCAGGAGCTTACGTCAGGAGCCTACGTCAGGAGACAGCGGCGAGACCTACGGCGACCAGCGAAGTAGGACCGTCGAAGTCGATACAGCCAATCACAGCCCAAAGGGAGCTCGAACGATGACTGATGTCGGATAGCGAGCAGTCACGTGGGGCCTCACGTATCAGGTGGCGACAACGCGAGCCGACGCTTCGCAAGCGTCGCCCCTCAACGGCAGGCAGCTCGTTCAGATGGAAATACTCGGAGTCAGGAAACCCGAGCACCGCACTTCGAAACACCCACTCGAAAAGCGCTCGAAAAGACAGCGAATACCCAACCGAGAGTCGGGACAAACACGGAAAGTGTGGCGCTAACGGGCAACAATCTTCGAGGGCTCCCGGGCGGCCAAAGCGTGACACGCGAAGGCAAATGAATGGCGAAGCCAAAATGCTCCAAATGAAAGCGCGCAGCCGGGCGGCGCCAGGCCGGGGCGGCGGAAGGGCAACCCAGAAAGCTCTTGCGGGTTAAGGAGCTTGGTTACAGACTCTGGCGTATCTTTGGGTGTCCTTTGTGCCGCCCTCTATTTCTGTCGACCCTCCGATGACTCAAGTAAAGGGAACTTCGATGCTACCTACGCCGCAGCGCAGGGAGTACGCGCCCGGCGATGTGATCATCGACAAGTATCGCTTGCTGCAACTTTTGGGTGAGGGCGGCATGGGGTCGGTCTGGGTTGCCGAGAACATGGCGCTCAAGGCCAACGTGGCGCTCAAGCTGATCCGAGCGGACGTGGCCGAGGCGTCCGCGAACGACCGCTTCTTGAGCGAAGCGCGCTTGGCGGCCCGGCTGCAGCATGCGGCCATCGTACGCGTCTTCGACTTCGGCAAGACGCAGAATGACGAGCCGTTCATCGTGATGGAGCTGCTCGAGGGGGAGACGCTCGGGCAACGGCTCACTCGTCTCGGCTCGATCGACCCGGTCGAGCTGTGCCAGACGCTGCTGCCGATCATCGACGCCCTGCACTCCGCCCACGGTCACGGGGTTATCCACCGCGACCTCAAGCCGGACAACGTCTTCATCTCCAAGGCAGAGAGTGGCGGCGTACAGCCCAAGCTGCTCGACTTCGGCATCGCCAAGCTACGCGGCGAAAGCGCGTTCCACACCACCAAGCTCACGCAAGCTGGAACGCTGATCGGCAGCCCCGACTACATGTCGCCCGAGCAAGCCAAGGGGGAAACGGACCTCGATCCGCGCAGCGACGTGTGGGCGCTGTGCGTGCTGGCATACGAGTGCTTGGTGGGCAAGCCGCCCTTTCACGGCGATAACTACAACGCCCTGCTGTGGTCGATCATCCACGATGAGCCCGTGCCGATCACGGTCTTCCAGGCAGGCGACTCTGAGCTCTGGCGACTGCTCAAGACCGGGTTTTCAAAGGATCGCAACGGGCGCTGGGACAGCGCGCGCAAGCTGGGGGAGGCCCTGGCGCTCTGGCTCGAGAATCACGGCATCGTCGAGGATGTTTGCAATCGCTCGCTGCACGCCAGCTGGCTACCGGCGGAGCGGCCGACACAGCCAGAGATGGCCCCATTCGAGATGGCGGCGGCGAGCGGGCAGCGGGGGGCCTCGCACGCTGCGCTCGTTCCTCCGCCGACACTGCCGGCCATGCGTCGGCCGCACCGCTGGAGCGTCTGGTTTGCCGCTGCCGGGCTCGCAACTTTGGCCATAGCCTTTTTTCGTCACAGCAATGGGGATGACGAGAGCGGCCTGGTGGTGGAGGCGAAAGCGGTTTCCGCGCCGCCCCAGATCGAGAACCGGCCGCTGCGTATCCAGGAGGGTATCCAGGAGGGTATCCAGGAGCGCAGCGCGCGTGCTCAGGAGGGTAGCCAGGAACGCACCCCGCGTACCCAACGTACCCTGGACGGCGCCAGCGGCCAGCCGACACCGGCCGAGCCACGTCAGACCGTGGCGCAGCAGACTCACGCGTACCAACCGGACGGGCTCGACGCTCCGATCGGAGAGGCGCGGGAGCCTGCCTCTGACAGGCGTCCGCTGCGCGGGAGTGATTCGTCGGTCGCCAGGGACGTGAACGATCGGCTGGGCGGCAAGAACGACGGGAGCTCTCTTGCCAACAAGCCGGCAGCGCCCAAGCCGGCGTCCTCCGCGACCGTCGCTCCCGTGCCGCAGCCGAACAAGCCGAAGCCAGCGACGACGACCCTGCCGACGCATCCGTCGCGCCCCAAGAAGGACGACGGCAAGGTCGACCCCGACTACGATTTCGGGATCTGAGCTGAATCGAGCGTGCTTGGCCTGCGCTGCGCGTTGTCGGCCTGAGCTGCGCGTTGTCGGCCTGAGCTGCGCGTTGTCGGCCTGAGCTACGCTGGGCCGGTGGGGCCCAGCAGACGGGGCGCACTGATTTTCGAGCGCGCGAGGCTCGCTCTCGATTCGCTCGAATCGAGACAGTAGGTTGCTCTGCGCGCGATGAAGCAAAGCCCCCTTGGCCTCAGCGTGTACCGCAGCAACCGCCTGGAGCGGCTCGCCGAGGCGCTGGCGGAACTGCTGGCCGAGCCTCCGGAGGATCCGTTCGCTCCGGAGTGTATCCTGGTCCCGGGTCGGGGCGTGGCTCAATGGTTGAGCCTGGAGCTGAGCCAACGCTTCGGGGTCTGGGCCAATGCATTGTATCTGTATCCGCGCAACTTCGTGGGCTGGGCGCTCGGGCGCGTGCTCGACGCGTCGCCAGCTGGCCTCGAGGCGTTTGATCCCGAACGCTTGCTCTGGTCGATCGTGAGCGCGCTGCGGCCGCTCCTGGATCGCCCCGAATTCGAGACCATCCGCCGCTACGTCAGCGCCGACGCCAGCGACGTGCGCTACTTCGAGCTGTGCCGGCGCATCGCCACCACGTTCGATCGCTACGCTGCCTACCGGCCCGACCTGCTCACGAGCTGGGAACGCAAATCGCGCCCCAGCACAGAGCTGCCGCAGCTCGACCTGTTTGGTGCACCAGACCAGACGCAGAGCTGGCAAGCCGTACTCTGGAAATCGATCGTAGAGCGCTCCGGCTCTGTGCCCATGGGCACGCTGGAGCGGCGCTTTCTCCGGCGCGTGCAGCGCAGCCAGCGCCTCGAGAATCTGCCCGGTCGGATCAGCTGTTTTGGTATGACGCACCTGCCGCCCAGCTACGCCCGCATCCTGGTGGCGCTGTGCCCACACGTTCCGGTGCGCATGTTTCAGCTCTCGGCGTCGCGCCGCAGCGAACCTGTGCAGCACAACCCGTTGCTCGAATCGCTCAGCCTCTTGGCGACGGATTTCGACGCACTCTTGGCGGAGGAGCTCGACCAACAGTCGATTCGCGTCAGCAGCTACGCGCTGCACGAGCCCCCGTCGGCGCCCACGCGCCTCGGGCGGCTGCAGCGCGAGCTGCTCGAAGACCAGGCGCCCAGCGCGGCGCCACCGGACAGCGCCGGCGCCGAGGACGAGTCTATCCGCATTCACGTCTGTCACAGCCCGATGCGCGAGATCGAGGTACTGCACGACCAGCTACTGGCGATCTTGTCGGGCGACCGTGGCTACGAGGCTCGCGACGTCGTGGTGATGATGCCGGACGTCGAGGCCTACGCTCCGCTGATCGATGCCGTCTTCCGCCGAGCGAGCGACGATCCACAGCGAATTCCGTATTCCATCGCCGACCGCGTACTGGGGGCGGCCGCTCCGGTCGCGAGCGCGCTCGACCGGCTGTTTTTGCTCGCTGGGCAGCGGCTCTCCACCTCGCAGGTGCTGGACCTCCTGGCACTGGAGGTGGTGGCGGCCCGCTTCGAGCTGACGCCGCCCGACCTGGAGCAGATCAGCGAATGGCTGTTGCGAACCAACATACGCTGGGGCATCGACGCCGAGCACCGGCAAGCGCATGGCCACCCGCACTCGGACGCCAATACCTGGCGGCTCGGCGTGCGGCGGCTGCTCTTGGGCTATGCCATGAGCAGCGATCCACCCGCGCTCGTGGCGGGGGTGCTGCCGGAGCCCGGCCCGAGCGGCGGCAATGCGGCGGCGCTGGGCAAGCTGGCCTCGTTCCTGGAGAGCTTGTTTCAACACCTCGAAGCCCTGGCGCAGCCGCATGCCCCGAGCCAATGGTCCGAGGTCGTCAGCGCCGCGCTCGACGCACTCGTGCTCCACGATGCCGATACCGCCTGGCAGCATCAGGAGCTCTTGGAGGCGCTGCGCACGCTCAGCGGTCGAGCCCTGGAGGCGAGCTACGACCAGCCGATCGCCAGCGCGGCGCTGCGCGGTCTCCTGTTTGACACGATCAACGGCGCGCGACCGGCACGCGGCTTTCTGATGGGCGGAGTGACCTTCTGTTCCCTGGTGCCGCTGCGCTCGATCCCGTTTCGGGTGGTGTGCCTGGTCGGGCTCGGCGATGGCGAGTTTCCGCGCAAGGACGCCACTACGGATTTCGACTTGATCGTCCACGGCGGCGGAGGGCGCCGGCGCGGCGATCGCTCGCGCCGCAGCGAGGACCGCTACATCTTTCTCGAGTCGATCCTCGCCGCTCGCGAGCGCTTGATCATCACCTATACGGGGCAGAGCATCCGCGACAACTCCAGCTTGCCGCCGAGTGTGGTGGTGGCCGAGCTGTGCGATTATCTCGACGCCTGGCGGGAGCCAGCGCCAGCGGCCCCTTCCGCCTCACCGGAAGCGCTACGGCTCACCCCTCCCTACCTCGTGGCTCACCCGCTGCAGGCCTTCAGCCCACGCTACTTCGACGGCCAGGACGCGCGCCTGTTCTCTTATGCCGCGCACTACGGCAGCACGGAGCGGGCGCCGCGCTATCGAGCGAAGCTTGGCGATTTCTTCCCGGCCCCGCTGGCTACGCCGCCGCCGTCGGACGCGCTGGCGCTGACCGAGCTGGTGCGCTTCTACCGCGGTCCGGCGGCGTATCTGCTCAACCGCCGGCTGGAGCTGTATCTGCGGGATACCGAGCACGCGCTCGCCGATCGCGAGCCCCTCGAGCTCTCGGGCCTCGAGATCTATGCAGTGGGTCAGGCGGTGCTCGAGCTGCAGCTGCGCGGAGTACCCTTCGCACAGACCAAGGAGCTGGTGATGGCGCGCGGCGCTTTGCCGCTCGGGACGCCCGGCGAGCTCGATTTCCTCGAGATCGCGGGCTGCGCCGGCACGATCGCCGAGCTCGCCGCGCGAGCCCGCGAGGGCGGGCGGCAGCCTCCCCTGCCCTTTCAGGCGCGGCTGCCGAGCGGTCGGCTGTTGTTTGGCAGCCTCAACGAGTCGTACGCTCACGGCCTGGTCGAGCAGCAGTTTGCCCGCGTGCGCGCGCCGCACCTGCTGTCGCTGTGGATTCGTCACCTGGTCTATTGCTGGCTTGGCCCGAACGGGGGGCAGGCGCAGAGCTCGCTCTTCGGGCGCCCGCAGGCGGGCCCGGGCGCGGTGCACCAGCGCTTTCGGGCCGTTCAGGATCCAGCGCTGCGGCTGGAGGCCTTGGCCCGCCGCTTCGACGAGGGGCAAGCGCTGCCGCTCTTGGTGTTCCCTGCCACCTCGCTCGCTTATGTGCGAGCGCTGCGCAGCGGCAAGCGCGACGCATTGTCGGGCCTGGACAAGGAATGGCAGCAGGAGGTCGACTGGGATAACCACTTGCAGCGCGTGTACGGTCCCGCCGCGTCCTTTTCCGAGCTGCGGCGGGGGTACTCGGGCGAGTTCGAGGCGCTGGCGAGCGAAGTCTTCCAGCCATTGCTCGAGCACCTGGACAGCGAAGAGCACGGCGACGCATGAGGGCCTTTTCCGTCGCGGAGATCCCGCTCTGGGGCAGGAGCCTGGTGGACGCGAGCGCCGGCACCGGCAAGACGTACGCGATCGCGACGCTGTTTCTGCGCCTGTTGCTGGAGACCGAGCGTCACCCGAGCCAGCTCCTGGTGGTCACCTTCACCGAGGCGGCCACGGCTGAGCTGAAGGATCGCATCCGATCTCGTCTGCGCGAGGGGCTTTCGGCGCTGACTGCCCCGGCGCTCGAAACGCACGATCCAATCCTGCTCGGTATCCTGGCGCGAGCCGGTGACCGCGCACGGGTGAAGCGGCGGCTGGAACGAGCGCTGTACGATTTCGACGACGTCGAGATCTCGACCATCCACGGCTTCTGCCAGCGGGTGTTGATGGAGCGCGCACTCGGCAGCGACATCACCTACGGCAGTGAGCTGTTTGGCGACGCGCGCCCCTGGATCGACGAGATCATCATGGACTTCTGGGCGCGCCGGGCGAGCGTGGCGGCGCCGGAATTTCTCGCGTACTTGCGCCGCGAAGGCAGCAAGAAGTTCGATCTGCTGGCAGCACGCCGACTGGCGTACTCGGTGCAGCGCGCGCCGCAGGTCGAAATCCTGCCCCCGAGCCCGGATGGTCCGCCGCCGGACTTCGCCGGCTTCCGGCGCCAGTGTGACGAGGCGAGGGCCGTCTGGCAGCGCCACGATGCACTGTCGTTGATTGCCGCGAGCGCCGCTCGCAAGAACATCTACAGCAAGCGCAACGCGCCCAACTGGGCTGGCCAGGTCGATGCGTTCTTCGAGCGCGAGCCCGCTCTGCAGTTTTTGGAGTTGCCCGAGTGCTTCGATCGCTTCTGCTCGACGCGACTCGCGGACGCTGGAGCTGGGGCGCTGATCTCGCACGAGCTGGTCCAGGCTTGCGATGGGCTGCTGGCGGAGCACGGGCGGTTGCTGGCTGCGCTCGACGCGGCGGTGCTGCGCTTCAAGCTGGAGTTGCTCGAGTATGTCCGAACCGAGCTGCCGCGGCGCAGCGCCGATCAGCGGCAGCTCTCCTTCGATGATCTGCTGTCGCGCCTGCACGCGGCACTGGCAGGCCCGGCAGGCGGCGCGCTGGCGCGCGCGATTCGCGAGCGCTACCCGGCGGCGCTGATCGACGAATTTCAGGATACCGACCCGATTCAGCTCGGCATCTTCGAACGCATCTACGCGGCGCCCAACACGTCTCTGTTCCTGATCGGCGACCCGAAGCAGGCCATCTACTCGTTTCGCGGCGCAGACGTGTTCAGCTACGTGCATGCCGCCCGTGAGACAGCCGTCGAGCGCCACTACACGATGACCACGAACTACCGCTCGGATCCGAGCCTGGTGAGCGCGGTCAATCACCTCTTCCAGAGCTGCCCGCACCCGTTCCTGCTCTCCGACATTCGCTTCCAGCCGGTCAGCCCGCGACCGCGCGCACAGGATGTGCTCTGGCAACACGATGGTTCGAACGGCTCCGGTCTCGAGATCCTGCTGGCGGAGTCGGACTCCGCCGAACCGCTGGGAGCCGATTGGGTGGCGACGGAATTGCCGGCGCTGATCGCGCGCGAAGTGGCCTCGACGCTGGCCGGCTCCGTCACCACCAGCGCCGGGCGCTTGCGGCCGGGGGACATCGCGGTGCTGACTCGCACCAACGATCAGGCGTTTCAGATTCAGGCAGCGCTGCGCGCCGTGCAGGTGGCGAGCGTGGTGCTGGGCGACAAGAGCGTGTACGAGTCCGCGGAGGCGCTGGACCTCGAACGGGTGTTGCGCGCGGTGATCGAGCCGACCAACGCGCGCTTGATCCGCGCGGCGCTCGCCACCGATCTGGTGGGTCTGAACGCCAACCAGCTGGCCTCCCTGGATGAAGACGACAGCCAGTGGGAGAGCTGGCTCTGGGCATTTCAGAGCCTCGGCAGCATCTGGGCGCAGACGGGTTTCGTGCACATGTGCCGGCAGCTGCTGTCTCGACACGGCCTCGAGGGCCGGCTGCTGGGGTTGATCGATGGCGAACGGCGCATGACCAACCTGCTGCAGCTGATCGAGCTGCTGCACGAGGCCAGCATTCGCGGCCACCTCGGGCCGAGCGGCGTGGTCCAGTTTTTGGTGCAACAGCGCCGCGGCGAGCAGATCGGTATGGAGGCAGAGGCCGCTCAGATTCGCCTGGAGAGCGACGCCGACGCGGTCAAGATCACGACCATGCACCGCAGCAA
>Ga0068861_100001132_pt1 | contig 16571 bp, 11 predicted proteins | sample KBSSwiS42_FD_66593 | JGI IMG/M metagenome (GOLD analysis project Ga0068861, IMG submission 66593) | Switchgrass rhizosphere microbial communities from Kellogg Biological Station, Michigan, USA - KBS Switchgrass S4-2 | ecosystem: Host-associated > Plants > Roots > Rhizosphere > Soil ...
CTGCTCCACGAGGTGATCGGCGGTCACGACCCGCTCGACTCCACCAGCCTGATCGACCCGCTGCCGACGCTGGTCGCGGCCGCGCGCCAGGGCGCCTCGGGCGACCTGGCCGGATTCCGGATCGGCGTGGTCAACGAGCTTGGAGGCGAGGGCTACCAGGAGGGGGTCGAGGCCCGGTTCGACGACGCCGTACGCCTGATGACCGAGGCGGGTGCCGACGTGGTCGAGGTGTCGTGCCCGAGCTTCGTGCACGCGCTGGCGGCGTACTACCTGATCATGCCGAGCGAGGCGTCCTCCAACCTCGCCCGCTTCGACGCCATGCGCTACGGCCTGCGGGTGATCCCGGAGGGCATCGACAACCCGAGCGCCGAGGACGTGATGCGGGCGACCCGCGACGCCGGCTTCGGCGAGGAGGTGAAGCGGCGGATCATCCTGGGCACCTACGCCCTCTCCAGCGGCTACTACGACGCCTACTACGGGCAGGCGCAGAAGGTGCGGACCCTGATCCAGCGTGACTTCGCGGCCGCGTTCGATCAGGCCGACGTGCTGGTCTCGCCGACGGCGCCGACCACGGCGTTCCGGATCGGCGAGAAGCTCGACGACCCGCTGGCGATGTACCTCAACGACATCGCCACCATCCCGGCGAACCTCGCCGGCGTGCCCGGCATCTCCGTACCGAGCGGGCTTGCCGAGGAGGACGGCCTCCCCGCCGGCGTCCAGGTGCTGGCCCCGGCCCTCGCCGACGACCGGCTCTACCGGGTGGGGGCCGCGTTGGAGACGCTCCTGCAGAAGACGTGGGGCGGGCCCCTTCTCGGCCGGGCTCCGGAACTGGAGACACGATGAGTGTGACCGGCACCCTGGTCGACTTCGACGCCGCGCTCGAGCAGTTCGACCCGGCGCTGGGGCTCGAGGTCCACGTCGAGCTCAACACCGCCTCCAAGATGTTCTGCGGCTGCCCGACCGAGTTCGGCGCCGAGCCCAACACGCAGACCTGCCCGACCTGCCTCGGCCTGCCCGGGTCGATGCCGGTGGTCAACCGGAGCGCCGTCGAGTCGGCCATGAAGATCGGCCTCGCGCTGAACTGCGAGATCGCGGAGTGGTGCCGCTTCGCGCGGAAGAACTACTTCTACCCGGACATGCCGAAGAACTTCCAGACCTCCCAGTACGACGAGCCCATCGCGTTCGACGGCTGGACAGAGGTCGACGTCGACGGCACGACGTACCGGGTCGAGATCGAGCGCGCCCACATGGAGGAGGACACCGGAAAGTCGCTCCATGTCGGCACGTCCGGCCGGATCCACGGCGCCGACTACTCGCTGGTCGACTACAACCGCGCAGGCATCCCGCTGATCGAGATCGTCACCCGGCCGGTCATGGGCACGGGTGCTCACGCCCCGGCCGTTGCCCGCGCGTACGTCGGCCAGCTCCGTGAGCTGCTGCTTGGCCTGGGTGTCTCCGACGTCCGCATGGAGCAGGGGTCGCTGCGGTGCGACGTGAACCTGTCGCTCGCGCCCAAGGGCTCGGGCGGTCTCGGGACCCGCACCGAGACCAAGAACGTGAACTCGCTGCGGTCGGTCGAGCGCGCCGTCCGCTACGAGATCAGCCGCCATGCCGCAGTCCTCGGCGGAGGTGGCTCGATCCTCCAGGAGACCCGGCACTGGCACGAGGACACCGGGGTCACGACCTCCGGTCGCGAGAAGTCCGACGCCGACGACTACCGCTACTTTCCCGAGCCCGACCTGGTGCCGGTTGCGCCCTCGCGCGAGTGGGTCGAGGATCTGCGGGCCACGCTGCCGGAGCCACCCCGCGTGAGGCGCGCGCGGCTGCAGCAGGACTGGGGCTTCAGCGACCTCGACATGCGCGACACGATCGGCGCCGGGGCGCTCGGGCTGGTCGAGGAGACGATCGCGGCCGGGGCCTCGCCGCAGGCTGCCCGCAAGTGGTGGCTCGGTGAGCTCGCCCGGCGCGCCAACGAGACCGACAACGAGCTGACCGCGCTGCCGGTGACCCCGGCCGACGTGGCCAGGGTGCAGGCGATGGTCGACGAGAAGACGATCAACGACAAGCTGGCACGCCAGGTTCTTGACGGGGTCCTCGCCGGCGAGGGCACTCCCGACGAGGTGGTCGCCAGCCGTGGCCTCGCTGTGGTCTCCGACGAGGGTGCCCTCTCCGCGGCCGTCGACACCGCGATCGCCGCGAACCCCGAGGTCGCCGACAAGATCCGCGACGGCAAGGTCGCCGCGGCCGGTGCCCTGATCGGCGCGGTGATGAAGGAGATGCGCGGTCAGGCGGATGCCGGCCGGGTCCGGGAGCTGATCCTCGAGAAGCTGTCCTGACGTGCCGTGCGCTACCTCCCCGTCCTGACCAGCAGGATCCGGTCGTCTCGGGGAGCGGGGTCGCCGCGGCCGTCGCGGTTGGACGTGGTCACCCAGAGGTTGCCGTCGGGGGCGGCGACGACCGTGCGGATCCGGCCGTACTCCCCGACGAAGAAGTCGGTGGGCGCGCTGGCGCGCTGGCCCTCGACGTCGATCCGCCAGAGGCGGTTTCCGCGCAGGGCGCCGAGCCAGAGGTGGCCGTCGAGGAACGCGAGTCCGGAGGGGGACGCCTGGTCGGTGCTCCAGACGACCTGCGGGTTGCGGTAGCGGTTCTGGTCGCCCTTGCCCTCGACCTCGGGCCAGCCGTAGTTGTTGCCCTTCTGGATCAGGTTCAGCTCGTCGAACGTGTTGTCCCCGAACTCCGAGGCCCACAGGTTTCCCCGGTCGTCGAAGGCCAGCCCCTGCACGTTGCGGTGGCCGATGGTCCAGATCGGCGAGCCCGGGTCGGGGTTGCCCGGTGCCGGCTTGCCGCGCTCGGTGACCCGCAGGATCTTGCCGCCCAGCGAGTCGGGGTCCTGGGCCAGTGACCGGTTGCCGGTCTCGCCGGTGGACACGAAGAGGTTGCCGTCCGGGGCGAACTGCAGCCGGCCGCCGTCGTGGATGAAGCCGTTGGGGATGCCGGTGAGGATCGGCTTCGGCGCGGAGAGACGGGTGCCGTCGAACGTCATCCGGACCACGCGGTTGTCCCGGTCGGTGGTGACGTAGGCGAACACCGCCCGGTTTCTCGCGTACGACGGGGAGACCGCGATGCCGAGCAGCCCGGACTCTCCCTGGGCGCTGGTCTCGTCGACATCACCGACCTGGGTGACCCGACCGTCCGCGATGTGCAAGACGCGTCCGGAGTCGCGCTCGGTCACCAGCGCGGAGTCGTCGGGCAGGAACGCGATGCCCCACGGCGTCGCGAGTCGCGCCGCGACGGTGCCGACCACCCGCGGTCGCCCGGTGGCCTCGGTCCCGGTGGGCGACGAGGAGCCTGACGGTGTCTGCGAGGGCTGAGCAGGTGACGCGACCGCCGGGTCGGGGCCGCGCGAGGAGGTCTTGAACGGCCCGGTGTCCGCCTCGCCCCCGCAGCCGGCGACGAGCACCACGGTCCCGAGCAGCAAGGCCAGCCGTCTCATCCCGACACGGTAGCCAGCGGGCGGTGAGGTCAGCCGCGCAGCGCGACGCGGTCGAGCAGCTCCAGCAACAGGGCATGAACCTCGCGCGGCTTCTCCATCTGCAGGAAGTGTGAGCCCGGGAGCTCGACGTACTGCGCCGACGGGATGCGCTCGGACGCCGTCCTCATGTCGTGCGACGCCGCGAGGACGTCATAGCGGCCGGCCACGAAGGTCGTCGGCACGTCGATCGAGTGGAGTGGAACCCGGGCGTGCAGCGACGACGCGAGGGCGAGATGCGAGTACCAGTCGGTCGGAGTGGTCAGGAACTCGCGGATCGCACGCCGGGCGAGAGGTTCGTCGGTCACCGGCAGCATGAACCCGCTGTGTGTCACCACGCGTCCGGCGCACGGTCCGATCTCGAGCCGGCTGGTCACCCGGTGCAGCGGTTTTCCGACGAGGCCCAGCAACCGGGCGACGGCGGTCGCGATCGGCTTGCGCGCGAAGCGGGGGATGAACAGCGGCGCACCCATCGACCCGAACGTCTCGCCGGGGACGCCGGCGAGGGCGAAGAGTCCCGTGACGCGTTCGGGACGGGTGACCGCGAGCTCGAACATGGTGTTCACGCCGATCGACCACCCAGCCACCGCACAGGCGACAACGCCGGCGTCGTCGAGAACGGCGAGGGCGTCCTCGACGAACTCCTCCTGGCCCACCCGGTCCGGGTCCGTCGGCCGCGCGGAGCCGCCCACGCCGCGGTGGTTCCACGAGACCACGCGGACGCCGCAGTCGGGGTCGAGCAGCGCCGGCCAGGCGTAGGGGTTGGTGCCGAGGCCGTTGCAGAGCAGCAGGACCGGTCCCTCCACGTCGTTGGTCCAGGCCCGCAGCACCGTGCCGTCTGCGCTGGTCACCTCGTAGAACCGCAGAGCGAGCCCGTCTTCGGGCGCGGGGGCGACGCTCAGGGGCTCGGCACACGCGGACATGCCGCGCAGTCTGCCCACTTCCGATGATTCCCAAGCGCAACCGCGGTCCATGTCACGAGAGCACATCCGGGCTCTGGCGACTGTCGGTGGCACGGAGCACACTCGGGGGAGAACTGAGGAGGACACATGGACGGCACGATCTTGCTGGTCGGCACCCGCAAGGGGCTGTGGATCGGACGCTCCGACGAGGAGCGCCGCGAGTGGGAGCTCACCGGCCCGCACTTCGACATGGAGGAGGTCTACTCCTGCCTGGTCGACACCCGGGGGAGCAGCCCACGGCTGCTGGTTGGCTCCTCGTCGAGCTGGGTGGGCCCGCAGGTCCAGCGCTCCGACGACCTCGGCCGCACCTGGGCCAAGAGCTCCGACGGCGCGATCAGGTTCCCCGAGGACACCGGCACCTCGCTGGAGCGGGTCTGGCAGCTCACGCCCGGGGTGGGCGACGGCGTCGTCTACGCCGGCACCGAGCCCGGCGCCGTGTTCCGATCCGACGACGGGGGCGAGACGTTCCGGCTCGAGCGCGCGCTCTGGGATCACCCACACCGGCCCGAGTGGGCCGCCGGCTTCGGTGGTCAGGCGTTCCACACCATCCTTCCGCACCCGACCGACGCGTCGTCGGTGACCTGTGCGCTCTCGACCGGCGGGGTCTACCAGACCGTGGACGGCGGCTCCTCGTGGGCGCCGCGCAACCAGGGCATCCGGGCGGAGTTCCTGCCGGAGGGGCAGCAGTACCCCGAGTTCGGCCAGTGCGTGCACAAGGTCGCGCGCCACCCGTCGGTGCCGCAGCGGATGTTCCTGCAGAACCACGGCGGGGTCTACCGCTCCGACGACGAGGGTGGCAGCTGGACGTCGATCGCCGACGGCCTGCCGGCCGACTTCGGCTTCCCGATCGTCGTGCACCCGCACGAGCCCGAGACGGTCTTCGTGTTCCCGCTCAACGGCGCGGGAGGGCGTTATCCACCGGAGGGTCGCGCGCGGGTCTGGCGCTCCCGCGACGCCGGCGGCAGCTGGGAGCCACTGGGGGAGGGACTGCCCGACACGTTCTTCGTCGGGGTCATGCGTGACGCGATGTGCGCCGACGACCACGAGCGCAGCGGGCTCTACGTCGGAGCGCGCAACGGCTCGGTCTGGGCCTCGCCCGACGGGGGCGAGACCTGGACCGAGGCCGTCGGCAACCTCCCCGACGTGATGGTGGTCCGGGCGGCTGCGATCTGAGCGCTACGCCGAGCTCGCGAGGCGCAGCAGAGCGAAGGCTTGAGGAGCGGTCAGGCGGCGACGAGCGGCCGGCGGTCCGTACGGGTCTTGCCGGTCACCCAGGTCTGGTCGGCGCCGCACCAGCACGTGTAGCCGACCACGATGCCGGCATCGGTGTTCGCCAGACCTGTGATCTGGCTGGGGAAGATCAGCTGACGCTTCCCGCAGGCGGTGCACTCGTTGTCGAACATGTCAATCCTCCCTCGAAGATGGGGCAACCTGTCGACCACCATTCTGACGAACTGCAAGACCTAGGGGTATCCTCTCTTTTCTGGATGTACCAAAGGTTTTTCCTTTGCCTTCGCGCTAGCGTGGTGCCATGCTCTCCCTCCATCAGCTCCGGTGCTTCCTCGCGACCTACGAGCACGGGTCGCTGACCGGTGCCGCGGAGGAGCTCGGCTACGCACAGCCGTCGGTGTCCGAGCAGGTGCGGCTGCTCGAGCGCAGCGTCGGCTCCTCACTCTTCCGGCGCGTCGGACGCGGCGTGGTGCCGACCACGGTTGCGGAGACCCTGCGCCCCCACGCCGAGCGCACGCTCGCGGCGGCCGACGAGGTGATGCGGGTGGCGCGGAGTGCGACCGCACTGGAGACGGGAACGATCCGGTTCGGCATGTTCGGGACGGCGCGGCTCTACGCCAGCGCGGGCCTGGTCGCCGACGTGCTGGCCCGGCACCCGGGGGTCCGGGTGGAGCTGGTCGGCCAGAACTCCAGCGACGTGCTCGAGGACCTGCGGCGGGGCCGGCTCGAGGCCGCCATGATCGCGGTCCCCCAGATCAGCAGCGAGGGCATGGAGATCACCCCGGTCGCGCGCGACGAGCTGGTCTACGTCAGCACCCACCCCGACCGGCTGGAGTCGCCGGTCACCGCCGCACGGCTCGCCCGCGCCGAGCTGGTGATGCCCGAGACCACGTGGCGTGCCGTCGACTCCACGCGCATCGTGCTGCGCCGGATGCTGCACGAGGCGGGACGCAACCCGCAGACCCGGATCGAGGTGGAGGACGTCGAGACCGCGGTGGAGCTGGTCGGCCTGGGGCTCGCCGACACCGTGATTCCGAAGGGGGCGGCCACCCAGCTGCTGCCGCGGCTGGCCCCGGACGCCGGCTACGTGTCGCTGCGGCCACGCCAGTACGACTCGCTGGCCATCGTGCACCGGACGGGCGCCAGCCTGTCACCCGCCGCGCAGCTCATGATCGAGGTCGCCACGCGGCGGATCCAGGAGGTGGCCGAGCCCCTCGGCCAGGCCGGCTAGACGCCGACCCGTTCCCGCGTCCTCTGCTTCTTCGCGAACGTCGCGTCGTCGTTGATGTCGGACCTGCTGCGGTCGTCGAGCAGCGCCACCGCGATCAGCGAGACCACGGCGCACCCGGCGATCGCCGCCGCGATGGACCAGCCGGAGCCGGTCTCCTTGAGCAGGAACGTCGCCACCAGCGGCGCGGGACCACCCGCGATCACCGAGGCGAGCTGGTAGCCCATGCCCGCTCCGGCGTACCGGAGGTTCGTCGGGAAGGACTCCGCGATCATCGCCGCCTGCGGTCCGTACTGCATCGCGTGCGGGATCAGGGCCAGGAAGAGGCCGATGAACGCGATTGCGGCGATGCCGCTGTCCATGGCCGCGAAGAGGACGAAGCCGTAGATCCCCATCAGGGCGGAGCCGGCCATGTAGATCTTCTTGCGGCCGATGGTGTCGGAGAGGTGCCCGAAGAGGGGGACGGCGACCAGCTCGAGCGCGGCCGCGGACAGGATCGCCGCGAGCGCGAAGGTCTTGCTGTAGCCCTGCTCCTCGGTGAGGAAGACCAGCGTGAAGGACGTGATCACGTAGAACGGTGCCTGCTCCGACAGCCGCGCCAGCGCGCTGAGGATGATCGGCTTCCAGTGGTTCTTGATCGCGTCCATCGACGGCAGCTTGCTGATCTTGTTCTCCTTCAGGCGCTTGGCGAACATCGGGGTCTCCAGGATGCGGAGCCGGATGTAGAGGCCGATCGCGACCATCACCAGGCTGAACACGAACGGGATCCGCCAGCCGAACGACGTGAACTGCGCGTCGGTCATCACGGCGCTGAGCAGGTACAGGAAGCCGGTGCCCAGGATCAGGCCGAAGGCCACCCCGAGCTGGGGCAGGCTGGCCATGAAGCCGCGCCGCTTCTGGTCGCCCCACTCCATGGAGAGCAGGACCGACCCGCTCCACTCACCGCCGACCGCGAGGCCCTGCAGCAGCCGCAGGAACACCAGCAGGATGGGCGCCCAGATACCGATCGAGTCGGTGCCCGGCAGCAAGCCGACTGCCGTGGTGGCCAGCCCCATCATCAGCAGCGTGATGATCAGGGTCGCCTTGCGGCCGATCCGGTCACCGTAGTGGCCGAAGATGAAGGCGCCGACCGGACGTGCGGCGAACCCCACGGCGTACGTCGCGAACGACTCCAGCTGGCCGGCGTAGTTCGACGACGACGGGAAGAACAGCGTCGGGAAGATCAGTGCCGCGGCCGTGTTGTAGAGGAAGAAGTCGTACCACTCGATGGTGGTGCCGACGGTGCTCGCGACCGCCGCCTTGCGGACCTGCGAGCGTTGCTCGAGCGTGTCTTCGGCCTCGATAGATGCGGCGGCCTTGTCTGGGTCCAGGGTCATTGCCTCGCCTCTCTCCCGCGGCCCGATGCCGTGGGTCGGAGGCCAGGGAGATGGACGGTCCCGTGACCCCCGTCACAGTGCCTACCCATTTCGGTCCGGTTTACACCCCACCGGCGCAGGAAATTGGGCTCCGCCCTGCCGCTGCGGCGCGGACTACGCTCGGCCCATGACCCAGACGCCCGACATCAAGCCCCGCTCGCGCGACGTCACCGACGGCCTGGAGAAGACCGCCGCGCGGGGGATGCTGCGCGCGGTCGGCATGGGGGATGACGACTGGGAGAAGCCGCAGATCGGTGTCGCCTCGAGCTGGAACGAGATCACGCCCTGCAACCTCTCTCTCGACCGGTTGGCGAAGGCGGTCAAGAACGGCGTGCACGCGGCCGGCGGCTACCCGCTCGAGTTCGGCACGATCTCCGTGTCCGACGGCATCGCCATGGGTCACGAGGGCATGCACTTCTCGCTTGTCTCGCGGGAGGTGATCGCCGACTCGGTCGAGACCGTGATGATGGCCGAGCGGCTCGACGGCTCGGTGCTGCTGGCGGGCTGCGACAAGTCACTCCCGGGCATGATGATGGCCGCCGCGCGGCTCGACCTCGCCAGCGTCTTCCTCTACGCCGGGTCGATCATGCCCGGCCAGGTCGACGGGCAGGACGTCACGATCATCGACGCGTTCGAGGCCGTCGGTGCCTGTCTCGCCGGCAAGATCACCCGCGAACAGGTCGACCGCGTGGAGCGGGCGATCTGTCCAGGCGAAGGTGCCTGCGGTGGGATGTACACCGCGAACACGATGGCCGCGGTCGGCGAGGCGCTCGGGCTGTCGCTGCCGGGGTCGGCGGCGCCGCCTGCGGTCGACCGCCGGCGCGACGGCTTCGCGCACCGGTCCGGCGAGGCCGTGGTGGAGATGCTGCGCCAGGGGATCACCGCCCGGCAGATCCTGACCCTCGAGGCGTTCGAGAACGCGATCACGGTCGTGATGGCGCTCGGCGGCTCGACCAACGCGGTGCTGCACCTCCTGGCGATCGCCCGCGAGGCCGACGTCGACCTGACCATCGACGACTTCAACCGCGTCGGCGACAAGGTGCCGCACCTTGGGGACCTCAAGCCGTTCGGGCGCTACGTGATGAACGACGTGGACAAGATCGGCGGAATCCCGGTCGTGATGAAGGCCCTGCTCGACGCCGGCCTCATGCACGGCGACGTGCTGACCGTGACCGGCCGCACGATGGCCGAGAACCTCGAGGCGCTGGCGCCGCCCGGACTCGACGACGACGTGATCCGCAGCCTCGACCGGCCCATCCACAAGAGCGGGGGGCTCACGATCCTCAAGGGGTCGCTGGCCCCGGAGGGGGCGGTGGTGAAGTCGGCCGGCTTCGACGACGACGTCTTCACGGGCACCGCCCGGGTATTCGACGGCGAGCGCGCCGCTCTCGACGCGTTGGCCGAGGGCCGGATCGTCGGTGGTGACGTGGTGGTGATCCGCTATGAGGGACCCAAGGGCGGTCCCGGCATGCGGGAGATGCTGGCGATCACCGGCGCGATCAAGGGCGCCGGCCTCGGCAAGGACGTGCTGCTGATCACCGACGGCCGCTTCTCCGGTGGTACGACGGGCCTCTGCGTGGGCCACATCGCCCCCGAGGCCGTCGACGCCGGTCCGATCGCGTTCGTGCGCGACGGCGACCGGATCACGCTCGACGTGGCCAACCGGGTGCTCGACGTGGCGACCGACGCCGACTGGGACAGCCGCCGCGAGGGCTGGGAGGCGAACCCGCCCAAGTACACGCGCGGTGTGCTCGGCAAGTACGCGAAGGTCGTGCAGTCCGCCGCCCACGGGGCCGTCTGTGGCTGAGGGCTGGGTCTCGATCAGTCCAGCGCGCCGGCCGGCAGGTCGAACCAGCGCAGGTGCTCGAAGTCGGCGGAGGTCGAGGTCGGGGGAGTCAGGTCCGGCTCGCCCGCCGCGGCCAGTAGCGCCGCTCCGTCGCGCAGGTGCTCGGCAAGCAGGTCCTCGCCGCCGGACAGGCGTGACGTCGGGGCATGCATGCCCTGCCCGTCGTACTTGACGTCGTGCAGGCGCAACGGCGGCTCGACCACCCCCTCGCGGTGGGTCCAGCGCCCCGATGAGACGTCGAACCGGTAGTCGCCGAGCAGCCGCCAGCCGTCGCGCGCGACCAGGCGCACCGCCTCGACAACGTAGTCGGCGACGGTGTCGGAGAGGAAGTAGTTGAAGTTCACGCGCACCCAGCCGGGCTTGATCCCCTCGCAGCCGCCGGTGATCTCACGCTCGAACTCGCGGCTGTGCTCGAGGTCGATGCCGAGCAGCCGGTGGCCGTAGGGACCGGCGCAGGAGCAGCCGCCGCGGGACTGGACGCCGAACAGGTCGTTGAGCAGCGCCACCACGAAGTTGTGGTGGAGGTAACGGCCGGACGGCGCGCGCACCACGAACGAGACGATCGAGAGCCGTGGTGCGTCGGGGTTGCCGAGCACCTCGATCGCCGGTTCGGCCGACCAGATCCGCATCGCCCGCTCCAGGAACCGCTCCTCGGCGGCGCGGATCGTCTCCACGCCGACCGCATCCTTGAGCTGGAAGACCAGACCGGCGCGCACCGCCTCGATGATGGCGGGGGTGCCGCCCTCCTCGCGGTGCTCGGGATCGGTCAGGTAGGCGTGGTCGGCGTCGTTGACGTAGGCGACGGTGCCGCCTCCGGGAACGTCGGGCACCCGGTTGCGGAACAGCTCACGTCGCGCGACCAGCACGCCGGGTGTCGACGGCCCGCCGATGAACTTGTGCGGGGACAGGAAGATCGCGTCCTTGTAGGCGAGTGGGTCCTGGTCGCGGCCGGCGTACATGTCGATGCCGATGTACGGCGCCGCGGCTGCGATGTCCCAGAACGACAGCGCGCCGTGCTCGTGGAGCAGCGACGAGATGGTCGTGGTGCTGGTGACGATGCCGGTCACGTTGGAAGCCGCCGAGAACGACCCGATCCGCAGCGGCCGGTCGGCGTACTCGACCAGCCGCTCGCGCAGCACGTCGAGGTCGATCAGGCCGTCCGCGTCCTCGGGGATGGTGACCACGTCGGCGACGCACTCGCGCCACGGGACCTCGTTGCTGTGGTGCTCGAACGGCCCGATGAACACCACCGGCCGCTGGTCCCTCGGGATCTGCTCCGAGAGCCGGTGCCGGTCGTCGAGCGCGCTCGGGATGCGCAGGCCGAGCACGCCGATCAGCTTGGAGATGGCGCCGGTCGTGCCCGACCCGGCGAAGACCACGACCGTCTCGTCGTCGCCACCGACCGCGTCGTGGATGATCCGCCTGGCGTCCTCGCGGAGCCGCGTGGTCTGCAGTCCGGTGCCGCTGGACTCGGTGTGGGTGTTGGCGTAGCTGGGCAGCACCTCGTCGCGGATGAAGTCCTCGATGAACGTCAGTGCCCGACCCGACGCGGTGTAGTCGGCATACGTCACGCGGCGGTGGCCGTAGGGCGTGACCATCACGTGGTCCTCGCCGATCACGGACTCGCGGACCATCCGGACCAGATCGTCGCGGGTGCCCTCCATGTCCGCAGGCTACGCGCGTGTCAGGGTCGGGTCATGCGCACCAACGAGCACGGCCAGCCGATCGGCGACGAGGTGCCGGGATGGACGCCGCGGCCACCGGTCGAGCCGGTCATGCTGACCGGTCGCACCTGCCGCGTCGAGCCGCTGGGAGAGGGCAACCTGGACGCGGTGTACGACGCCGTATGCGTGCAGTCGCCGCCCGAGACCTGGACCTACATCACGGGCGGGCCGTACGAGGACCGGAACGGGTTCGCGGGCCACGTGGCCGGCCTGCACGCGCTCGCGGCGTGCGTGCCGCTCGCGATCCTGGCGGCGGAGGGACAGGCGGCGGAGGGACAGGCGGCGGACGCACAGGGGCTCGGCATCGCCTGCTACCTGCGGATCGACCCGGCCAACGGCTCAGCGGAGGTCGGCGGGATCGTGATGTCGGCCGCACTGCAGCGCACGACGGCGGCGACCGAGTCGATGTACCTGATGATGCGCCACATCTTCGAGGACCTCGGCTACCGGCGCTACGAGTGGAAGTGCGACTCCCTCAACGAGCCCTCCCGGCGCGCCGCCGTCCGCTACGGCTTCACCTACGAGGGCCGGTTCCGCAACGCGCTGGTCTACAAGGGCCGCAACCGGGACACCGACTGGTTCTCCGTGACCGACGACGAGTGGCGACGGCTGCGACCGGCGTACGACGCGTGGCTGGATCCGGCGAACTTCGACGACGCGGGGCAACAACGCAGGTCACTGGGTCTTGCAACGTTGTAAAGATGGAGGCATCGTGCTGGCATGACTCGGGCACTTCCTCGCTTCCTGACCCTGTTCGTCGTCGCCGCTGTCCTCCCGCTCTCCGCCGTCGCGGCCAGCCAGGCGGCACCGCCGCCGGGCTCGTACCACAACCCGCTCGCCCCGGTGATCCCACCGGGCGGCGGCAGCGCCGGCACCGTCGACAGCTGCGCCGACCCGACCGTCATCCGCGGCAGGGCGGAGGAGTCGCGGAGCTGGTTCATGTACTGCACGACCGACCCGCTCAACGACGGCGACTCCGCTGGCACCGGCCACCCCACGTTCCACCCCGTGCCCACCATGCGCAGCAGCGACCTCACGCACTGGACCTACGTCGGCGACGCCCTCCCGCAGAAGCCGTCCTGGGCCGGGCCCAAGGCCTTCTTGTGGGCGCCCGACGTCGTCTACTCGCGCACCTTCGACCGCTACTACCTGTCGTTCGTGGTGACCGACACGGCCGACTCCGTGAGCGGCCAGCCCGGCTGCGACGGCGACAGCGCGATCGGCGTCGCCACCAGCACCAGTCCGACAGGACCGTGGGAGGTCAGCGACGCACCGCTGGTCGCCCCGCGTCGGGCCGGCCCGGGCTGCGACTTCTACTGGACCTACGACCCCGACGTGCTGGGGACCAGCATCGGCACCGCCAGCGTGCTGTACTTCGGCAGCTACTACGGCGGGGTGCACGCCCAGCACGTCGCGCTCACCCCGCGCGGGATGGCCACCACCGGCCGGGCACGGCAGATCACCGTGGGCCAGGAGACCCGGCCCGCCGTCGACCCCGCGACAGAGCGGATGCCGACGCAGATGTCGTTCGACCGCAACACCGCCGCGGAGAGCGCGCGCACCCAGGTCGCCATCGGCAACCGCTACGAAGGTGCCAACGTGGTGCGGCACCGTGACTGGTACTACCTGTTCGTCTCGGCGACCAACTGCTGCAACGGGCCACTCACCGGCTACAGCGTCTTCGCCGGCCGCTCCCGCGACCCCCTAGGCCCGTTCGTCGACCGCGAGGGCAACTCGCTGATGGCCGGCCGCGTGGGCGGCACTCCGGTGATCAGCATGAACGGCAACCGCTGGGTGGGCACCGGCCACAGCTCGGCGTTCCGGGACTTCGGCGGCCAGTGGTGGCTGGCCTTCCACGCGGTCGACAAGACCGACCCGTACTTCGCCGACCAGCCGGGCTTCACCAAGCGGCCGGCGCTGCTCGACCCGGTCGACTGGGTCAACGGCTGGCCGATGGTCCGCTCCGGCCGCTGGGCCTCGGACCACACGATGCCGGCTCCGGCGGCGCAGCCCGGCCAACGCACCAGCTACCGTCCACGAGCGAGGCACCCCCTCGCCGTGGGTGGCCGGCTCGACGCCTTCTCCGACGAGTTCCGCGGCACCGCGCTCAAGCCCCGCTGGACATGGGTGCCCAAGCCCCCAGCGGAGACGTACGCCGTTGGGTCCGGCCGCTTCCGGTTCGACACCCAGCCCGGTGACCTCTTCGTCGACAGCAACACCGCCTCGGTGCTGACGGAACCTGCCCCGCGTGGTGACTACATGGTGCAGACCGTGGTCGCGCTCGACGTGCCCCCGGAGGGGTGCTGCCACAACTTCGTGCAGGGGGGCCTGGTCGTATACGGATCCCACGACTCCTTCGTGAAGCTGGCGCACGTGTCGATCTGGGAGACACGGCAGACCGAGTGGGCCACGGAGGTGCCGACCGCGCCGGCGGCGTACCCGCGCTACGGCAACACCGTCGTCGGGCCGCCCGCCGACAAGACCTGGCTGCGGATCGTCAAGCGTGGCGACCGCTACCGCGCCTACACCTCCCAGGACGGCGACCACTGGGTGCGGGGCGGTGTGTGGGTCAACCACGTGGCCGACCGGCCCCGGATCGGCCTGGTCTCCATGGGCGGCGCGGGCTTCACCGCCCGGTTCTTCCACGTGCGGGTGCACCGGCTGGCCGACTGACGCGAGGGGTCCCGCATCCTGGGCGCGGTGTCCGCACTCTGGGACGCGTGCGAGACTTGCTTGACCGGGCACCGGCCCGGACGGGAGCGTATGGCGCATGCGCACACTTCTCCTCGTACGCACGCGACGCGTGAGCTGAGGCATAAAGGCCCACGACCTGGCCGCAGCCACGCGTCGACCCCTCGTCCGCCAGCCGGCCCGAGGGGTTTTTTGTTGCCCGACCGCCGAACCAACAGAAGGTCACCGATGAGCCACCAGCACACCACCGGCCACAGTCCCGGCCCCGCCGGCCAGTCGGTCACGGGTGCCCAGAGCCTGATCCGGTCGCTCGAGGCGGCCGGGGCCGACAACATCTTCGGCATCCCCGGCGGCGCGATCCTGCCGGCGTACGATCCGCTCTTCGACTCTGTGAAGCTGCGTCACATCCTGGTGCGCCACGAGCAGGGCGCGGGCCACGCGGCCCAGGGCTACGCCGTGGCCACCGGCAGGGTCGGTGTCTGCATGGCCACCAGCGGTCCGGGAGCGACCAACCTGGTGACGCCGCTGGCCGACGCGCACATGGACTCGGTGCCGATCGTGGCGATCACCGGCCAGGTCGGTGCCAAGCAGATCGGCACGGACGCCTTCCAGGAGGCCGACATCCGCGGGATCACGATGCCGATCACCAAGCACAACTACCTCGTCACCGACCCGGCGGAGATCCCGCGGATCATCGCTGAGGCGTTCTACCTCGCCGGCACCGGCCGGCCCGGCCCGGTGCTGGTCGACATCGCGAAGTCCGCGCTGCAGGCGCAGACCACGTTCGTGTGGCCCACCGAGCTCAACCTGCCCGGCTACCGCCCGGTGACCCGTCCGCACTCCAAGCAGATCCGGGAGGCCACCCGGCTGATCGTGGAGGCCCGCAAGCCGGTGCTGTACGTCGGTGGCGGCGTGATCCGATCGCGTGCGGCCAGGGAGCTGCGCCTGCTCGCGGAGCTGAGCGGGATCCCGGTCGTGACCACGCTGATGGCCCGCGGCGCGTTCCCCGACAGCCACCCGCAGCACCTCGGCATGCCCGGCATGCACGGCGCCGTCGCGGCAGTGGCGGCGCTGCAGAAGAGCGACCTGATCATCAGCCTGGGCGCCAGGTTCGACGACCGGGTCACCGGCAACCTCGACTCGTTCGCCCCCGGCGCCAAGGTGATCCACGCCGACATCGATCCGGCCGAGATCGGCAAGAACCGGCGTGCCGACGTACCGATCGTGGGCGACGCCCGCGAGGTGATCGCCGACCTGATCGTGGCGCTGCAAGCCGAGCACGACGCCGGCACCACCGGTGACTACCAGGGCTGGGTCGGCTTCCTGGCCGGGCTGAAGAAGCAGTACCCGCTCGGGTACGAGATGCCGGCCGACGGACTCGCCCCGCAGTACGTGATCGAGCGGCTCGGCAAGGTCGTCGGCTCCGATGCGATCTACACCTCGGGGGTGGGCCAGCACCAGATGTGGGCCTCGCACTTCATCGGCTACGAGCACCCGAACACGTGGATCAACTCCGGCGGCCTCGGCACGATGGGCTTCGCGGTCCCGGCCGCGATGGGTGCCAAGGTCGGCCGGCCCGACGCGACCGTCTGGGCGGTCGATGGCGACGGCTGCTTCCAGATGACCAACCAGGAGCTGGCCACGTGCACGCTCGAGGGCATCCCGATCAAGGTGGCCGTGATCAACAACGAGTCGCTGGGCATGGTGCGGCAGTGGCAGACCCTGTTCTACGAGGGTCGCTACTCCCAGACCGACCTGCAGAGCAAGCGCGTGCCGGACTTCGTCAAGCTGGCCGAGGCGTACGGCGCCGTCGGCCTCGCCTGCGACAACCCGGACGATGTGGACGCCACGATCCGCAAGGCGATGGAGATCAACGACGTGCCGGTGGTCGTCGACTTCCGGGTGCACCGCGACGCGATGGTGTGGCCGATGGTCGCCGCCGGCAC
>Ga0068861_100001135_pt1 | contig 16559 bp, 11 predicted proteins | sample KBSSwiS42_FD_66593 | JGI IMG/M metagenome (GOLD analysis project Ga0068861, IMG submission 66593) | Switchgrass rhizosphere microbial communities from Kellogg Biological Station, Michigan, USA - KBS Switchgrass S4-2 | ecosystem: Host-associated > Plants > Roots > Rhizosphere > Soil ...
TCCCCACTTTCTACTTTATACTTCGCCCATGTCTCAACTCATCCTCGTCGTAGATGACGAACCCAAGGTCGCCCGCCTCGCGCGTGACTATCTGGAGAAAAACGGATTTCGTGTCATCACTGCAGCAGACGGTCAGTCCGCGCTGACGATTGCCCGCCGCGAAAAACCAGATCTCGTCATCCTGGACCTGATGCTCCCGCAAATTGACGGGCGCGAAGTCTGCCGCATCCTGCGCCGTGAAAGCGATGTGCCAATCATCATGCTAACCGCGTTATCGGAGGAGATCGATCAGGTCACCGGTCTCGAGATCGGCGCGGACGATTACATCACCAAGCCGTTTTCTATTGGAGAGCTTCTCGCCCGCGTGCATGCCGTGCTTCGGCGGGCCCGTACCGAAGCGCCAGCCTCCTCAACGCTACAGTTTGGGGACGTGGAAGTGGACCTCGAGCGGCGCACGGTAGAGAAGGGTGGGAAGGAAGTCCAACTCTCCTACAAGGAGTTCGAGGTTCTGCGCCTATTGATTCAGCACCGCGGGAACACAGTGACGCGGGAACAGCTCCTCGAAGAAGTGTGGGAGAAACAGACGTCCGATCCTTCGGGAAGCCGCACCGTGGATACCCACATCGCGAACCTGCGCAAGAAGCTCGAAGGCGGTAGCAATCGCAGCGGATTCATCCGGACGATTCACAAGATTGGCTATCGATTCGTCGACGACCCCGACTCTTAACGCGCGCAGAAGCGCGGCACAGCGCTAAGCAGCAGGGCGGGCTGTAGCAGGGCCCAAGAGATCGCGCACAACGCGCAAAATTTCATCCATTTCGAAGGGCTTCTTGAGTGTGGCGTGCACACCGTTGCGTTTGATCTCTTCGGGATCGAGCGTGGCCGCCCATCCGGTTAGAAGAAGCACGCGCGTGTCGGGAGCAATGGTTCGGGTCTCGCGAGACAGCTCCCAGCCGCTCATCCCCGGCATGCCGAGATCGGTGATCATGAGCTCGAACGCGGCTTCGCGCAGATGGCGAAGCGCTTCCGATCCGCTGTCCGCTTTCACCACGTTGTACCCGGCGGAACGGAGCACGTCTTCGAGCAGATTCACGATTTCTTGCTGATCGTCCACCACGAGCACCCGCTCCGTGCCCTCCACCGGTTCCTGGGCTCGCTTGCGTTCTTGGAGCATAACTTGGCCAGTCGCCAGCTCGGGGAACGTAAACCGAAAGAGCGTCCCCACCCCGACTTCGCTCTCTACCACCACTTCCACGCCATGCCGGCGGGCAATGCCGTAGGCAACGCTCATCCCCAGACCGGTGCCGTGCGCGCCTTTGGTGGTGAAGAATGGATCGAACAAGCGCCGCCGTACCTCCGGCGTCATGCCTTCGCCATTGTCGCGCACCGAAACGACCGCCCGTTTGCCTTCTGCCCAGGTCCTGACCGTGATCGTGCCGTCGCCACGAATGGCATCGATGGCATTCAAGAGCAGGTTCGTGAACACCTCGCGAAGCTCGGAATCGTTCCCGCGTATGGGCGGCACGTCCCCAAGGTCGCGCACGAGGTGAATCTTCTTGCCTTGCCGGTGCGCGTCATCTTCCCACCGGCTCCGCGTCATCTCGATCACGTCTTCCAGAATGGGATTGAGACTCAAGCGCGTGAAATCCTGCTCCGTCCGCACGCGGGTGAAGTTTTGAATACGCTTGACGGTTTCGGCGCCGTCGCGGGCCGCTTTTTCGATGATCTGAAGGCCGCGAAGCGCGTTGGCGTCCGCGGAACGCTGCAGCATTTGAGCCCGGGCTAGGATGACCCCGAGCACGTTGTTGAAATCGTGAGCCACCCCGCCCGCCATTTCGCCCAACGCCCGCAACCGCTCATAGGCCACCACTTGATCCTGAAGCTGCCGCCGTTCGGTGATGTCGACGAAAATAGCTTCCAGAGCGGGCGCGCCTTCGTACGAGATGACGGTTGATCGCATGTCGAGCACGATCGGCGTGCCGCCCTTCTGAATCGCGGTAAGCTCATTGGAGGCGACCTCTTCGGAGGGAGCCTTCCCGGCCAGCCGCTCCTCCACCTTCTTCTTTCCTGCATCATCGAACAACGAGAACACATCGAACGCATGCGACTGCAGCTCGCCCGGGGTATATCCGAACACGTGGCCAAATGCCTGATTGAAGAAGACCAGCTTCTGCCCCTGCAAAATACAGATGGCGTTGGGCGAGTTCTCGACCAGAATGCGGTACTTTTCTTCCGCTTCCAGAAGCGCGCGCGTGCGCTTCTTCACCGCATCTTCGAGGCTCGCGTTGAGCTCGGCTAAATCGCGGTTCGATGCCTCCACTTGCAGCTGCTTTGTCTTGATCTCCTGGGTCATGACCTCGAACTTCCGAGCGAGATCCTCGAATTCATCACCCGTTGCGAGATCGATGTGAACGTCAAAATTGCCGCGGGCCAGCTCGCCGGTTGCTTCCAGAAGTCGATGTAGAGGTCGGGTGATGTGCCGGGCAAGCAGGATGGCAATCACACATCCGAGCAGCAACGCTCCCAATCCCACGCCAATACCCCAGAGCCTCATTTGGGCGAGACGCTCGTGCATGGGATCCAGGGAGATGCCGACGCGCACCGTTCCCCATTTCTGAGGAGAGCCTTCCACGTAGACCGGCACCGCGATGTCGAGCCCCGCGTGATGTCCCAAGGCCGGTGTCTTCACCGACTGCACGATCGTCCACGGCGAGGAGCCGGCAGTTACGCTGGCTTTGTCGGTAAGCTGGCGCCCTTGCCAGTCCGGGAAATTGCTGTACCCCGCCACCTTACCTTCTTTGTCGAGGACGATGACGTACTGCGCGCCTTCTTGCTCCACCGTTTCCTGGGTGAGTTGCTGGAGGGCGACGTAGTTGTAAGAGAGAAGCTCCCGTGAAGCGGCCGCGCAAAGGCTATGTCCAATCGCGCGGCCCTTATCTTCGTAGAGCGCGACCATGGTGCGGCGCTGGTGGTAGTCCACGGCCAATGTGACAACGCCGATCGCCGCCGCAGCCAGGCTCACCAGAGCGACGAGAATGCGGAACTGAAGGCGCATCCGCCGGGGCTTAAAATCGCGCATACGTCCCCGCATTCGGAGCGGATTTCCACACCTTGCGTAAGGGGATGCTGCATAGCCCATACGGCGACATTTCGATCCCCTCGACGTCGGGCTGGAACGCGTAAACGGTCATCACGTTGAAGAGCGGGATGATGGGGGCCTGATCCAACGCACGTCTTTCCGCTTGGCGATACCAATCCAGTCGCGCTTCCATGTTCGTTTCCGAGCGACCAAGGGACAAGAGCGAATCCAACGTTGCATCGCGGAAGTTCACCATGTTGAACATGCCTTCCGATGCGAGCAAGGTGAACAAGAACGTGTCGGGATCCGGCAAGTCACCGATCCAGGTGATGACGAAGGCGGGAAAGGTGCGCCGCTCAATGGCCTGGTTGAGCTCGGACCAGTTGACGACCTTACGTTCGGCGATGATGCCCGACTTGGCCCAGGACGCCACGATCACGCTGTCTCTCGCCATGCCTTCTTTGCTCCGCGCGGTCACATAGAACGTGAACCGAAGCGGATGCCGAGGTCCGTATCCGGCCTCGGCGAGAAGTTTCTTGGCCGCCTCCGTATTCTCCGGAAGGATTTTGGTTTCGGGGGTATAGCCCGGCATTCCAGGCGGCAGGATCCCCGCCGGAGTCAAAAATCCCGGGCCGGCGGTTTCTTCCACTGCCTTTCGATCCAGGGCGAGGCTGACCGCGCGGCGTACGCGCAGGTCATTGAACGGCGGCCGCGAGCAGTTGAGCCCGATGAACTCCATGGCCAACTCCAGCCGGCGAATGACGTGATAGTTGCCATGACGCATGATTTCGGACACTTCGGATTGACGCAGATTGAGGACGTCAATTTTTCCGTCCAGGAAATCGCGGCGTTCCTTGAGCCCTCCGTCATGCGCGATTGGATCCATGATCACGCTGTCGAGGTAGGCGGGCGTTCCGAAATAGTCGCGATTGGCGACCAGGATGCAGGACCCCTCGGTGTTCTTCCCCACGAAACGAAACGGTCCCGAACCGACCGGACGCTGTGCGAATGCCTCGGCACCTTGCCGCTCCACTTCCTCCTGCGGGATCACCTTTGCCTGATCCATGCAAAGCACCGAAAGAAAGCTCGGATATGGCTTGGCCAGCCGAATGATCAACGTGTGATCGTCGGGAGCCTGGAAACCGCGGACGCTGGTTTCGCGGCCGGCGATGAAGTCGGCCGCCCCATCCACGATGATGAGGTAATCCTGGATGATGCCGGGCGGCACACGATGCGAGTCCAAGAGCCGGGTGAAGCTGTAGACGAAATCTCGTGCGGTGATGCGGCGACCATTGTGAAACCGCGCATCCGGGCGCAAGTCGAATGCATAGTTAAGTCCATCCGGGGAAATTTTCCACGATTGCGCCACGTCGGGAAGCACATTCAAGTCGGCGTCCGCCCGAAGCAGACCGCTGAACACCTGCGTGATGAACGTGCCCTCGTAGGCGTCGTCGGCCATGGCCGGATCCAGACTGTCCATGGTCTCCATGGCGAGGATGAACGTTCCACCGTGAGTCGGTTCGCGATTCTGGGCGAGGGCCTGGTCCTTGTGCTTTCGCGCACAGCCAGGGAGAAGGGCCAACACAGTGAGGCCCAAGCACGCGACAAGATGCTGGCGCGCACGGCAGACCAACCCCGTCATAATGTGTCCTATCCTCCAGAGACTCTGTGCTCGGTACCGGGCTCGCGAGATCCAAACCCTCCGGTTATCGACGCCCAACCCCTAACGGCTGAGTTCTGGAATGGACCCATCCGCTAATGACTTGGAGGGGTTGATCTTAGGTGCCGGGCCGACGCTCGGGCGGGGGGTCAGACTTGCTTCAAGTCCTGTTTTGGATTACAGTTATCTCACCTTCGGGGGTCGAAGGAATGGAGTGACCAATGCGCAAATGGCCATCGCTGCCATTCGTAGTTCTTGTCGCGCTTGGTATTTCTCTGCCTGCTCTGGCCGCCAATGATCGCGCGAGTGCCCCCAAGGACCCCCACGTCATCAAGGTCACCGACAACGGTTTTGATCCCGCAACGATCACGATCGCGAAGGGTGACATCGTGCGCTGGGAACTCCAAGATGGTTCGAGCGCGCACACGATCGTGAGCGGAACGTACCAGGACGAACACGCCGGAGAGATGTTCGCTTTCGCGCTCAACCTGCAGCACAAGCAACAGGACTTCACGTTCAACAACACGGGGACGTTCGCTTACTTCGCGAGTGATGATCCCCAGGGGCTCCACGGAACGATTACCGTGAGCGAGGCGACCCCGATCAATCCCAAGACGTGGGGCGCGTTGAAGACTCTCTTCGAATCGCGTTAGGCGGGTTTTTTCCCCTCGAGCTCTTCCGTTAACTGCCGCATCACGTCCCGATTTGCCGGAATGATGTCCAATCGCTTGAGCTCGGGCGACGTGAACCAACCCACCGCTTCGACGTCGAGTGGCGTGGGCTCCTCCCCTTCCGTGCGTCTTACCCGGAAAAACAGGACCCGCACCTCATGTCCCTCGTTGCCCGTGTAAGCGATGCGGCTGTAAACGCCGGTGGGCTCGATCTCGATCCCCAACTCCTCCTGAAATTCGCGAACCAGTGCCGCTTCGTCGGTTTCGCCCGGCTCCACCTTGCCGCCGGGAAATTCCCACAGGAGCGGAAAGCTGCGATGGCGGCTGCGCTGGGCCAGAAGGACACGATCGCCTTCCACGAGTATTCCGGCCACCACGTGAACCGCCGCGCTCATCCGGCCTCCGCCATGGCTGGTCCTCTCCCGGGAACCTTGGCCAGAAGCAAGAGCCCCACGATGAAGAAGGTTGCCACGGACAAGACGGCATACCGCTGGTTTCCGTGGAAGGCGAACGAGATGGCCCCGAACACGAGCGGTCCGAGAATAGACGACGATTTGCCGCAAAATGCATAAAACCCGAACATCTCTGCTTCACGCCCACGTGGGATGAGCGAGGCCATGAGCGCTCGGCTTGCTGCTTGCACCGCGCCCAATGCACTTCCGGCAACCACCGCCACCGCATAGAAGGTATGGCGGGAATTCACGACGAAGCCGGCCAGCGCCACGCCAATCCACATCATGAGTGTAATCACGATCACGCGCTTGGGGCCCCAGCGGTCGGTGGGCTTCGCCCAGGCAAACGAGCCGATCAACGCCGAGATCTGCACGATCAGAAACAACATGACCAGTTCCTTCGACTCGAACCCCAGCGTCTTGGTTGCGAAGATGGATGAGAAATAAACGGTGGTGTTGATGCCGTCGATGTAAACGAAATAGGCAAGGAGAAAACGCCGAAGCTGGGAAATGTGCCAGGCTTCGATAAGTGTGCCCCGAAATCCGCGTATGCCAGTCTGAGCCGCCCGTCGAATACTGATTCCGGTGGGTCGGTCGGGCGGAAGACCGATGAAGGCAGGAATGGCGAACACGGCGTAAAGCCCGGCCACCGCCAACCACACGCGATCGAACTGTTCGGCTTTGACCAGCGGCAATATCGCGAGTAAGCCAATCCCCGAGCCCGCATACCCCAGACCAAATCCCAATCCGGACACGAATCCTTGCCGCCCCGGAGGGGAGATCTCATTGAGATACGCGTTATAAAACACGAGCGCGCCTTCGAAACCAATGTTGGCCATCACGGCGAACAGGAAGGCACGCGGCAAATTACCGGGGGTGAGGGTGGTGAAGAGTGCGACGGACAAAACGCACACCGCGGAATACGCGATGAGAAACCGTTTCCTAAGTCCCCCGCGATCGGCGATGGATCCCAAGAGAGGCGAGCTCAGCGCGACGAAGACCATCGAGACCGAGAGCACGCGCCCCCACCAGAGATCGCCCCGTCCCGACGCGTCCCCCACGATGACGTTGGCGAAGTAGACGCTAAAAACGGTGGCAGTGATGACGGCGGGATACACGGAGCTGGCGAAATCGTAAAAGGCCCAAGCCAGCACTCGCGGGGTGATGACGCGGGAGGACGAGGTGCGGGGTATCAACGTTTGTCGTTCGCGCGCCGCGCATCGGCAAGGGCGGCTACGTACGCCGTCACGGCATCCAGATCCGTGGCGTCCAGCCGGTCCTGATACCCCTTCATGCGGCCCTTCCCATTGGAAATCACCGAGAGCACTTCGTCGACGGTGGTGGTGTCGTGAAATGCAGCACTGCCGAGATCCACGTGTCGATGGGCGATGCGGGAGGCTTTCACCGCATCGCCTTCGTTGCCATGACAACGCCGGCAATACTTGCGGTAAACGGCATAACCGGGATGATCCACGAGCAACGGGCCTTTGTCCTGGCCGCAGCTTTGCACTACAAACAGACCCGTCATGACCAGGACGACCGCCGCCACTGCCATCCGCCACCGCAAGCGCACTCCTCCTCGGCCAGCTTCGTTCCTCGATCAAAGAAACGGACGCAGTGTACCAGCTTGACGCTCCACGGCGGACCCGCCTAGCTTTTCAGGATGAAGCGAATGCTGTGGTGGCTCTTGCTTGGCCTATGCGCCTGCGGACGAGCGGGTGGGAAGACCTCCGCGTCCGAGGCGGAGGCGATCGACTTGGCCGATCGGGCCTGGTGCCGGGGTGACTCCGCCCAAGCGCAATCCCTTTTGGACGACCTGCTCAAGCATCATCCCAAGTCCTTCCCCGCGCTTTACCGCCTGGCCATCTTCCTCATCGACGGGGAGCCCGATGTCGCGCTGGAACGTTTGAACGACCTGGCCAAACTGGATCCGAAACATCCCGGGCCGGTTTTCTATGCCGGGCTGGCGCGACTTCGACTCAACGATTTCACGCGCGCGGAAGAAGATTTGCGACGCGGGTATGCGCTCGCGGAAAAGCGGCGTGGCTACGCGTTGGATGACACGTCCGCTTCGGCGCGGGAGGGACTCACCGCGTATCGCGCCGGGCACTTCCAAGCCGCCGCGGCGGCCTTTGGACGCGCGGTGGCGGCGGATCCAGATAATGCCACGTTGTGGTTCCTCGAAAGCCGGGCGGCGCTTTCAGCCGGTGACATGAATGGAGCTACCGAGGCGATCGGGAAAGCGCTGGCGAAACAGGGGGCATTCCCGACCGCGCACGCGTTCAAGGCCGAGATACTGCGCCTCAAGAAACAAGGCGCGGAAGCACGACAAGAAGTGGAATTGGCCTTGAAGGACGATCCCGAGAATGCCGAGGCGCTGTACCAGCTGGGGCTCCTGGATTTGGATGACGCCGAGGTACGCACGGCGGCAATCGATTTGTGGCGGGCCGTGCTGGCCGATCCGACGTTTGCGCCCGCCCACCAGGCCCTCGGACAGACTTTCATGCATATGGAACAGGCCCGTCAGGGAATGCCCTTCTATCAGCACTATGAATGGGTGCTGGGATTTCTGAGCCGTAATTCGGGACGCAGCTGAGGGTTCTCCGGGTAGTTCAGAAATAACCCTCCAATAATTCAAAAATCATGAAAGCCGTTGCTGTTTTTCCCGCCCACCCCATGCACGAAGCGACGGACCTCCTGTCCGCTCACGCGAGCGGCATCAAGCACGTGATTTCGCTGGAGAACCGCTGATGCCGGTTCAGATCTCGGTGGGCCCACCGCTGTTGATCATCAATCAGGGCAGCACGTTCATGGTAACGGAACCAAGCGGAGACATTGAAGATCAAGGAGAGTGCGGAGTTTTTGCCAAGGATACTCGCTACGTAAGTCATCTGGCGCTGTTCGCCAACGGAGAAAAATGGAACCGGCTCACCTCGTCGCCCATCGCATTCTTTGCCGCTCGCATTTACCTGGTGAATCCCAAGATCATGACCGAAGAAGGCGAGATTCCCGAAGGCTCCGTCGGCTTGACGATCTGGCGCGCGATCGAGCACGGCATTCACGAAGATCTGGATATCACCAACTATGGTCTCGAATCGATCCGGTTCAATTTCGAAATTGCATTACGTAGTGATTTCGCCGATTTGTTCGAAGTCCGCTCCCGCGCGCTCGTCCGGCGTGGTCACATCGTAACCCAATGGGACGGCAAGTCGAGCCGGCTCCATACCACTTACGATCACAAAGATTTCCACCGCCGTTTCATTTATGAGCTTCGTCGAAACGATTCCAAGGCGCATTATGCGAATGGTCGCATCACCTTCGACGTTGCCCTCGCCCCCGGCGCGACATGGCACACCTGCGCGTACTACATCCTCTCCGACAACGATCACGAGCACGTTCCCAAGGGCCTCTGTCGCACGCTCGAAGCGTCCAAGGTGGTGGAGCTTCAGGACCGCTGGATTGATTCATGCGCCAGGCTCACCACGGTGAATGAAGACTTCTACCGGTTATTCGATCAGTCGCTCGAGGACATGGGGGCCTTGCGGCTGGCCGAAGATGAACGGGACCCCAAAGCCTTCCTACCCGCGGCCGGTGTGCCCTGGTACGTGACCCTGTTCGGGCGGGACAGCTTGATTGCCAGTCACCAGAACATGCTCATTTATCCCCCCTTCGCCCGGGCCACGTTGAGAGCGTTGGCGGAGTTGCAAGCAAAAGAGGTCGATGATTGGCGGGATGCGGAGCCAGGGAAAATTCCGCACGAGATGCGGTTCGGGGAGCTGGCGCATTTCAACAAGATTCCTCACACCCCCTACTACGGGACCGCTGACGCCACGATTCTCTATTTGATCGTGCTTCATGAGGCGTGGAAGTGGATGGGCGATCTGGAACTTTGCCGGGGATTGCGGGACACCGCGGTGCGCTGTCTGGAGTGGATCGATCGGTATGGCGATCTGGATGGAGACGGTTTCCAGGAGTACCGCACGCGCAGCGATCGCGGCTACGAGAATCAGGGCTGGAAGGATTCCGTGGATTCGGTGATGTATCCGAATGGAAGCCTCGTCAAACAACCCAAGGCGCTGTGCGAGCTGCAAGGCTATGTCTATGACGCATGGCTTCGCATGGCGGAGATGTTCGACGCGCTGGGTGAACCGGACCGAAGTGCAAGTCTTCGGAACAAAGCGGCGACGCTCTACGAACGTTTCAATGCCACGTTCTGGTGCGAGGATCTGGGAACGTACGCGTACGGCCTGGATGCACAGAAGCAGCCGATCAAAACCGTGGTCTCGAATGCGGGGCATTGTCTATGGAGCGGCATTGCCACCCCCGACCGGGCGGCCCGCATCGTGAAGCGGTTCCTGGAACCGGAGATGTGGAGCGGCTGGGGAATACGCACGTTGTCGTCCGATCACCCGGCTTACAATCCACATTCGTATCACAATGGCTCGGTGTGGCCACACGACAACGGCATCATCGCGCTTGGATTCAAGCGCTATGGGTTCGCGAACGAGGCGGCGCGCATCGCCCGGGACATCTCGGAAGCGGCGAGCTACTTCGTGAGCTACCGATTGCCGGAGTTGTATGCCGGACTTCCCCGCGAGCCGACCAATTTGCCGGTTCAGTATCGAGGAGCAAATGTGCCGCAGGCTTGGGCGAGCGGATCGGTGTTCCATTTGTTGCAAGCTATTCTGGGCCTCCAGGCGGATGCGCCGAACGGAACGCTTTATGTCGATCCCGTGCTCCCCGACTGGCTCTCCGATTTGACGCTGCGGCGGATCAAGGTCGGTAAGAATCGGGTGGACCTGCGGTTTTGGCGGGAGGGCAAGATAACGCGCTGGGACGTGGTGGAGGGGGATGGACATTTGCGGGTGGAATCGCGCGCGTGGGGTATTCGCGGCACTGGTATTGAAACCAGTACCACGCGGGGTAACACTTGACTCGTTTCAAAACGAGTTGCCCATAGGCCAATGTTGGATCAACTGTTTTTAAAACCTGTTCACCCTTCATCGCCAATCGCCCCGGGGCGATTCACCCCTCCTGCCCTAATTCAGACCTGGTTCGACTAGGGGCCAACGTTGGCAAACTGATTTAGCCCCTCTTCCAGAACAAGTCCTCTTCACCCCCGAGAACTAACCTCCATCGCATAGAAGACCGGGGCCAAAAGCCCGGTCTTCTCATTTTTCATTCTACCTACGATCGCCGGCGGAGCGGCGATGCTCCGTGTATCCAGAGCTCATCCCCAGCCGCCCACCGCGCGTGCGTACGTCCCTTCGCTTGGGCTTTCCATGAGTGCGGCGGCAACGCGAGGCGTGATCGTAGGCACGAGCGCGATCCGCGATACGTTCAGCGTCGGCGCGCCGTACTGCTCCTCGACGCGGCCCTCGGCCACATAGGGGCCAAGTGAATGAACCACGCCGCGGTGCCGCGCATACACGTCCGGAAAGAGCGTGCACTCGACCAGCCCGGTTTCGTCCTCGAGAGTGACGAACTCCATCGACCGGCCCTGTTTGGTGGGAACGATGCGACGCGCGGCTAGAATGCCCGCCACTTGCACCCGCCTCCCCACTCGCATCTCGGCCGTGCGGCACCGCAGCGTTTTCGGAAACCGGCCCTCCTCACGAAGGATAGCCATGGGATGACGGTCCACGCAGAGCCCGAGCACGGACCACTCGAGCCATAACCGTTCCTTCGCGGAGAACTCGGGGAGATGCGGCACAGGCCAGAGCGGTTCACCTGAATCATCGCCAAACATCTCCTCCAGTGAACGGCGATCGCTTTGATGATGACGCTTGCGATAGTCGTCGTACCCCGAGGTCAACACGCACAAGAGCTCCGGGCGCGTGCGCCCCGTGAAATCCAAGGCGCCCGAGAGCACGAGCGCCTCCGCTTCCGGATGCGCGGGGCCCACGCGCACGAGCAGATCCTCGATCCCGGAAAAAGAGCGACGAGCGCGAGCGGCCAGTAGCGCCCGTCGCGTGGCCTCGCTCAACCCGCGCACGCGGTTCAACCCGATGCGGACCGCCATTGCGGTGTCCATGGCCGTTCCGGTGTCTAAGGCCCGCCCTTCCATGGTGAACCCGTCTTGGGAGCGATTGAGATCCGGCAAGAGCACACGCACGCCGCGCCGTTTGGCGTCCTCGAGATGGGTGCGCAGGTCGTACATGCCGGCGTGATGATTTTGGATTGCGCACGCGAACGCAGCCGGGTAGTGCGCTTTGAGCCACCCCGCCTGCCAGGCCAGCACCCCATATCCGGCTGCGTGCGCCTTGCAGAACGCAAACGCGCCGAACTGCAGCAAGTGATCCCAGAGCGCTCGCGCCACGTCCGGCCGGTAGCCTCGGCGCCCCGCGCATTCCAGAAACATCTCCGCCAGCGTCTCGCGTTCCGCGCTGTCGCTTCCGGCAATGGCGCGGCGGAGCACGTCACCGTCCTCCAGGGACAGTCCCGCCACCTCCGCCGCCACACACATCACGTCTTCTTCATAGAGCGGCACGCCAAACGTGTCGCGCAACACCGGCTCGAGCCGCGGATCCAGATACGTCACCGGCTCTTCGCCACGTAAGCGACGCACAAAACGTTCCTTCATGCCGCTTGCCGCCGGTCCGGGGCGAATGAGCGCCACCGCGGCAATCGTGGTGGCCAGGTCGCGGGTTTCGAGCATGCGGTTCAAGTTGCGCATGCCCGGCGATTCCATCTGGAACACGCCCAGTGTTTCACCGCCACTCAACAACGCCGCGGTATCGCGATCCGTGTGAGGCAACATGTCCGGATTCACCCGCACGCCATGATGCGTTTCGATGAGTTCTACCGCTTCGTGAATGGTGGAGAGCGCGCGATTCCCGAGAAGATCGATCTTGACCAAACCCACGGCTTCAACCGCGCGCATTTCGAACTGCGTGCACACGATGCCTTTCGTCGCTTCCTCGAGCGGCACGTACGCATCCAACGGAACATCCGAAATGACGATGCCGCCGGGATGCAGCCCCAGATGCCGCGGAAAGCCGAGCATGGCCTGGGCTGCTTCCACCACGCGCGGCCAGGGCTCCTCATCCAACGGAATGCGCCCGCTTCGGGCCAGTGCGTCACGCAAGGACCCATCGACTCCATGCGGGACCGCCACCGAAAGCCGGTTCACGGTCGCGTGGGCGACGCCGTAGGCCTTGGCCGCTTCACGAAACGCGGAACGCGGGCCGTAAGTGTTGTGAGTGGAGATCATGGCCACCCGGTCCCGGCCGTAAGTGGCGTACACGTGATCGATGACCTCGTCCCGTCGTACCCAGCAAAGGTCGATGTCGAGATCGGGATGGTCGGGACGTTTCTCATGCAGGAAGCGCTCGAAGAAGAGGCGGTAGCGGAGCGGATCCACGTTCGTGATGCCGAGCAGGTACGCCGTGAGGGCGCCCGCCCCGCTACCTCGTCCGACACTGGCGATGCCGCGGTTCTGCGCGAAGCGCATGATCTCGCCCACCACCACGAAATAAGGCGCAAACCCCAGGCGCTCGATCACCGCCAACTCGCGCTCGAGACGCCGCCGTGCCTCGATGGTTTCGCATCCGTAACGGCGCACCATCCCCGCCCGGCAAAGCGCATGCAAATGGGATATCGCCGTCTCTCCCGCCGGAAGCGGCGGGTCGGGAAAGATCCAACGCTCGCGACAGAGCGTGAACCGGCAACGATCGGCGAGACGCCGCGTGTTGGCGAGCGCGCGGGGATAGTTGCGAAAGATGGAGATCATGGCCGCGGGCGCCTTGAAGTAGGCCTCGCGCGGGGACACATCCCCCGGTAGAAGACGCTCGACCATTGTGTTCTCGCGAATGGCGGTGAGCACCGCGTGCAAGCGATGCTCTTCACGTCCGGCTCCGTTCACTTCGCCGGTGGCGATCGTCTCGATGCCGAGCGCTTCGGCTGCATTCGCCAAATCGGCAAAGAGCTCGGGGCGGGGGGCGGGCAAGGCCGCCCACAAGTGACTCCGCGGCCACACGCGAGCGAAAGTCTGCAACAGTCGGGGGTCCGCGATGAGCGCGTGCAGCCCGGCGCTGTGCCGCGGCAAGGCCGCTCCCAAGCGAAACGCCGGATCGAGCATGCGCGCGGTAAGAATGCGGCAGAGATTGGCGTACCCGGTCGCGCTCTCGACGAGCAAGACGACGCAACCCTCCGGACCGTCCACCTCCGCGCCCAGGATGGGCCGCAACCCTGCCGCCTCGCAGGCTTGGGTGAACGGGACCGCGCCGTAGATGTTGTTGCGGTCGGTGAGGGCCAGCGCGTCATGCCCGTAGCGCGCGGCGTGAGAGATGAGAGCAGGAAGGGTGGCGGTCCCCCGGCCGAGGGAGAATACGCTCCGCACCTGGAGGGAAACGTATGGAGCGTCATAGGGGGGCATGGAATCCTCGACACGGGGGAACCGCCGGGAAACTCACGCTACCAGAGATTTGTTTAGCTACGCAACAAAAGAGTAGATTAAAGTTGTATATTATTTGCTGTACGCATGTTACACCGCTACTTCAAATCAAACTCCGCCCACGGTCCTCAAGGAAATAGGCGTTTCAACCGGCCCCAGGTGCTCGGCGTGACCGCCACGTTGTAGCTGAATTTCTGGATGCGATTGAACGTGTCGGACACGTAGACGTTGTCGTTCGAGTCGACGGTGATGCCGGTGGCGTAATGGAACTGCCCGGGCCCCGTGCCGTTGGAGCCCCAGGTGCTGAGAAACGTGCCCGAGGCATTGAACTTCAAGATGCGGCTGGCGCCCCGATCGACGACATACAGGTTGCCGTGGGAGTCGAACTCCAATCCCCAGGGGCCATTGGTTTGCCCCGCTCCCGCGCCGCCATGCACGAACACTTCGACGAACGTGCCTCCCGACGTGAAGCGCTGCACATCCTTTCGCGCGAGATCGGAAACGAACACGTCACCAGTTTGAGGGCTGACGTCGATCGCCACCGGCAGGCTGAATTGCCCGTTACCGGTTCCCAGCACACCCCATTTCGTGATGAATGTTCCCGAGGCGTTGAATTTCTGGACGCGGTAGCTGTTGGTATCCACCACGTAGACAAAGCCCGAACCATCGACGGTCACATCGTAGGGGCGATTGAATTGACCGTTCCCTGACCCAAGGGAACCCCAGGCATCCAAAAATCCTCCCGATGCGGTGAATTTCTGAATACGATTATTTTGCGTATCCGCGACGTACACGTTCCCGGACGCGTCCAGGTCGATGCCATCCGGCGCGGCGAAATAACCATCGAGGGTGTCGGACAGAGTCGTGGACGGCCAGCGCGTGACGTAGGCACCTTGAGAGGTGAATGATTGCACGCGATTATTCTGAATCTCGATGACGTAGAGCTGATTGGACGCGTTCACGGCCAACCCGGCGGGATTCCAGAACTGACCCGGATCGCTGCCCACCTCTCCGCTGACCGTCCCCCACTGCAGCACGAACGCCGGGGGATTCTCGGCGCCCGCCCGGGGGGCGAGCGCCAAGAAAAACAACATTACAAGCGATCGCAATCGACTCATCGGCACACTCCGTACCAGTTGCAGAGCCACGAGTTCATCTGATCGATGTCATTGCTTTGCGCGAGTTGCATGTTGAAGCAGAAATCAATGAGCGCGGTGGTGGTGGCTCTGCCATAACAATGCTGCTCGACCCGGATCGCGGTGGTGTACTGCTTGACCATTGCTTCCAGGTAGGCGGTTTCGAACTCCGCGCCTTCGAGCGTGACAAGGTTGGACAAAACGTGCTGATCGGCATTCCCCAACGTGGGCGAATGGTCGATCCCGTACCAGGTGGAAAGCCACGATTGCATGAGGCTCTGGTCTTGGGCGGCTTTAGTCGCAGTGCTCTGGCAGAACGTCATGAGCTCCGGGTGCAGTCCTGCTTTTGTCATGCACACCTCTGCCATTTCCAGGATCAACTCCTCGGTATCGATGCCATTGGCGAGGTTTCGCTTTTCGAAGTTGGCGGCCGCGCCACCGGAATCCGTTGGCTTGGCAGCCGGCATGAGGCGAGCTTCGGGGCGCGTGACCTGATCGGTACACCCTGATAAGAACGCGGCTAGAGCGACAACGGCGAAGGCAAACAGGAACACACAACGGGTGCTGCGCATGAAGAACCTCCTGTGATGCACGTTGCTGACGAGAGCGGTTTGGCGGCCTGAAGTAAGGAGGTTATGCGCGGGCTTGGGTTCGGTCAACATGTGGAAACGAAAGGCCTCGCGCCGGCCAGAACGGCCGGCGCAAGGCGGAGGCAAGCACCATCTCGAAAAGGATCTGGAGGACTACGTGCGTCTCAGCAGGCGGAGAACCACTGGCAGAGCCAAGACTTAAGCTGCGCGATTTCGTGGGTCGCGTCCAGCTGGACGTTGTAGCCAAACAGGATCAGTGCGGTGGTCTTGGCTCTCCCGTAGCACCGTTGACCATCGCGGACCCGGATTTGATCTTCGCTCACCATCTTGTTGAGGTAGGCGTTCTCAAAGGCGGCACCCTCGAGAGAGGCGAGGCTATTGAGCGTGCGCGAGCTCGGCGCTTTGGGGGAGTATTGAATGTTGTACCACGCACTCAAATAGCTTTGCAGGGTCGCGATGTTCTGACTCGCGATGCCCGCCTCGTTCTGAGCAAACGTAGCTAGGTCGGAGTGATCGAGCTGCTTACCCATGGCAATCAGCGCGTACTGACGGATAAGCTCCTCATGGTTGATGGTC
>Ga0068861_100001137_pt1 | contig 16553 bp, 9 predicted proteins | sample KBSSwiS42_FD_66593 | JGI IMG/M metagenome (GOLD analysis project Ga0068861, IMG submission 66593) | Switchgrass rhizosphere microbial communities from Kellogg Biological Station, Michigan, USA - KBS Switchgrass S4-2 | ecosystem: Host-associated > Plants > Roots > Rhizosphere > Soil ...
GTAGGTTCGATTCCTGCGTCCAGCCGTCGACGTGCTTGCCCTTGCGATCGAACTCGATGTGCAACCAGTCGCCGCTGCGCCCGCGCAGCGCCACACGCTGATTGCTCGGCAGGCGCGCCACCACGGCGCCCGACTCCGGCTGGCGGCGCACGAGCGCGCGGTCGGGACGCAGGTTGGGCCGCACGATGGCTTCAGGGGGATCGCTCGAGGCAAGGCCGCTGGAGGCAAGGCCGCTGAGGGCAACGCCGCGCGCTGCGGCCCCGGCAGCGCCGCCCTGCGCGCTCGGCGCGTCGCCGCTCGCGGCAGCTGCAGAGGTAGCGCCCGGTGACTCCGCCGCACTGGCGCTGGGATTGCCCGCCGCTGCGGCCGGCGCGCTGAGGACCGCGCTTTTCATCACCAGGTGGTAGCCGCTGGCAAAGGATGCGACCACCAACCCGCCGAAACTCAGCGCCGCAAACAGGCCGAGCCATGCGGGAGAAAGCGCGGCGCGAGAGGTCATGGGCCGCGCAGACTAGCATCCGTTGCGGGCATTGGCTCTTGAAAGAGGGCAGCCGATCAGGTCAGCTAGCGTCATGCCCGAGCTTTTGTCCGTCCACGGGCGATGTCCGCGCTGCAGCCAGGTGTTGACCGTGCCGGCAGGACAGCTACAGAGCGTGTTTCGTTGCGCCCGCTGCCAGTATCGTGCCGCGGCGGCAGCGCTGGTCGAGGAGGCGCGCTCGTCGCCGCCCCGGCTCGGCTCGAACCAGGGGGACGAAGCGCTCGGGGCCTTCGAGGAGGACTCGGACGATCAGCGCACGCGGGTGTTGTTGCCCGGCGGGCCCGACATCGAGTCGGAGCTGCCGCTCGAGGCCATCCTGGTGCCGGACGGCTCCACCACGTCGCGCCCCCCGCCCGCCCGCGCGCTGCAACGTTTCGAGGCGACGAACAGCGACGGCGACGACCAGCAGACGCGCCTGCACGTGTCTGGCTCGCTCGACTTGCCGCCGGGCGGAGCGAGGCCGCAGCGCGTCTCGCCCGTGCCCGCGGCTGCCGCGCGCCCTGCCCGCTCCGCCGGGCGCAGCTCGCGCGATGCGACCCTGCTCGGCGTGCCCCCCGCTGCCCTGCCGGCGGCGCCCACGGCCCCGGCGCCAGCGGCCCAGGCGCTGACGCGCTTCGACCGCGCCGGCGGCGATCCGGACGACATGGCGACGCGCCTGCATCTGCCGGACCTCGATCTGTCCAGCCGGGTGCTGCGCGACCAGACGTTGATCGGCGTCGCGCCGGCGGCCGCGCCGCCCGCGCGCGAGCTGCAGCGCTTCGATCAGGTGGAGGAGGACGCGGAGGACCAGCACACGCGGCTGGTCGTGCCCATCTCGTACGAAGAGGAGGCCGCGCCCCAGCTGCGCTCTCCGATCGCAGCCCGCACCGCCCCGGCGCTCTCGCCCGCGCCGGAGTCGGGGGACCCGCCCGGTGCCTTCGAGCGCTGGGGCCGGCTGACGCTGCAGCTCAGCCGTTCGCTCGATGATTGGCTGCACGATCGGCGCACCACGCTGCTGATGACGCTCTCGGCGCTGAGCGCGCTGGTGGCTCCCGGCCTGGACGCGCTGCTCGGAGGGCCACGGCACGGGCCGACGGTGATCGTGAGCAACCTGGTGCTGTTTTTTCAGTGGACCCTCGCCTTCGCCTGGCTCGGCAAGCTGCGCAACGAGCTCGGGGTCTGGGACGCGACCCTGGCCTGGACGCGCTTCTCGACGGGGGTGCGGCTCGCGCTGGAGGATGCGTTGAGCTTTGGCCGCTTGCCAGGCCCGCTCAGGTACCGGGTGCTGGGCGAGTTTTCGGGCGCGATCGGCATGCTCGGCATGGGCGTCGCGAGCATGCTCACGATCTCGGAGCTGGTCTGGAACTGGCCTGTGACCGGCGGAGCCCTGCTCACCGGGCGCGCCTGGGGCGGGGCGCTGGTCGCGATTTCGGTGATCGCCTCACGGCGCGCGGCCAGCGTGCCCGTGGGCTTCGTCGCGCCGCAAGAGATCGCCGCCCCCGCAGTGGCCCACTTCCCCGCCGTGCTCGATCTTTCGGTGCCCGTGAATTTGCACGCGCCGAGCGGAATGACACCGCTGCACCAGGTGCTCGAGGTGCTGGCCGAGTGGGTGCCGCGGGAATGGCCCAGCCAGGACAGTTACATTGCTGCTCTGGAACGCCATTTCTTGCGTCACATGAGCTGGGCTCACGTCGAGCGCGACCACTGGTTCGGCGCACGGCGCGCCGACGGCGTCGCGCATTTCGTCGTCAACGAGAGCCTGCTCGTGGAGGTCGTCCGCGGCTTCGACGCCGACACCGCCGAGCGGCTGAACCTGCGCATGCGTGCGCACGCCAAGACCTGGCGCGGCAAACCGGCGCTGATCGTGGCCTTTGACGCGAACCGTAGCGCGATGTTGTCGGGCGCCGGCACTCCCAAGTTGGAAGCACTGCATCAAGCGTATCCGATCCTCGCGGTCCGCATGCCCTCGGCGCGGCTCAGCCTGCTCTGAGGCGCGTCGGGCGTGCAGGTGGGCGGCACACACACTGTGCCGGTGAGGAACGCGGCAGACGCGAACACTCGCGAGCAGCTCGCTGCGCTGTCAGCGCGATTCATGCTCGGTAAGCCTTGGAGATGTGGTCGGGTGTTTGCTAGCATGCTCGACGTCAGAGCGTTGCGGCTCTGAGTTGCAGCTCTGAATCGCTCGATCGCAGCTCGAGTCGACAAATCGTCGCTCGTTGGAGCGACCGGTTGATCGACAGTCGGGATATCGCCAGTTGGTTCGACGTTGGATCAGCAGTTGGATACAGCGGCACAAGTCCTGCCTGCCTGTACCAGAGGTGACCACCATCACGTGCTAGGCTGATGGGTCATCATGCCGGCTTGCCAGGGTGCGCTGCCCTGAATCGAGTCGGCACCCTCCGCGCTGCCCGAGCGGGACAGCGCGGTCCGAGATGAAACCATGAAATACGCTACGCACTGGGCGCTCATCAGCGCCAGCCTCGTCGGCATCGCTTACGCCTGTGCAACCCCCGAGGAAATAACCGGCTGTCAGCCGGGGACGAGCTCTCCGGACTGCGACGTCATCCTGGCACAGGCCTCGGACTTCGCTGGCCCCGATGCCAGCGTCGGGCAGGGCGGCAGCGCCGGCAGCTCGCCCTCCCCTGGCAGCGCTGGTGCGGGCAACACGACTCCGTCTGCGGAGGGGGGCGCCGCAGCCACCAGCCAGCCAGCGTCGGGCGGCAGCGTGGGACAAGGTACCGCCGGCAGCGGCCAGAACGCGGGCGCCGGTGGCGCGAGCGGCGGCAGCGCGGGCAGCAGTGCAGCCACGGGGGGCGCGGCAGGCACCACGGCTAGCGGCGGCGCGGCGGGGACCACAGCAAACGCCGGCGCAGGCGGCACGACGGCAGCGTCGACCTTCAACCCGGCGGCGTGCGATTTCACCAACCGCACGGGCTGTGAAGCGCGGGCCTGTGCGACGGTGTGTCCGACGAACGATGGCAACTACTGCTCGAATAACTGCCAGGCCATCATTACCTGCGTCGCGGGGGCTCCGAGCTGCATCACGGCACAGGACCCGATGTGCGGCACCCCATCGCAGAACCCGTTCACGCCAAACACCTGCACTTCCCAGGTGAACAACTCGGGTAACCCCGCAACGGCGGGCACGCCCGCGTCGGCGGCTCTCGCGCTCGTGAACTGCCTGTGTGACGACGCCCGGCTCTGACGCGCCGGACACATGGTAAGCCTGCCGCGCACATGGTGCGCGTGCGCCTGGCGTCGTGGCACCTTGCGGCGCACCGCCAGAAACTGGTACAGCGCGCTGCGACGCGCCAGAAGCGCCTACATATCGTTGACTTGAATCGACGGTGCACAGATTTTATCGCCGCCCGACGTCGCTTTTCCTGCCCGCGCGTGCAGCCGATGGCACAATATCTGTGCCACGAGCGTCTGGCACAAGGTAGCTCCGCACAACGTGGAGGCCGGGGCGGCTCGCAGGGAGTTTGCGATGCGCGGGTCAATCTCGAGGATCTTCTGGCGGGCATCAGTGCTCGCACTCGTCGTGGGGGTTGCGCCCCGCGCCGGCGCTGCCGACCCCAAGGAGTGGGGCGACGAATCGGCAGCCGATGACGAAAAGGTAGAGAAGCCGGCGCCCAAGGACGCGACTGCCAAGGATGCGGCGGCGAGCGAGGCTGCGCCAGCGGAGGCTGCGCAGGCGCCCGCTGCACCAGCGGATGAAACACCGGAAGAGGAGCCGGAGGCCGGCTCGACGGCGAACTCCAACTACCTGCTCGGTCTGCGCTATCGCGGGCTGTTCATTCCCAAGACCGTGCTCAACTGGTTCGTCGAAGGGGGCCAGTCGATCTACGTGAACGGCGTCGGCCCGGAGTTTTCGATCCGCAACGACAACGTCGAGTACGTGCTGTCGGCGTGGCTGGCGATCTACAACATGGATCCCGTCGCGCTCAAGAGCTCGAGCGACGCGGAAGAGGCGTGGGAGATCGTCGATAGCCGGATGAAGTCGTTGTACCTGACCTTCGACTATCTCTGGCACCACCCGTTCTCGCGCACGCTCGAGCTCAGCTACGGGGGCGGCGCCGGCCTCGGCTTTCTGTTTGGCGAGCTGCACCGCACGCAGGCCACGCGGGTCACCGGCGGCACGCTCGGCAACCCCGACGATTACGTCAAGTGCGACGGCGTGAACATGCCGGCGCAAGGCGGCTACTGCGACGACATCAACAACCACTATGACGGCTACGGGGAGCCCAACTGGTTCCACGGTGGCGCCAAGCCCGTGCTGTTCCCGTGGGTCACGGGACAGGTGGGCCTGCGCTATCAGCCGAGCCCCAAGTTCGTGGCGCGCCTCGATCTCGGGCTCGGCACGAGCGGGCTCTACTTCGGTGTGGGAGCGGACTACGGCTTGTGAGCGCGGCGAGCGACTCGAGACCCCGGGCGGTGCTGCCCCCGCGCTATGAAGCGCTGTCCCGGCTCGGCCAGGGCGGCGCCGGCGAAGTCTGGGCCGTGCGCGACCGCTACACCGGGCGCCGCTACGCGCTCAAGCTCTTGTGCGTCGATGCCAGTGAAGGCGCGGCCTCTTCGCTGATCAAGGAGGCGGTGGCGCTCTCGGGCCTCGAGGGCCTGGGCGTACCGCGCGTGATCAGCTTCGGCAGGATCCCCGATCAGTCCCGGCTGTACATGCTGCGCGAGCTGGTCGAGGGCACGAGCCTGCAGGAGCGCATCGACTCGGGCGCCGACCCGCGCGAGTGCCTGGGCGCGCTGGCGCTCGCCGCCGAAAAGCTCACGCGCGTGCACCGCGCGGGTCTGCTGCACGGCGACATCAAGCCCGCCAACATCATCGTGGCCGAGGACGGCAACGACGCCAACCTGGTCGATCTGGGGCTCGCGGAGCCGTTTCGCGAACGCGGCACGTCCGCGCGCGGGCTCACGCCCAAGTACGCCGCGCCGGAGCTGCTCTCCGGCGGCCCGCTCACGGTGCGGGCGGAGGTGCACGCGCTCGGCGTCGCGCTGGGCGACATCCTGGACGCGCCGGGCGCGGCCGGGGCGCTGGATGCCAAGGAGCTCGAGCGGCTCGGGCACGTGCACGCGCGCTCCACGGCGCGCGATCCGCAGAAGCGCTATCCATCGGCGGATGAATTCGCAGCGGCCTTGCGCGGCTCCGCCCGGCTGCGCGACTCCACCGTTTCGCTGAACGGCGCGGGGCTCTGGCCCGTGTGCGGCATCGACGCGGTGTCGGCACGCCTGACGCGCGCCGCGCTCGACGCCGCAGACGGCGCCTGGATCGAGCTGACGGGCCCGGTCGGCGCAGGCAAGACCGTGCTGCTCACGCGGCTCGCGTGGTCGCTCGGTATCGAGGGCCAGCCGCTGGTCTGGATCGATGACGCGCTGGTCGCCAATTCCGCGGCCGTGGCGAGCGAGATCGCGTCGCTGCCCGACGACCCGGACGCCTGCCTGATCATCGACGACTACGACCGCCTCGACGCCGAGAGCGCCGTGCTCGCCGAGCGAGCCAGTAAGCGCGGTGTGCTGGTGATCGTGGCACGCCTGGCCGCGAGCGGGCGAGCCGACGCGCAGAGTTTCGAGGTGCCGCCGCTGAGCGAGAGCGTGGCCTCGGAGCTGGTGACGCGCGCCGTGCCTTCGCTCACGCCCAAGGTCGTGCAGCGGCTGCTCGAAGCCTCCGGGCGCCGGCCCGGCGAGCTGCGCCGGCTGATCCAGCGCATCGCGGCCGCCTCGGTGGTCTCCGAACGCGACATCGAGCAGCTGCTCGGCAGCACCGGCCGCACTTCGGTGAGCCCGGAGAGCCCGCTCGGCAGGGTCCAGGACCTGCTCGATCGCGGCCGCTTCAGCGAAGCGCAGGTGCTGCTCGACGCCGGAATCGACGCCGACCCGGTCGGTCTGGCGACGGCGCGCGCGCGGCTGTGCATCGGTCTCGGCGAGGCGGAGAAAGCCGTCGAGATCTTGAGCGAGGTGCGCGCGCTGGCCGATGCACGGCCGGACAGCGAGCGCGGGCGCGCCTTCCGCTCCTGGCTCGCCCGCGCGTACATCAGCGTGGTCAAGCCGCAAGCTGCGCTCGAGTTGCTGCAGACGCTGGACGGTCTGCCGGGTCCGCAGGGCGCAGAGGCGCAGGTCTGGCGCGGCCTGGCCCTCTATCACGTCAAGCGCTCGAGCGAAGCCCTGGAGTGTCTGGAGGCTGCGCTCGCGCGAGCTCGCGCCGAAGGTTACGTGCGCGTGGAAGGGCTGGCGCTGGTCTGCATCGGCACGGTGCACCAGCACGCCGAGCGCAACGACGCGGCGCGCGCCGCCTTCGAGCAGGCGCTGAGCGCGGCCGAGCGGGCCAGCGACGCCAGCACGCTCGGCACCGCGCAGCTGAACGTGGCCGTGCTCCTGCGCATGCGCGGCGACTGGGCCGGCTCGATCAAGCATTTCGAGGCAGGCATCGACGCGGGGCGCCGCTCCGGGCGGCTCAGCGTCGTGCGCCTGTGTCTGGCCAACCTGGCCAATACCGATCTGTATCTGGGGCGCCTGGAGCGCGCCCAGGCCAGCATCGACGAGCTCGACCAGCAACAGGCACAGCTCGGAACGTTCGGGCGCGCGCAGCTGATCGGCTTGAAGGCGGACCTGCTGGCGTTCTCCGGCGACACCGAGGGCGCCATGGCCCAGTACCGCGAGTGTGCCAAGGCGTTCGATCAGATCGCCGGCCGCAGCGCGGAGGCGGCGGAAGCTCGCTTGTACGCGATCCTGCTGACACCGCTCGAGGCTCAGGCGGACGTCGACGGCCTGAATCAAGAGCTCGAGCTGAGCCGCTCGCAGCTCGGTGATTCGCCCACGCATCGCCCGGTGTTCTTCCTGGCGCAGGCGCGCATAGCTCGCCTGGCCAAGAACGATCTGGAGGCACGAGCCAGCCTGGAGCGCGCGCTCAGCGAGGCCAAGGCGACGCAGCAACCGGAGTGGGTCTGGCGCACGCTCGAGGCCCGGGCCGAGCTCCAGGGCGCGGACGGGCAGTTTCTCACCGCGCAGCGGGACCGCGAAGCGGCGCTCTTGGTGCTGGAAGAGATCGCGGGCCGGCTGCCCCAGGACCTGCGCGAGGTGTTCTGGAACGACGAGCGGCGCAAGCGCCTGCGAGCCGACCTGCCGCTGGTGCGCCCGCCGCCGGAGCGCGAGATCGCGCTGGCGCGCACCGTGCGCTCCAACTTCGCGCTGAAGGCGTTATCGGAGACGACGCGCACGCCGCTGGAGCGCCGGCTCTCGCGCATTCTCGAGATCAACAGCGAGCTGCTCGCCGAGTTCGATCTGGAGCGCCTGACGCTGCGTGTGATCGAGTGCGCGCTCGAGCTGTCGAACGCCGAGCGCGGTTTCGTGCTGCTGCGCCAGGAAGACGGCAGCCTCAGCGTGCACACCTCGCGCGACCTGCGCGGCGACGTCGTGCGCGCGGAGTTCTCGCGCTCGATCGCGCAGAAGGTGCTGGCGAGCAGAAAGCCGGTGGTGAGCCTGGACGCGCGCCGCGACGCCAGCATGCAGGGCTACGCCTCGGTGCACCAGCTGATGCTGCAGGCCGTGGCCTGCGTGCCCATCGCGGGCCGTGGCGGCACGCCCATCGGGGCGCTGTACATCGAGACGCGGCTCGCGCCCGGCGGCGAGTTCGAGCGCGAGCTGCCGACGCTGGCAGCGTTCGCCGACCAGGTGGGTCTGGCGATCGAGACTGCGCGGCTGGTCACGGAGAACATGAAGCGCGCCGCGGAGCTGGCCCAGAAAAACGTGGAGCTGGCGGAGACCAACCTGCAGCTGGAGAGCGCACAGGAGCGCCTGCAAGAGCTGCTCGGCGAGCGCACGCAGAAGCTCAAGCTCGCGCGGCGGCGCCTGCGCGACGCGCACGACACGCTGTACGGGCACTTCGGTTACCAGGGCATGGTCGGCACCAGCGCGGCCATGCGGCGCGTGTATTCGCTGATCGACCGCGTCAAGGACACCGACGTGCCGGTGCTGATCTGGGGCGAGAGCGGCACCGGTAAAGAGGTGGCGGCGCGCGCCATCCACCGCGCCTCGCAGCGCGGCAACGAGCCGTTCCTGGGCATCAACTGCGGAGCCATCCCCGAGCACCTGCTGGAGAGCGAGCTGTTCGGGCACGCGCGCGGCGCATTCACGGGTGCGGACCGCGAGCGCAAGGGCCTGATCCGCGAAGCCGGCCGGGGCACGGTGCTGCTCGACGAGATCGGCGAGATGCCGCACAAGATGCAGGCGGGGTTGTTGCGCGTGCTGCAAGAGCGCAAGGTACGACCGGTCGGCGCCACCGCGGAACAGGACATCGAGTGCCGCTTCATCTTCGCGACACACCGCAACCTCAAGCAGATGGTGGAAGAGGGCAAGTTCCGCGAGGACCTGTACTACCGCATCGTCGTGGTCGAGATGCAGCTCCCGGCGCTGCGCGAGCACGTGGAGGACATCGCTCCGCTGGTCGACTATTTCCTGGGCCTGTTCGCCGCCCGCTACAAGCGCGACAAGAAGACCATCACGCGTGCGGCGCTCCGGCGCCTGGCCAGCTTCGATTGGCCGGGCAACGTGCGCCAGCTGGAGCACGTGCTCTTGAACGCCTGGGTGCTCAGCGATCAGGCGGAGATCGATGTGCAGGATCTGGAGCTGCCTGCCACCGCCACCGCTGAACGGCTGCGCTCACAGGCGCCGTCCGAGATCTCCAGCTACGACGTGGACGAGCCGGCACCGCCCTCGCCGCCCAACACCAGCTCAGCCCCCAGGCGCCAGACGCTCTCTTCTCATCTCAAGGACGAGAAGGCGCGCATCGCCGAGGCCCTCGCGGCTTGCAACTGGAACCGGGTGCGCGCCGCCGAGATGCTGGGCATGCCGCGGCGCACGTTTTATCGGCGGCTCAAGCAGTATCATCTGCAATGAGCAGCGCAGGCCCCTCCAGGGGGGCGCCGGGAGGACCCTTTTTCCCTCGCGAAAACGTCGGCTAAGCCTAAGCCTGCGCGCGGCTGCGCAGGCGATACGCCACCTGCTTGAGCGGCACGTCGTCGCCGATCTTGCCTTGATCGCCGCGCTTCAGGTTGGCTTCCACGACCTTCTGCAGTTGATCCGCCACGGCGACGGAGCCCTTGGGCGTGAGGAAGTCGATGACCTTCGATGCCGTGAAGCGCACGGCGCCGTTGGTCACGGCGTCGATGCTGCTCACCAGCTGGTCGCGCAGCTTTTCATTGCCGTACACGCCCAGCATGTAGGCCGCCTTGATGCCGAGGAACTGCGTCTTGTCGGTCTGGTTGCTGCTCTTGGTGGTCGCGTCCAGGTAGCAGGCGGCATCCTTGCCGCACGCCTTGAGCACGCCGCTCGCCTGATTGAGCACGCCCTTCTCGAGCTCGCTGCCGTACTTGTCGACCGCCGCCGAGACGCTCGCCACCTGATCGGCGGTCATCAGCTTGATCGCCGAGACCAGCAGCGCTGACTGCAGCTCGTTGTCCTTCTTGGCTGCCGCCGTGCGCTGCAGCAGCCAGGGCACGAGCTCCGCATCGAAGAAAGAGGTCGCCGCCTCGGCGAGCAGCGGTTGCGCTGCCTGGCCCGGCGGGACCACGGCGTCCTGCGACAGCGCAGCAAAGCCGTCCTTGAACGCCTGCTCGAGCTCCGGGCTTCGGGGAATCTTGGTGAGCTCGCGCAGGATGACGGCCTTGTTCGTCTCGCTCTGTGAGCTTTGCAGCGCTGCGATGAGCGCCGGCGCCGCACTCTGGTGACCGATCGTGCCGAGCGCAATCGCCGCGACGCGCACGTGCGGAGCGTCGGAGGCGGGCGCCGCGTTGCCGGACGCCTTGCGTGCCTTGTTCGCGGCCAGCTCGATCAGCTCTTTGTCTTGCCCCTGGAGGACCTGAATGGCACGTGCCACGGCGGGCTTGCCGATCTTGACCAGGCTGACGTAGGCGTCGGCCTGCACGTTGGCCTTGCTCGGATCGACCAGCACGCGAAACAGTGGATCGATCGCGGCTGGGTCTCCGATCACACCGAGCAGCTGCGCAGAGGTGGTCTGCCAGAACTGCTGGTTGCGAAACTCCGTCACCTTGGCCTTGTCCTGCTCACCCGGTCCGGGCAGCTCCATCGGCGGATCGAGCTTGTCGATCAGCGGCTTCGTCCAGCTCTTGTCGGCCATCGCCAGCATGGATGTGTTCAGGTCGCGGTACACCGGACCGCCCTCCTCCGAATCGGCGCGCAGCTTGAGAAACGCGGCCAGCAGCTTGTCCGACACCGACTTGAGCTTGAGATCGACGGCGGCGCGCGCCGACCACTTCAGATCCTCGCCGCCGCGCCCCTTGTCGGCAAACTCGCTCATCGCCTTGGAGAGCGCCGGCTCGGTACGCGGATCGCGCATGGTGGCCAGCAGCTTGATCAAGCGGTGGCGCGTCTTCTCGTCGATGTTGTCGTACTGCTCGATGTAGGTCTTGGTCAGCGGCACCACGATCTTCTCGGTCAGCGCCTTCATCTCCGGCGAGTCCCCCGATTGACTCGCGCGCGTCGCCGCGTCTTCGTAAAATTGATCGAGCTGCTTGATGGCTCGGGCTCGCCAGGCGTTGTCGTCGAGCTTGCTGACCCAGTACTCGGGCTGACTTTCGTCCTGACAGCCCGCGAGGAACAGGCTCCCGAGAGACAGGCTCAGCCCCAGGCTACCGATGCCCAGACTCACCAGGCTGGTGCCGGGAATCGCCGTGCCGAAAACGAGAGCGCGGATCAGGGAGAACGCGGCGCGCCGAGTACGAAGCATGAATTTCCTCCAGGTAGCACGGACTGAGAAAAAAAATCGTAAGCCGCCCTTCGCTCGGGTGTCAACGAACCGAGTCTCATGACCGAGCCAAGCGTGTGACGCGACGCATCACGCGCGCGAGACGGGCTCGAGCTCAGATGCTCGCGCCGAGCCGCGCGATCAGGGCTCGATGCAGCAGCGGATTGGCTGCCAAGAGCCCATGCTCCAGCTCCATGCCCAGCGCGCGATAGTCGAGGGGCAGGCCGCGCGCGTCCGTCACGCAGCCGCCGGCCGCGTTCACCAGCGCCTCCATCGCGCAGGCGTCCCAGTGCTTGCCTGCAGCGCCGATCGCCAGGTACGCGTCGGCCGCCGCCTCCGCCACCAGCGAGCCCTTGAGGCCTGCGCTGCCCATGGGGGTGACCAGCCGTGGCCCGATGCGACGGAGCGCCGCGCTCAGTGGCTCGGAGCGCCGCGAGCGAGAGATGGTGACCTGGGCGGCCTCCGGCTCGGAGACGCTACCCACGCAGATAGCGCGCTCGCTGCCGTCGCTGTCGCGCCGGTGAGCACCTAGCCCTCGGGCTCCAAACCAGAGTGTGTCCGTGGCGGGCGCGTACACGACCCCGAGCGTGACGGCGCTCTCGACCAGCAGCCCGATCATGACCACGAACTGACCGTTACGCGCCACGAACTCGCGCGTGCCGTCCAGCGGATCGACGAAGAACACGCGCTCGCTGCGGCGAAAATCGACGTACGCCTCCTCGGGGCTCTCCTCCGCCACGATCGCCGCGTCGGGGAAGTAGGCGCGCAGCCGCTCGCAGATCAGCGCGTTGGCGGCCCGATCCGCATCCGTGACCGGATCGCCGGGACCCTTGTACTCGACATGAAATTCGCTCGAGTAGATCTGGAGAATGGCTCGCCCGGCGTCCTTGGCGATGGCGCACAGCGTGTCGAGATCGTCCCGACTCACCGAGTCCCTCCCATCAGACGGGCGACCTGTTCCCGGGCGCGCGCGGCCACGCCCGCGGCCAGGTACTCCGGACCCTGCCCGGCTTCGCGCACCAGCTGGTCGAGCTGCACGCGGTTGCGCGGTCCGATCACCGCGCTGCTCACCAGGGGGTTGGCGAGCACGAAGCGCAACGCTGCCGAGCGCAACGTCGTCACCTCACCGCCCAGCATGCCCGACACGACCGACAGCTGCCGCAGCCGACTGCGCAGCTGCTCGCTGGTCCAGCGCTCAGCGCGGTGATCGCCGGACGCGAACACCTTGTTGTCTGGCCATTGACCAGAGAGCAGCCCGTACGACAGCACCGATCGAGCCAGCACGGCGACCTGGCGACCGGCGAGATCGAGGCCCTCCAGCTCCGCGCTCGAGAAGATATTGTAAGCCAGCTCCAGCACTTCGGCGCCCCGGGCGAGGGCCGCCTGCGCCACCGCCGCGGAACCCGCGCTCACGCCCCAAGCGCCGATCTTGCCTTGCGCCTTCAGCTCCAGCAGCGCCTTACAGGCCGCGCCCTGCTCCAGCGTCTGCGCGCACGGATTGTGCAGCAGCACCGCGTCGAGGCAGGCGCGCTGTAGCCGGCGGCTGCTCTCGCTGCAGCTCGCACGCAGGTACTCGGGCTCGAAGCGCTTGCGCGCGGGCACCGAGGCCAGATCCGTGCCGAGCTTGGTGACGAAGCACACCTCGACATCCGCGCCGAGCAGGCGACCCAGGCGCTCTTCCATGCCGCCCCGGGCGTATACGTCCGCGGTCTCGTACAGGGTCACGCCGTAGGCGCGCGCGCGCTGGATGACCTCGTCCTGTACCTGCTCGCTCACGGCGCCGTAGCCGTCGCCGGACAATCCCCACGTCCCGAGCGCCAGCTCCGAGACGAGGCGTCCGGCGGTGAAAGGTCTGGTTCTCATGCTGAGCGTGGGGAGCGGGCGCCGCTCTGTGACACGGGGCGCTTACACGGGATCCGCCGAAACCGCTAGTGGCTGGTCGGCCTGATGCTCGCCGGGCGAATCCGGGGCTCCAGAGTTCTGGGGCTTCAGGGCAGGATCGAGAGCCAGCGCACCGCAAACGAGGTCACCAGCCAGAGCAGCAGCACCGCCATCGCGATCCACAGGCTGTGCGCTCGCACCCACAACGACCAGTTGCGCCGGGGCCTGAGCTCGGCGTCGATCAGGTGGTCGAGCCCGAACTCCGCCGCGAGTGGCAGCGCGGGCCGCGAGCGGCGACTCGAGCGCGGGCCCTCTTCCACCGACATCTCCTCCTCCAGCAGCACCGCCTCCGACACCTCGTCCTCCAGCCACGCCTCCTCTGCGCCTTGCTCGAGGGCCCGGTACAAGCCGAGATCGATGGGCGGCTCCGGGTCCGTCATGGCCCTTGCCGCCTGCAGCAAGGCAAGGGTCGGAATGGGCGCGGTGATCACGTCGCACTCGGGCGCCGCGAGGCCCGCGCCAGGCAGGGAGCCTGGCGGCCGACGCCGCAGCCCCGACTTGCCGTTTTCGGTGACCCAGCGCCAGCGCGCCGGACGAAGTTTCCTCTGCGAAGTCATCCTCGAAGTCATCTCGAACGGAAGTCTCCCTCCATTGAGTCGTCCGCCGCCCGTTTCAGGTCAGCACCCGGGCAGCCCGCAACAGGTGTTGCTCCACGTCCAGACCATGCGGGCACGCCGCCGAAGCGCGCGAGAAGTCCACGCCGTCGAGCCGCCGCGCCGACTCGGGCAGCGCCTGGTAGAGCGCCCGCGCCGCGTCCCGCTTGCCGTAGCTGTCGTGGTACATCAGGAAGCGCAGCGTGGTCGCCACCGGAATGGGCGCGTCGATGGCGCCCGCGCACAGATGACCGCAGCCATCGCAGGCCAGGTTGCGCGTGGCGAGCGCGTAACGGCGCAGCTCGCGCACGTCGAGCTCTCCGAGCTTGCCCGGGTCGCGCGCGGCCTCGGCATTTTCCCGGATCTTCTCCAAGCTGTCCATTTCGCTGACCGCGGCGCTGATGCGCTCGTCCGCCCACACCGCCTTGAGCACCGCCTGGTACTTGTTCCACTTGCCGGTCTGCTGGAACTTCTGCCACTGCTGCTCGAAGGACACGGACGAACCCTGCGTCTTCATCGCGATCAGCCCGACGCCAGCTTTGTGGCAAGCGTCCATGGCCTGGTTCAGCTCTTTGTTGCCGTACTGCCGGAAGTTGTAGCGGAACATCACGGCTTCCACCCAGGGCGTCTTGGCCGCCAGCTGCATCAGCTCGATCACGTTGTCGTCGTGACAGGAGAAGCCGAAGTGCCGCAGCTTCTGCTGTTTCTTCAGCTGCTCCACTTTTTGCTGCAGGGGCTTGTCGAGCGCGCTCGCGTCGCGCAGCCCGTGCAGAAAGTACATGTTGACGTACGAGGTCTTCATGCGGCCCAGGCTCTCGTTCAGGCGCTGCTCGAAGCCCGCGGGGTCCCAGAGCGGGCTCTTGCTGGTGATCCAGAGCTTGTCGCGCAATTTCGTGCGCTCGAGAAAGCTGCCGATCGCGAGCTCGTTGTTGCCGCCGGTGTAGCTCCAGGCCGCGTCCAGGTAGTCGATGCCATTTCGAACCGACTCGGGCAGCTTCGGATCCCACTTGGTATCCCAGGACATGGACCCGCCCTGCAGCAGGATCGGGATCTTTTCCCCCGTCTTGCCGAGCACGCGCCGCGGCATCGCCGGCAGCTGCTTCTGTGCTTGCTCTCCACCCTCCGCCAGCGCCCAGGCCTGGCGTGCGACGCCAGCGAGCACCGCCTCGCCGATCAACACGCCCCCACCGACCGCAGTGCCACGACGCAGCAGCTGACGTCTGCTGATTGGTTTCTCGCTCATGTCTGCTCCCATCTGTATTCTTGCCGCCCACCGGGGCCGATCTCGACGTTCAGCCGGGCGGGCTGAGTCTTCTTGCTTGGCGCCTCACACCCTCTTGGCAACAGCACTGCCGAGCAGGAGGCTGCGATCCTTGGAACGCGATTCACCGATGGCGGTAACGTACACGGCGGGGTCATCTTGCACGGGGCACTCGTGCTCGCAGATACCGCAGCCGATGCACAGCTCCGGCCGCATGTAGGGTTGCTCGAGCACCACCTTCTTGCCGTCCCACCGGGTGATCTCCTGCTTGTAGGTGCCGATCGCCTTGGGGCTGGTCGGACACACCTCTTCACATACCACACACGGCGTCTCCATCGCCCAGGGAAGGCAGCGCCCGCGATTGAAAAACGCGGTGCCCAGGCGAATCGGCCCTGCCTCGGCGTGCGCGTCCTTGCCCAGCTTGCGCGCCAGATCGATCTTCTGGATCGCACCGGTCGGACAGACCTCGCTGCACAGCGTGCAATTGAGCTGACAGAAACCCGTGCGGAAATCCATGACCGGAGTCCACAAGCCCTCGAGCCCGCCTTCGGCGAGAGTGGAAGGTTGCAGCACGTTCGTCGGGCACACGTTGATGCACTGATCGCACTTGATGCAACGCTCGAGAAACTCGGGCTCCGCGACGGACCCGGGCGGGCGGATCGCCTTGGCCGAGTAGGAGCGGGCGTTCACGGCCTTGGAGAAGCGCAAGAATGGATACGCGAGGACACCGGCGATGCCCGCGAACAGCCAGCGCCGCCGCGGCACGTCGGGAGGAGCCAGCACCGTCTCGGGCAGCTTCGAGATGACGCGCCGCCCGAACAGCCTGGCCGTGCCCTCCTTGATCGACCCGACGATGCGCGCGTGCGCCGGCACGGGCGCCAGGCGGAAGGCGAGCGCGTCTTCCGGGCAATCGTCGATGCAGTTGAAGCACACGAAGCACTCGCTCTTGCGCAGCGCCTCTTGCGGATCGGAGGCGCCCTCGCAGTGGCGCATGCACAGGTTGCAGTCGGTGCAGCGCGTGAGATCGCGATCGATGCGCACGAGCGCAAAGCGCGAGAGCGTGCCCAAAAACGCCCCCAGCGGGCACAGCACCCGGCAGAAGAAGCGCGGGATGACCAGGTTCATCCCGACCAGCCCGATCAACAAAAAGCCGACGAACCAGGCCCCGGAAAACACGCGCGGATGCGGCGCGCCGGGGTGCGCGGCGAGCCCCGCGAGCGCGTCCGGAAGAGCGGCGTCGACCGCCGGCTGAATCACCGTTGCCACCGAGCGCGTGAGCAGACAGATGGGATCGAGCAGCCCGATCTGCAGCGCCCCGAAGGCCGACAGCACGAGCAGGACGACCAGCAGGTAGTACTTGAACTGAAATATGGGCCGGTAGGCGTTGACGCCGATGTTGTCCTTGTTGCGCCGGATGTTGAACAGCCAGCCCATGAACTGGTGCAACGTGCCGTACGGGCAGACCCAGCCGCA
>Ga0068861_100001139_pt1 | contig 16545 bp, 11 predicted proteins | sample KBSSwiS42_FD_66593 | JGI IMG/M metagenome (GOLD analysis project Ga0068861, IMG submission 66593) | Switchgrass rhizosphere microbial communities from Kellogg Biological Station, Michigan, USA - KBS Switchgrass S4-2 | ecosystem: Host-associated > Plants > Roots > Rhizosphere > Soil ...
GTCTGATTTCCCCCGATGTTGCCGACCAATATCCGTCCCGTCGCCGGATCCATGGTCACGTGAAAGGGATTGCGCTCGCCCAGCGTGTAGTACTCCTCCAGAACTCCGGGCTGACCAACGAATGGATTGTCGTTGGGAATCATGTAATTGCGATTGAACGTCTGGTCGTCGCCGAGGGCGCTGTCTTTCGGGATCGGGTGGCTGCGCTGCGGATCCTGGTCGACGTCGATGCGCAGAATACCAGCCGCGAGATGACTGGAGATGTCTTGGCCGTTGTTCGGATTGCCGAAGTCGCCGAACCCGATGTACAGGAAGCCATCCTTGCCGAAGACCATGCCGGCGCCCCGGTGAAAGGTCGTGCTGAGGCGCTCCTGGATCATGATTTGCTCGGTGTTGCGGTTGGCCGAGTTCTGGCCCTCCGTGGCTGTAAACCGCGACACACGAATGAACTGCGCGCCGCCCTCGTTGGCCACGTAGCACAGGTAAAAGTAGTTGCGGTTTGCCGAACCAGCCTGGTGATACTGGGGATGGAACACCAGGTTCAACACTCCCGAATCCTGCCCCGTGAACAAGCCCTGGCTCATATCGATGAACACCGTGCCGGTGTCATTCTTGATGCTGGGATCGAAGTACTTCACTGGACCAAAGCGGCCCACGGCGTACAGGTGCGGCAGGTTGGGGTGGCTGGCCATGCTCATCACGGTCCCCAAGTTGAGGTTGCCGCTGACCGCCTCGGCGCGCACTGCAGCCGAGCTCGGCGTGATGGACGGAAACACTCCATTGAAGAACGGAGCGACCGCATCCAGCTTGGTCAGGCCCAGTTCCGCGACCGCTGACTTGGGGACCAAGGCTCGCCGTTTGCTCGGACTCTCCCATTCGATGACCAAAGCGGGCTCGGCGACGGCGGCGGCAGCTTCGACGCTGAGCTCGTAGCTCGCCCCCGCATTGAGCCAGACGGAGCCGACGGCAACCCGCGAGCCCTGCTCGGTCCAGTCCCGAAGGATCGGTTCGCCGTCGATGAGAGCGCGAACCGGCGCGCTGGCTGTGACGCGGAACGTATAGTTCTCGGAATACTCTGCTACGACGGTTGCCGACCAACGCGGCGCAAGGGGTACGGGCGGGGCTGCATAGAGCCCCGATGGGGGCGCGTTGAGGTCGGGCGGGTATCCACTTGGTCGAGCTACCGTGTCGGTCATCTCCGCAGCGGTCTCTCCGTCGGGGCTGCTACCGCCTGGGGTGTTGCCGCCAGCGGTGTTGCCAGCCTGTTGCGATGCAGAGACCTCCGGAGAGTCGCCACCGCAGCCCAGCGTCAGCTGCGTCAGCACCAGTCCAGCAATCACCCCGCAGGTTGAGGCACCGATCATTCGTCGACGGTCCATGGTCTAGATGAGCCTGAGCAAGTGAATGAGTCGAACAAGTCACTGACCGATTGGTGTTGGCGTCTGCGTCGCTGCGTAGATCCACTTCCGACTGAGCAGCGCACGTATTGCGCAATGACCCGAGGAAGCACTGGGGTCGCACCCACCGAGCCCTCCATAGGCGGGACGGCACCGCGCAGGAGCGCCGCTGATCTATATTCGTCGAAGAGCACCGCTCCCACAATGACAATCTCACATGTCGCGCAGCAGCAACTAGAAAGTGCCCGCTCGATGCACGCTGGGACAACGATGTGTTGCTGCATCATCAGCTTCTTTCATGCAGCACGGACGTGGGCTTACACATGACTCAACCCGCCATTTTTGAGCTGGTTCACTTGATCTCGACGCGTAGACGCAAACACCAATACCGTGGCCCAGCATTTCGAATGTAGGCACTCGATGCTCGCGCATCGCCTCGCCTGATGACGACTGCGCGGCGACATTCGCTGAGCTCAGCTTGCGTCCGCGCGTCAGCGAATCTCTCAGTTTGCGTCGCAGGCTCCGGAGAGAGCAGTACAGGCCGGGGCCTTTCACAACTCTGGTAGCGTATCCAGATGCTTTAGAGCAGCCGACTCTGCCAAGAGCCTCACGAGCGAGTGCTGGTCAAGAGCCACGATGACCGCTGCCGAGCGCGCCAACTTCCACGGTTCCCAGGCGTCGAGACTTCCGCTACACAGTGATGCTGGTCGTTGCTCGGAGCGTCGTCACGCTCCCACATTCCGAACGCTAGCCGGTGGCGACGACGGAGCACCTTTCGATGCAATCATCGATGCTATCAACGTATCATCGAGCAACCCCAAGACATGCGCATGGGGTCCATGCCCGGCAAGGCTCGTGGCCCCCTATCAAATAGTGGCTGACCAGCAGGGACTCGAGAGCGACAAGCAGAGCGTCCGAATGGATGACGAAGCGCTCGCTTGTGCGCTGCTTGCGCGTGAGCCCGGGGCCGCCACAGTCGCTTGGCAGCGCTTCTCGCCGTTGGTCCGGCGCATCGTGTGCCGCGCCATCGGCCCAGTCGACGAGGTGGAAGACTTGGCGCAAGAGGTCTTTATTTCCCTCTTCTCCAAGGTAAGCACCCTGCGCGAGCCCAAGCTGCTCAGGGCCTTTGTGATCTCCATTGCCAGCATCGCCCTGCGTCGCGAACTGCGGCGTCGCAAGCTCAGAAGCTGGCTTGGCTTGCGTCCGGATCCGGCTGCCGTCGATGTGCGCGTCTTGCATCCCGACCCTCTGGCGCGTGAGGCCCTGAAGCGCCTGGACGTTCTGCTCGACCACGTCAGCGCCCGTGAACGAAGGGCCTTTTTGCTGCGCTTTCTGGAAGGAATGGAGCTGACAGAAGTTGCTGCTGCGCTCGGGGTCTCTCTGGCCACTGCCAAGCGCTGCCTGGCTCGCAGCAAGCGCCGCATGCACACCTATCTGGAACGAGACCCGCTGTTGCGTCACTACCTGTTGGTGACCGGGTTTGCGCGCAGGCGGCGATACTAGTCAGAACACACGTGCGGAAGCGGTACCGGGTCAGCTCGCAACGCTGCGCTTCACAAAGTTGCCGGCGCGCAGTGCTCGGTCGTCTTCATCACGGCCGCACGCAAATGCCGCCGCGGCGCAGGAAAGCTGCTGGCAAACATGCCAAACATTCCATTTCGCGTATGGCATTCTACGCGAGTGCGTCGCACTCAACTCGTTGGACTGCAATGGAGGTCGAGCCTCTTGAGTGACACGCACGCAGCTGGTACAAGTCGGCGTCGCGCCAGTGCGGGCGCTCATGAAGCGGTCTGAGGAGCGGGTCCGTTCCGACAGCGCTTCGCCGAAGCAGGGCCAGGTACCCTGGCCCTGGCGGTGCGTCCCACGCGCGCAGCGGGGCAGCCGAGCTCAGCAAAGCCGCAATGTTTATTGGAGCGCAGTTTATTGGAGCGCAATGCGCGTCGCCCCGGCAGCACGGGAAGATCATGGTTTGAACCGACATTCAGTCGGCGTTGACGAGTGAGGATGCCGAATGGAAAAAAATAGACTGGCGGCAGCAGCGGGACGAGAGCCGCTTCTTCATCCCGTGCAGCGGTGTGCTGCGAAGCGTGCTCACCTGCGTCTCGCGTGGATGGCAGGTGCGCTGGGAGCGCTGGCCTGCTCCACGACGGACACCCCCTCTGCCGGCAACACCGAGCTGAGCGGCCCGACTGGGGCGCCCTCTTCCGTCGTCAGTGAACCCGGCGATGAAACCCTCAACGGTGATCTGCAGAACGGCTCCCAACCGGTTCCCTTTGCGCCGGCTCCGGGCTCCTACCGTCGACTCACGAGCTCAGCGTTCGTCAATTCGTTGCGCGACCTGCTCGGCGGGCCCGTCACCGTCGATGTCAGCGCACTCGAGCCCGACTCGTGGGAGGTGGGAGGGTTGCCGACAGTATCGGCGGCGAGCGTGTCGATCTCGGCCTTGGGCGTCGAGCAATACCAGACGGCAATCGACTCCGTGACGAGCCAAGTGTTCGCGGACGCGGGGCGGCGTGACCGCCTACTGGGCTGCACGCCAAAGAGCGGGACGGACATCGACTGCTTTCGGAGCTTTGTCTCCAGTTTCGGTCGGCGCGCCTTCCGCAGGCCGCTGACCCCGGCGCAGCTCGACCGTTATACTCAGTTGATCGCGAGCGTCGCCGCAACACTCGACGACACCTACGAGGGGATGCGCGCGGGAATGACGGGACTCTTGCTGTCACCGAACTTCCTGTACCGGCTCGAGCGCGGCGAGCCTGCACCATCGGGTAATGGATTCTGGCGGTACACGAGCGGCGAGATGGCGGCGCGCCTCTCCTACTTCTTGACCAGTTCAACTCCCGACTCGACGCTACTCGACCTGGCCGACCAGGATGGGCTCCAGACTCCAGATGCCGTGCGCGCACAGGCGGAACGACTCTTGAGTACGCCGGCGGGGCGTCAGTCGATTGGCGATTTTTCCACGCAGCTCTTTCAGCTCCAGATCATCGCTGCGCGCGCGAAGGACGCGGTGTTGTTCTCCGAGTACACGCCGGCTCTGCAGAGCGCGATGATCCGAGAGATCTCGGCCATGTTCGAGTCGCTGGTGTTTGATGAGGACGCGAGCGCCCTCGATCTGTTCACGACGCACAATACGTTCGTGACCCAGGAGCTCGCCGCGCTTTATGGGCTGCCGATGACGGGTCTTTCGTCGAACGATCCGAGCGCGGTACAGCTGCCTTCCGACGGCTTGCGAGCTGGGCTGTTCGGCACCGCCGGATTTCTTTCCCTGTACGCATCGCAGAAGGAGGGTTCGCCTACTCAGCGGGGCAAGTTCATCCGCAATATCGTGCTGTGCCAAACAATCCCTCCACCTCCGCCGAACGTGAACGCGGTGCTACAGGATGCGCCCCCCGGCGTAGTGCTCACCAAGCGAGAGCGGCTGACCCAGTTGCACGAGACCAACCCCGTGTGTGCGAGCTGCCACTCTCTCATGGATCCACTGGGCCTCACGCTCGAGAACTTTGATGCCATCGGCAGGTTCAGAACCAGCGATCAAGGTCTGCCGATCGACGTCTCCGGGAGCCTCGACGGCGAGGCTTTCAATGGACCCATCGAGCTAGGTCAGATGATCGCAGCCAAGCCCGAAACAGCCGCGTGCATGGTTCGGAGCCTCTACCGATATGGTACCGGACACGTCGAGATCGCGACGGAAGCACCCGTCCTGGACGCGCTGACAGAACGTTTCCGGGGTAACGGTCACAAATTGCGAGAGCTGATGCTGGATCTCGTGTCGAGTGACGCCTTCCGATACGTCGCGCCAACCGAGCTCTGAGGCAGGAGAAGAACATGCCAACCAAACGATTGAGCCGACGAACCATGTTGCGAGGCGCGCTGACCACCGGCGCGAGCCTGGCGTTGCCACTGCCTGTCCTCGATATCATGTTGAACAACAACGGCACCGCGTTCGCACAGGGGATGCCGCTGACTCGACGATTTGTGACCTGGTTCTTTGGTAACGGCATCCTGCCGCCGCTCTGGAACCCGGTATCCACGGGTGCGGACTGGGCGCTCAGCGAAGAACTGGCGCCGCTCGCAAACGTGAAGGACTGGCTCACGGTCGTCAGCGGACTGGAGCAGCAGATCGCGTCGGGGTCGCCTCATCCGACGGGGTCTGCGGTCTCCACGACGGGCGCAGATTTCAAGAATAACTCGGCGGTCCTGCCCTCTATCGATCAAATCGTTGCCAGCGTGAACAAGGGCGGGCGCTTCCCGTCGCTGGAGGTCGGCGTCAGCAACGCCACTCCCAACGGTCCGGAGAACACGCTGCACGCCGTTTCGCACCGCGGCCCGAGCGCTCCCAACTTCCCGGAGTTCAACCCCCACGCGCTCTTTACTCGCATTTTCACCGGAGCCACGAGCCCCTCGACGTCGGGCGGGGACAACATGCCCGAGCAGATGGCGAAGCTGAGTCTGGCCAAGCGAAGTATCCTGGATGCGGTCCTGGCCGACGGCGATGAACTGAGCAATCTGCTCGGAGCCGCCGACAAGCGGCGTCTCGCCGATCATCTGGAGGCGATTCGTGGCATCGAGACGCGTCTTCAGACGCTGCCGCCGCCGATCGACGTGAACTCCGCGATCCAGATCCCGGGTGATCCGCTGCTGGCGGGTGTCACCACGGATACCAACGCCGAGGCTCCCACCGCTGTGAATCAAGTCATGGCCGAGATGCTCGCGGTGGCGCTGGCGACCGATGTCACTCGCAGCGCCTCCATGGTGTTCACGCTGCCTGCGGCGCACGTTTTCTTCCGATCGTTGGGCAGCGACATGAATGACGACTTCCACGACACCATTTGCCACACCGATGCTGGAGACAACGCACACCAGACACGCGTGAACCGGGGCGTGATCTACACGATGCAGGCCCTCAGTGCCTTCGTCGGCCGCCTCGCCGCGATGCCCGAGGGCGCCGGCACCGTGCTCGACAATTCGCTCGTTTACGTCACCTCCTGTACGTCTTGGGGCAAGGTCCACGACAGAAAAGAGTGGCCCGTGCTGCTCATCGGCAAGGCAGGCGGCGCCATACAGGGCAACCAGCACTACCGCGCCGTCGGGCATGCGTTACCAGAGGTGCTCCTGACGATTGCCAATGTCTTTGGGGCAAACTTGACGACACTCGGCACAAATGGAGCGGTAGTGAGTAACGAGCTCAGCGGGCTCCGCCGGGCGTAGCGCAGTCCGAGAGGGAGTAGCGTACGCCAACTCCATGCGTCATGGCACCCCGCGGATGGTCACGTCATCCACGTAGACCGTGGAATCGGCAGGGCTCAGCGCGTCGACAAAATTGCCCACGTACCACTGGGCGAAATCGCTGTCGTCGGTGGCGAGCGCTGTGCGCTCCAGAAGTAGCGTTCCGTCCTGATACAACGCCACCTCGCCCGTGGCATCTGGCGCGCGGAGCAGCCGAAGCTCTACATGAAACCAGGATCCGATCGGGATCGACAGCGCCGCGTCGTCGCTGGTTCGAAGGAAGCGCCGGTGCAGGAAGTCGACCATGTACAGCGAAAGACTGCCATCCGCAGCGCTGCCGAGCGATATGTCCCAGAGGTAGTGCAGAGAGTCGATGGTGCCGCCTTGAAAATGCATGAGATTCCAGTTGCCCTGGTTGTCGGCCAGCGAGGGCACATAGAACCAGGCTCCGTACACCGCCGCCTGCGGCAGTGCACCCTCGCGGACGCAGCGCGCCTGCGTGCCGCTTTTGGCGGAGTCGGAGGTCACGGAGAAAGCGGCTGCGGCGCGCCCGCCGTGAACGGGTGCAGCAACAACCGTGAACGAAGCGTCCGGGGCCGAGTAGCAAAACCCGGCAGCCCGCGTGTAGTCGCAAAAGCCCATTTCGAAGCCCGTCGCCCAGGGCGCATCGACGATCTGGTCGCCAGACGCGAGCGCCCCGCCGTCGCTGCCGGATACAGAGGGCGGAGGCGGACACGTCCAAGTGCCCACGACGAGCTCCGGCGCACAGCTGGTCGACAGGCACGCGAGCGTGACACCGATGCCCAGCCGTCCAGCCGCGAAGGAGGTTACCTGATCGCGAGTGGACGCTGGGGTCATTGCGGCACATCGTGCTCTGGCGACGGAGTGGATGCGCAGCCCTGTGCCCAGCGAGCCAGATGTGGCGATCCAGGGTCCGTTCGGGCCAGCCCGGCCAGCTCGGCTCGCGCCTCTTCCGTCCGACCCAGGGCGCACAGCGCCCTGACTCGAGCGGCAGCGCGCTCTTGCGTCAGCAGCCCCTTCGGAAATCGGCGCTCGTGCTCATCGAGCACCTCCAGGGCAGCGGCGGGGCGCGCGGCGTGCAGCTCGACACTTGCCCGCGACAGCAGCGCGACTTCATCGGCCAGACTGTCCGCCGAGCGCGGCTTGCTGGGCAGACTCCGGACAGGCGGCACTCGAGGTGTAGCAGCGAGGCTCTCCTCGCGGAGCTCGCCGACAAGGGAGGGCGGAGCGGACACTGGCTGTGTCGGCGCAGCGGCGGCAATGTCTACAGGTGGAGAGGGCACCGGCAGCACGGCAGGAGCTGGCTGCGATGTCGAGACCGCCGCCGGACCCGGCACCTGCCTGCTTGCCGGTGGCTGCGGGCGCACGGTGAAGAACAAACCTGCACCAGCCACGCCGAGACCCACGACCATGCTCATGATCTTCCAAGGGGTTGCTCTGACCGCCGCCGGCGTGTGGGAAGGCTCCTGCATCCCCTGCTCGGTTTCCAGGTTTCCTGCTTCGCGCTGCAACAACCCTCCAAACACGCGCTCGCGATCGGCGTCGCTCGATCGCAGTGCCGAGCGCCCTGCCCGCACGAGCTGCTCAGCCTCGGGGCTCAAGCGCGACACGGCCGCCCCTGCTCTCCCCGCTGCGCCAGCCGCCGCGCCAGTGCTTCTTCGAACGCCTGCCGCGCCGCGCGCAGACGCGAGTAGGCGGTATTGAGTGGAATCGCCAGAATATCTGCGATCTCCGGCACTGTGAGCTCATCGAGCTCAGCCATGGCAAATACCTCTCGCTTGGAGTCGTCGAGCTCTTCCAACAAGCTCCACAAGAGCCGGACCTGGTCGTTCTGCTCGGTGAGGTCGAACGGAGTTGGCGGTGTAGGCCTCATGTCGGGCTCTGCTGCCAGCGTCGCGCCCGAGGCTTCCTTTGCACGTCGGGAGCGATGGTGGCTGCTCACGGTGCGTCGCACGACACCGTAGATCCAGCTTCGCAGCGCTTCCGGCTGCTCCAGGGTGTGGAGGCGAGAGTGGATCACGATGAACACCTCTTGCACGACGTCGTCCGCCGCGGGCAGAGCGACGCCGAGCCGCCGGACCGAGGCCCAGACGAAATCGAAGTACTGCTTGTAGATTGATTCGAACCGCGACACGTTAGCCCGGTGCAGGGTGAACGCGGATGACACTGCCTCTCCACGGGCTTCGGCCGTTGGGTGCGGCGGAACTCGAGCCAGGCAGTCATCCTCGCAGTGGCGGCGCAGGCTGGACTCCGTCACGGAATCCACTCGAGTCCGAGCGTTGCGCTGACAGTGGCCGGCGCGAGGCGCCGGACGAGCCCGAGGTCCTGGATTGCGACCCGGGGTCGCGCGAGCTCGACGTAGCCGCTCAGCGCAGCGAACAAGGCGAGTGATTCCAGCGCGTACCAATGTGTCACCAGACCTGCTCCAACAGCCGGCCAAACGGCGTGTCGCAGCCGCGGCGCCACCCCTTCCCCGAACCCCCGCGCGGTCACGTATTCGAGGGCCAGTGCGATGCACGGCGCCGCCTCGAACTGCCACCAGCGCCTGCCGTGACAGGTGAACAACTGCCCCGACGCGCGCCGCAACCTGGCACCGAAGGCGCTCCCCGGCTCGAGGGAAGCGACCGATTGCGCACGATAGACGTAGCCAGTGGCAAAGATCTGCCAGGCTCGATAACGAATGCCGGCGCCGAGCCCGATGCCGAGCGCTGGTCGCGGAAACAGCTCTAGGTCCGCGGCCAACACGGGGGCGTGCAGCACGAACGACCAGGGCCAAGCTGCCGTCGACTCGGCACCGCTGGCGGCGCTCGGCTCGGGTCGTTCTGATGCGTCCCGCTCGCCAGCGCTCGAATCGTCCTGGGCCCGCCGTTCGCCGGACTGTTTGTGAGCTCCGAGAAGCAATTCCAAGCTGACGGCAGCCGCTCCCGCGAGCGACGTACAAGAATCGGACGTGATGACACGCCGACTCACCTCGTGGCCGCGGCGCACGAGCAGCTCCAGCCGAAACCGCCCGTGCTCGCGCTCGACCTTTGCCTCCACGGCTAGCTCCGGGTCCTCATCCAGCGCGGCGCCCGCGATCGCGCGGATCCGCGCCAGCACGTCGGCGCGCGCAGGGCACCCCCTCGTCGTTTCCCAGCGAAGATCGAGCTGGGCGTGGGCCGGCGCGCTGCCGAGCGAGGCGGCCCCCAGCGCGAGCGCGAGCGTCACTCGAGGGAGCTTCCGCAGGGTCCAACGATCGAGCTCCGAATGGCGACCGGGCCGCGTCACGGGCGGAGTGTCCAGGGCAAGTGGCACGGTTGACGCCCGACCATCTCTCCAGGATTAACATTCGTCGCAGCGCCAGGACCAGCGCGGACAACGCCAAGTGTCGAGGATCTTTCGCTTGCTCGCGAGCTGAGCGCGAGCGTCTTCGAAATATCGTGGAGTCGGTGACGGAAAAACTGCCCTGACGCCACTGCTCGATGGTGGCACGCATGCCACAGCCAGGAAGCGTCCATGTGCGGATGGACGGCGACCTTGGGGCGTGGACCGACGGGACAATGCGGTTCCGCGGGCCTCGACAGCGAGACCTGGGCAGCGATGAACAGTGCGTCGTAGCGCGCAATTCGGTGAGGCTTCATGTCAACGGGTGAGGACCTAGCAGCGCAAGGGAGCGGGGGTACTGCCTGAAATGACTCCGCCGTTTGCCCTCGCGCGGTGCGACCAGCACCCGAGCTCTCGTGTTGCTTCGTGTAACATTTGACCGAGGCTCTAGCCAATCGATTCTGGTCAGCCGTGCAGCTTCGGTGCTTCTTTCCGCGCAGCAGCACCAATCGAATGTCGATGATCTCGAAACGACCTTCGCAACTGTCCGCATTCCTGCCGCGACAGTCTGCGAGCAACTACACCAGCATGGGTGCGTCTAGTCTTCAGCAGCCAGCGGGGCCGCGCGTGCTCATCCTCCTCGACATCGGCGCGGCTTGGTCGCGCGGGATTCTGCGCGGATTCATCGCAGCGGCGCACGAGCGGTGCTGGACGGTTCTGCACTATCATCCCCCTGCGGATCTAAACTGGCTGGCGCGAGAGTTCGCGCCGGATGCCGTGGTGATTGGGCCCGAGCTGGCTGGCGAATCGCTCGCTCCGCTGGCCCCAGCATCGATCCTGTCGGTCACGCTCGATCGCAGCGCGGAGGGCATTGCGTCGCTTTGCCCCGACGAGGATGCCGTTGCTGCGCTCGCCCTTGGGCACCTTCTCGCTACCGGGCTTCGCCAGGTCAGCACCTTTCGCTTCGACGAATCGCCGTTCGGTATTCAGCGCGAGCGCGCCTTCATCGAGCGTGCCCACGCAGCCGGCGTCAAGGTCGCGAGCGGTTGGGGCAACGACCAGGCGCGGCTCACTGGCATGAGGGAAGATCCGGCTGCAATCATGGCGTGGCTGAGCGATCTGCCCAAGCCCTGCGGGGTCTTCACCGGGAGCGATGCGTGGGGTCGAGTGGTCGCGCGCTACAGCCGTGTGGCGGGGCTCCGCATACCGGAAGATCTCTCTCTCGTCGGCGCCGATAATGACATCCTGGAATGCGAGCTGATCGCGCCGCCGCTCTCCAGCGTGATCATCCCCTGGCAGGAGCTCGGAAGAAGAGCGGCCAAGCTCGTGCAATGCGCGCTCTCCGGGCGATCCATCGCTGGCCAGCGCGTCCTCATCGAGCCTCTCGCGGTAATGGCGCGACGCTCCTCCGATGTTCTGGCGATCGAGGACCCGCTCGTGGCCAAGGCCGTGCGCTGGATTCGTGAGCACGCTGATCGACGTCTGACCGTGCCTGCGGTGGCTCACGCCGTCGGTGGTGGACGGCAGCGGCTCGAGCGGCGATTTCGCAGGGCGCTCGACAGGACGGTGCTCGAGGAGATCCGTCGCGCCCACGTAGAGGCAGCGAGAGGGTTGCTCGAGTCGACGCACGCCAAGATGACCGAAGTGGCAAAGCGTAGCGGCTTCACCAACGCGGCGCTGCTGAGTACGGCATTTCAGCGCGAGCTCGGCATGCCACCTGGCCTCTATCGCCGCCGCGTGCAGCAATCGCTCGGCACCGGCAGCCACGAGTGAGCTTGGCCGCCGCCGGTCGCCTTCTGAGAGCGCAACAGCTCGAGCCTGAACCATCGCGACGCAAACGCGAACTAACGGCGCTCTAGTTCGACAGGACCGCTCGTACGGGTACACCACACACCGACAGGAGCCGGAGCATCTCGTTCAGAAACCGAGTGTCTCACGCGCGCGCGCCTGATACTGTTTGGTGGCGTCTCTGAGCAGGAGTCTCGTTGCACGATGAAGCACACGTCGTTTCTCTATCTTCCAATATGCCTGGCACTCGCGTGTTCCGACGGCATCGTCGATGACTCCCCCAGCGAGGGCGTCCCGGCAATTCCGGGCGAAGGTGAGCCAGCGAATCCAGCCTCAAACGCTGCCGCCGGCGCCGGGTTGCCCCTCGACGGTAGCCCGATTTTTTCTCAGTTCGTACGCCTCACCCATCAGCAATGGGAACACAGCGTGCGTGACGTACTGCGCCTGGACGATGTCCCAGGCTTGTCCGAGAGCTTCACGGGGGACCCACCGGAGGGCATCTTCTCGAACAACGAGCGCGCCTTGATGGTCACGCCGAATCTGGGTCTCGATTATCGGCGGACTGCCGAGCAACTCGCCGAGCGCGTGGCGCGCGACGCTCGAGCGCTCGCCCGCCTCGATGGCGTCGGCGATCCGGCCTCGTTCATCGGCCGCCTGGGGCGCCGCGCCTATCGGCGGCCGCTCAGCGCGGACGAGCAGCAGCGTTATCAGGCGCTGTTCGCCGCGGGGGCCACCGTATTCGCCAGCGGAGACGACTTTGCCGACGGCGTACAGCTCGTGATCGAAGCGCTCCTGCAGTCTCCTCACTTCGTGTATCGCGCGGAGCTCGAGGAGGACGACCAGCCGCTCAGTGGTTACGAAGTCGCGTCGAAGCTCTCTTTCTTGCTTCGCAACACGACGCCGGACGACAGCTTGCTCGATGCCGCGGGACAGGGCGACTTCGACAGCAATGAAGGGGTCGTCGCCCGGGCCCGCCAGATGCTCGAGGAACCCGCGGCGGCCGCAGCGATCGCCCGTTTCCATTCGGAGCTCTTCGGTTTGGAGCGCTACGCGTCGATCGCGAAGGACCCGGTGCGCTTCCCGCAGCATTCTATCGATCTCAATCCCGACCTGCAGCGTGCAGAGGAACTGCTGTTGGACGAGCTGTTCAGGAACGGGCGCGGCCTCTCGGATTTGCTTACATCGACCCAGGCGTTCGTGAACTCGAGGACCGCGCCTTTCTACGGGCTCGAGTCCAGCAGCAGCGAGTTTGAAGCCGTGGACCTCGGGCCAGAGCGCCCGGGCCTGTTCACGCGACTGGGTTTCCTGGCGTACAACGGCACGCTTCGAGATCCAGACTCGATCCACCGCGGGGTCGAGATCAACCGGGTGATCCTGTGCGCTCGGCTGCAGCCACCGCCGGGGGTAATCCCGGCGCTGCCGAGCATCAAACCCGATCAAACGAATCGCGAGCGCGTCACGGCGCACACTGGTGTTGGCACCTGCGGCGAGAGTTGTCACGGAACGATCATCAATCCCATTGGCTTCTCTTTCGAGAACTTCGACGCGCTCGGTCAATTGCGGGATACGGACAACGGCAAACCGGTGGATACCGCCGGCGAGTACCGCTTCGTCGACGGGCTCAAGGCCTTTGACAATGCTCCGGAGCTGATGCAGCTCATCGCCCGGAGCCCGCAGGCGCATGCCTGCTTTGCCGAGCACCTGATGGAATTCAGCCTGGGGCGCGACCTGGTCGAAAGCGATCGCGCGCTGGTCGATCGTCTCGAAGCATCGAGCTTGTCCGCCGCTAGCTCGACGAAGGATTTATTGTTGAAAGTCATCGCAAGTCCAAGCTTTAGCCGCCGCCCCACGAGCTCCGTGCGAGGAGAAGCGCCATGAACCGCCTCCGTCTCGACAGAACCAGCTCTTTTTCCGCGCGACAACCGACGCCGGGACGCCGCGCGTTCTTGCGCACCATCGGCACGCTCGGGCTGAGTCTGCCTTTCCTGGAAGGGCTACCGGAGCGATCGGCCTGGGCACAAGCACAGACCCCGCCGGTATTCGGCATGTTCATCTGCACCGCGAACGGCGTCGTGCAGAGCTTCCGCGACGAGCCCGAGAAATTTTGGCCAACGGAGCTCGGCCCGCTCAGCGTGTCTGGGATGCAGGCGTTTGCAGCAGATCGAGCAACGGGTTTGCTGGCGGACCATGCTGACCAACTCAGCATCGTACGCGGCATCAAGTACCCCTTCGGCAACAACGGCTGCGGTCATGCCCTGGGCTTGCTGCAGTGCCTGACGGCAGCGAAGCCATCGGGGACGTCCAACACGGCAACGGCCTCGGGCGTTTCGGCCGACACCGTGATCGCCGCGGCGTTGCATCCCGCAGGGGTCGAGCCGCTGACGCTGTATTCGGGGCAAAAAGAGGGCTTCATCAACGAAAAGCTCTCGTTCCGGGCGGCCAACGAGGTGCGCGCCGCCGAAGGGAACCCTTGGAACGTCTACCAGCGCTTGGTCGGGCTCGCGCAACCGCCGAGCACCGCCCCCAGCGGCGACACGGCGACGCGGCTCGCGCTGCGCCGCAAGAGCGTCAACGATCTCGTGCGCGAGGAGCTGAGCAGCCTGCTCAATCGCCCTTCGCTCAGCCAGGCCGACCGCGAACGGCTCGACCTGCATTTCACGAGCATTCGTGATCTGGAACAGAGCATGGTCAACATGGGCCTCGCCTGCTCCGAAGACGGCATCGACACTCAGGCCATTGAGGCCATGAACACGGGCCGTGCTTTCCGGCAGGATGGCAACATCGAGCAGGTCGCCAAGCTGCAGATCGATCTGGCGACGTTCGCTTTCTCCTGCAACGCCAGCCGCGTAGCGACTCTGCAGGTGGGGGACGGAACCGATCACACGCGGTACACCATCAATGGTGAGCGAGTGGAGCGCTTTCACTGGATCAGCCACCGACAGACGAGCGATGGCAATGACGGAGATCGCATCGCGAACGCCCTGGAGTGGCACATTGCGATCGATCGCCTGCGCATGGGGACCTTCAAGTATCTGCTCGATCGCTGGTCGAGCATCTCGACCGGAAGTGGCACGTTGCTGGATAGCGCATTCGCTCTTTGGACTTGCCACGTCGCGGTCGGCCCCTCACATGCGTTCAACAACCTACCGGTCATCGTGGCGGGCAAGGCGGGCGGGTTCCTGAAAACTGGCCAATACATCGACGCTGGCAATGTGAACAACAACCGCCTGCTCAACACGCTGATCAGCGCCAATGGCGTGCGCCGCAATGGCGGCCCGGTCGACAATTTCGGCGACCCGAGCCTCGCCGGCGGACTGATCGACGGAATGCTCGCCTGAGGCTGCTCGCTCGAGGCATGCGCTAGCTGCTGACGCTCAGCCACTGCGTCAGTGAGCCTGCTGTTGATCGCGTCGGCATCTTGCTATGCTGTGTGGCATGTCCTCCCTTCGCGTCTCGCGCTTCTCGAACACGGCTTGCGCTGCCATCATCGCCCTGGGCTGCAGCGACGGTAACGAGCGCAGCACTCCGACTGCTCCCGTTGGAGCATTCCCGGCGAGCGAGCCCAACGGCTCCTCGCCGAGCTCGATGCCGGCCTCGGCCAGCCCCGGTCCCGACGTGGAGTCCTCGGGAGGGGGTGCCAGCTCTCAGCCTGTGACGATGGGCGGCGAGGTGCCCGCCACACCCGTGGGGATCAGCGTCGGCGAGTCTGCTCCACCCGGCGGGATCTCTGCTTCGGGAGGCAGCGCGCCGGCGCAAGCGGCTGCGGAAGGTATGGGGCCGAGCGCTGCGGGTGCTGCGCCGAACCCGAGCGCCCAGTGTGGACGCACCAGCGGTCAGCCAGTGCTCAACCTCTCGAATACCATCGTCACCGTGCCCGCCTCTTACGATGGAACCAAACCCGTTCCCGTCGTGATTGCATTTCATGCGGCGGGCAACCCCAACACACAGCTGCGCAACATTCTCGGTCCGACGCTGCAGGACGACTACCTGATGATCTATCCAAAGAGCGACGGTAACGGCTGGAGCAACGGTGCCGACGCGAGCAAGGTCGACGCGGCATTTGCGGCACTGGACGCGAGTGCCTGCTACGACCAGAACCGGGTATTCGCAACGGGCCACAGCTCCGGTGCCCAGTTCATCGTACAGCGCTTGTGCGCGGGCGAAAGTCGTTTCCGCGCCGTGGCGCCAGTAGCTTCGTCGGTCTATTGCGCCTCCTGGAAGCCTATCCCCGCGCTCGTCATCCACGGGATTGGAGATACGGAGCGTCAAGCCTACGGCCTGAACGATGGCGAAGGTCTGAAAGACATTGTCCCGTATCGGACGAGCAACAGCTGCCAAGAGACCTCCACGCCGCTGGACGTGGCAGGCTGCAACAGCCAAGGAACGGCGGTCGACCCCGGTTGCCGCAGTTTCAACGGCTGCACCGAGCCTACCATCTGGTGCCAACACAATGACCCGCAGTACGGGACTTCTCACCACGGGGTTCCGTGCTTCGGTGCTCGCATGATCAAGAGCTTTTTCGACGGCTTTCAGTAAGAGCCTGGGCTAGCCGTCAGTCCGCCGCCGACCATCGCTCAGATCGAGGCGCGCCTCGTTCGCTCCTCCTGAGCCACCGATCGACCATGTTTCGCTCGGTGCGCATCCGACACACCTGCAGTAGACGCGGTGGAACTGAGCGTAGCTGCCAAAGCCTGCCTGGAGCGCGGCGCGCAGCAGCGTCCCGCTGTCCTGCTGGCGCTGGATGGAGTCGAAGAACCGTTCCAGCCGCAAACGGTTCCGGTACTCGACCAGCGACAGCCCCATCTCG
>Ga0068861_100001140_pt1 | contig 16543 bp, 13 predicted proteins | sample KBSSwiS42_FD_66593 | JGI IMG/M metagenome (GOLD analysis project Ga0068861, IMG submission 66593) | Switchgrass rhizosphere microbial communities from Kellogg Biological Station, Michigan, USA - KBS Switchgrass S4-2 | ecosystem: Host-associated > Plants > Roots > Rhizosphere > Soil ...
AATGCGCAATGCCCGCCACAACGCCGGCAAGCAGCGAACGATTACGCCGCCCATGTTGCGGATGGTCCAAAGAACCAAAACGCAAACTGTTCATCGACGCAATCGGACGTGCGCCCATCGTGAAAATGTCGCGGAGAATTCCACCGACACCCGTCGCTGCGCCCTGAAACGGCTCGATGAATGAAGGATGATTGTGCGACTCGATCTTGAAGGCAGCACACCAGCCGTCGCCGAGATCGACAACGCCGGCATTCTCACCTGGCGGCACGATTACACGTTCGCCGGTGGTCGGCAGTCTTTTCAGGTGAACGCGCGACGACTTGTACGAACAATGTTCCGACCACATGACCGAAAAGATACCGAGTTCGGTGAAACTCGGTTCGCGGCCAAGCAACTGTTTTATTCGGTCGAATTCTTCGGGAGTGAGATTGTGGGCGGTAATAACTTCAGGAGTGATCATCGCGAGGCCAAAGACAGACGCGCAGGGTCTGTCCTTATTGCCCATCACCTTTCTTAACCAGCTTTTCGATTGCGCTGCGCAAGTCGGCGGCATTCACGCGGCCGAAGTGTTTGAAGACGATCTCGCCCTTCTCGTTGTAGAGAAAAGTCGCCGGCAGAGCGCCGCTCCACTTTGGATCCACGAGTTTGATTGCCGGTTCGGGATCTGAAGCGTCGAGTAGATAAGCGGGCATCGTCGCCTTCATCGCATCGAGGAACTTCGGCACTTCTGTTTTGATGTCTGTGACATCGTCCAACGACACAGTCACAAACTCGAGCGACTGAGGCCGGTATTCTTTATCGATCTTTACGAGGTCCGGGAATTCCTCGCGACACGGATCACAAAACGTGGCCCAAAAGTTTACAAGCAGCGGACGCTGCCGTTGCTGAGTGAGCAGGCCTTTGAGCGCGTCCGTGTCGATTGCCGCAACTACAGTTTTGGACGCCTTCGCTGTGCCGTACTTCCTTTTCTGGGCGGGCGCCGCGATAGTGGCCAGCAGCACGCACAAAACGATTAGTACAAATACTTTAGAACGATGCATTGTTAAGCTCGCTTGATGGTGCAACCGAATGCCCTGGCTTCCGTCTTTTCGATCGGCTTGTCGTTGAGTGCCGCATCGAGGGCGTTACGAAGATCGCTTGTCTCCACTTGCGCGGCGTTACGCGAATTGTCGATGCGCCCGTGATAGAGAAGCTTGTTGTTCGCGTCGATGAAGTACGCCTCGGGCGTCACGCTGGCGCCCAGTTTATCTGCGATCTTGTTGCCGGGGTCTTTCAGGATTGGGAATGTCAGGCTGTGCTCCGACGCGTGCTTTTTAACAGCGGCTGCGTCTTCGGCGACATTCGCGTTGATGCCTACGACGGCGATGCCTTTCGCCTTGTAGTCCTGAGCAAGTTTCTCCATGCGCTCGTTGTAAGCATTGGAGACTGGACATTGCACTGCAACGAAAAGCAGCACGGTACCGTTCTTGCCGGCCAGCGACTTTAACGACCGATCCTTGTTATCGACATCCGGAAGCGTAAAGTCTTCGATGGTGGCGCCAATCGCCGGCGCCGCGGGGATTTCACCGTCAGCACGAGCGCCGCTCGCGACGACCGCGCCCGCCATTACAAACACTAAAACCAACAAGATCGATAGATTTCTCGTCTTCATTTATTATGTCTCCTTTAACGCCAAAGATTATGCCAGAAACCATCGAAATCGAGCCAGCGTTGCCAGTTCCCGTGCGAATGGATGCGGATGAACGTTTCACCGGCCGCGGTGTGACGATCGCATTTCTCGACTCCGGTTTTTACGCACACAAAGATCTGACCGAACCCGTCAACCGCATCGTCGGTTATCACAACATCTTTGCGCTCGCTGACGATCTTTCGTCGTTGCAAAAACACGACGTCGCCAGTTGGCACGGCATGATGACTTCCGTCGTGGCCGCGGGCAACGGATTCCTCTCCGACGGTCTTTATCGCAGCATCGCGCCGGAGTCGAACGTGGTACTGGTGAAGATCGGCAAGAGCGGTCGTATTCCTGAGGTCAACATTGAAACGGGTTTGCGTTGGGTGCTCGCGAACAAAGTCAAGTACTCGATTCGCATCGTCAACATCTCTGCGGGCGGAGACTCCGAACAGCCATACCTCGATAACTCGCTGTGCCAACTCGTTGAAAAAGTTGTGAAAGCCGGTATCACGTTGGTTTGTGCTGTTGGGAATGCAGGGCTCGCGCCTGGCCATCCCGTGTTACCGCCGGCGAGTTCGCCCGCGGCGATCTCAGTTGGCGGACTGGACGATCAAAACTCGCTCGATCGCGCACGGCGCGGAATGTACCGCTCGTCTTATGGTCCAACGATCGACGGGTTACAAAAACCGGAAGTGATCGCGCCGGGCATTTGGGTTGCTGGTCCAATCCTGCCGCATACGCCTACAGCCGACGAGGCACACCTGTATGCAGAACTCGATGCTGCTGCCGACGACAAGTTGCGAGACATCCTCGTTGCGCATGCGGGCGTAGATAAACAACTCGATGAGGCGCGTGATTTGACGGTGCCGTTGCTGCGACAATTAATCACCATCAAACTTCGCGAAGGCAACGTCATTAATCACCACTACAAGTTCGTTGATGGCACCTCTTTCGCCGCGCCGATCGTAGCTTCAATCGCCGCGTGCATGCTGGAAGCAAATCCGAAACTCACGCCGCAGCACATCAAGCGCATTCTGATCGATACCGCCGAACGCGTCTCAGGTGTCGAAGTGGAACGGCAGGGCTGGGGCGTTGTTGTTCCGCGTAAGGCAGTGGAGATGGCGTTGCGTTGGCCTACTTGATGTGCAACAATCCCCGGCACACAAAATCCCACTTACAAGATTGGAGAGTTGTTCAGTTTGATGTCTGAAAACGAAACCGAAATAGGCCAGGGCGCGGCTGCTGCGGCGGCGAACGAGCCCGCGCCTGAACCGAACACCGAAGAGATTACCTATCACGCGGTCGAGAAGGACGGAGTAGTTACCGCGATCTGGGAAATGCAGGGCCGCAAACATCTGCGAACCATCGACCCACGCTCCCGACAGGGACAGGACATCCTTCGCCTCTACACCACCGAGCATCACGACGAAGTAGCTCAGTAGCGCCATCTACTATAGCCTTCAGTTGTTTGGATCGAATCCAATTATTTGGAACGATTCACCGGACATCTGTATGTCCGCGGACCGCGGTATTCCGCTGCGTCTGATCTAATTCCAGCCGTCAGAGCAGTTAGTTAGTTCGGGTTCAGTTGGTCCTCTTGCGGCAGCCAGTGGAATGTTGGTTGCTTCTTAAACCCGCGAATAATCCTCGAAACATGGTCAGACGGGTTCGCGCGGAACCCGTCGCTACCCCAAAACCGGTACAACCAGCTCGCCAGAAGGAGACGATATGAAGGCCACAAGACTCCTGCCGCTTTTGATAGCCGTCCTGTTAGGTTCCTCGGTTGTTGTGTTCGGTCAAACCACGGGAACTATTTCGGGAACAGTGCAAGACGAAAAAGGAGCGGTCATACCCAACGCCACAGTGACTGCCCGAAACACTGAAAGAAATATTTCACGTAACCTGCAAACCAACAGCGAGGGAAACTATCGCTTTGAAAGCCTTCCCGTCGGTCCATATGAAGTGACTGTTGAAGCGACCGGCTTTTCGAAGTATGTCCAGTCGGGTATCACGCTCCTTCTCAACCAGAATGCTGTGGTTGACGTATCGATGCGTCCCGGTGGTGTGCAGGAAGTGGTGAACGTCACCGAGAACGCGGCGCTCATCAATACGAGCAACGCCGAGGTCTCAACTCGGTTCGACTCCCGACGTTTGTCGGAACTGCCGTTAGGACCAACTCGGAACGTGTTGAACGTCGCGTTGTCCGCTCCCGGCATCAGCCAACTTGGAGCCGGTCAGACCGGTTTTGCCAATGGCGTGAGCTACTCCTCCAACGGCGGCCGCGTGCGTTCAAACAATTTCATGGTCGACGGTCAGGACAACAACGAACCGGGTGTAGCCGGTGCAGCGCAACCGCTGAACAATCCTGACGTCATTCAGGAAGTGCGCCTGATCACAAATCAGTTTTTGGCAGAGTATGGTCGCAACTCGAGCTCGGTATTCAACGCCATCACCAAAGCAGGAACCAACGCTTATCACGGTTCGCTGTTCTGGTTTCACAACAGCAATGCGTTGAACGCATGTAGCAACACAGATAAGCGCGCTGGTTTCTGTAACGCGAATGCGGCGAACCCCTCGCAGCGACACGCGCCGTTCCGCATTGAAAACCAGATCGGCGGAACACTCGGCGGTCCACTACATCTGCCGCGCTTCGGCGAAGGTGGTCCAACCTACATCAGTGGACGCGACCGCACGTTTTTCTTTGGTTCCTATCAACGTTGGAGCGACCGTCAACTTGGTTCCGGCACAACGTTGAACGGTGCGCCTACAGAAGCAGGCCGGCAAGTACTTCAGGCAGCAGCCGGAAACCTGCCGCAAGTGGCCGCATTGTTGCGACACCTGCCCGCAGCGCAGTCGCCGATCAACAAGAACGCGACATTCACGCTCAATGGGCAGAACTTTACAGTTCCCCTCGGTTCGCTGACCGGAGCGACGTCGTTCTTCTTCGACAACCATCAGGCGTCGTTCCGTGTGGACCACAACTTCAATAGCAACCACATACTCACGGCTCGTTACCTGTACAGCGATTCCGACACGGGTGGCACCGGCCAGGCGACACCTCCGGGACTAACAACGCAGAACGTTAACCGCCAACAGACGCTCGCGCTATCTCACGTTGGAACTTTCTCGCCGACGCTGGTTAACGAAATTCGTCTTGGGTACCAGCGTTTTGCGACAGTAACCAGCGCCAGTGACCCGCGTTCAGAGGAGATTCCATCTCTCGAGATTTCGGAGTTGGGTCTCATCGGATTCAACGCCGCGAACAGCAGAACCGCAATTGGTCTCGCGGTTAACTTGCCGCAGTTCCGCACCAACAACATCTACCAGTTCCAGGACAATCTGGCCTGGACCCATGACAATCACGCGATCAAACTCGGCACTAACATCATCGAGAATCGCATCCAGAGCTTCTTCTTTCCGACAATCCGCGGCTTGCTGCGTTACGCGACGCTCAATTCCTTCGTGAACGACTTCGCCGAAGCAGCAAACATCAACAAGCCGTTGCCGGGCGGTGAAGCAATCAACAATTACAACTGGTTCGACGTTCACTTCTACGGACAGGATGAGTGGAAGATCAAGCCGAACTTCTCGCTGACGTACGGGCTGCGTTATGAGCGGCCGGGCGAAGCCACGCTGAGCCTGTTGCCGGCCAACGAAAGAATCATCGGGTTGGCGGGTGGCGACCAGCGCTTCGCCATGAATCCAGTGCCAAAGCACGATAAGAACAACTTCCAACCTCGTCTCGGATTCAACTGGAATCCGCGCACGGATCCCGGCGGCATCCTCGGTTTCATCACGGGTGGCGACAAGCTGGTGTTCCGCGGAGGCTACGCCGTCACTCACGACTACACCTTCATCAACATCGCGCTGAACGTTGCCAGCTCCTTCCCGTTCGTTGCTGCCGTGAGTCTGCCGGCGAGTGTGAATTTTGCGGGTGCGGCGTCGGTTCCCAACGCCTTCACGCGTTTGCCGAACGTCTCCAACGCGGGTGTCAATCCGAACGAGTTCACCAGAACAATCGTCGGCAGTGATTTCCGCTCGCCGTACTATCAAAGCTTCAGCTTTGAAGCGCAACGCGAACTTGGAACGAACGTCGTGTTCCGTCTCGGCTACGTGGGTTCCAAGGGGACGGCGTTATTCCAGACCCTCGACGGCAATCCGCGACGCCTCGACACGTTGGCGCCGGCGACGTGCAGTCCGACGTTTACCGGTGCCAATCCAGATAGCTGCCGTGTGAATCGTACGCAGGCCGTGATTCGGTTGCGCGCGAATGCGGCGTCGTCGATCTATCACTCATTGCAAGCGAGTATGGAAAAACGATTGAGCGAAGGCTTCAGCGCCGGCGTTCACTACACCTGGAGCTCATTCATCGACACCGCGTCGGAGATCTTCAATCCTTCCAGCGGTGAGGTGGCGGTTTCGCAGGACTCGTACAACCGAAGTACCGATCGCGCGCGCTCGACTTACGACCGTCCGCATCGTCTGACCGGCAACTTCGTCTACGAATTGCCATGGTTCCAGAGTCAGAATGGATGGAAGGGGCGCGTGCTCGGTGGCTGGCAGCTCAACGGGTTCTTTACTTTTCAGAGTGGCGCGCCGTTCACTGTTTTGAACGGTTCCGATCCGGCGGGGGCTCTTTCGGGAATCAACACCCTCGTCGGCGACGCGATTCGTCCGAATCTCAACACTGGGCTGCCGCTCAGCGGCATGACGATCCCAGACATTCTTGCTGCGGGTGGCGCGTCGTTGTTCCAGAGGATTACCGCGGCCCAGCGCGTTGGTAGTGCCGGCCGCAATATTCTGCGCGCCGACGGCATCAACAACCTCGACCTCGGAGTTTTCAAGAACACGTCGATCGGTGAAAACCAGCGGCTTCAGTTCCGTGCGGAATTCAATAACGCAACCAACACGCGCGACTTCGGTATTCCTGAAGGCCGCGTAAACTCCTCCAACTTCCTTAACCAGTGGGGCACAAACGGCGGCAACCGTCGCATCGTCCTGGGATTGAGATACATTTTCTAAGTCCAGGTTGAGAGCGGCACTCTGATGGCTGGAGAAGAAATTCTCCAGCCGTTGGTTTTTGGAGTCGTACTTTTTACTAAGAGACTGGGTGCTTTAGCTGTGCGATAATGTTGGCTAACCTCAGTTCCGGAAAAGGAGCGCGTGCGATGAAAGTCGTGGTTTTAATGCTTACTTTCCTGTTCGCTTCGCTGGTCGCCAATGCGCAAACAATTTCGGACTCCGCTACGCTTGCGCAAGTGGAGTTGGTGAAGTTCAGCTGGAGCAAGGAACGATTGAACTGGGAACAAAATCCTTTTGGTGGTCCAAACGAGAATTTTCACCAGATGCAGTTTCGGGCGCGGTCGGAGAAACGCGTGAGCGATGCGAAGCGCGCGGGTAACTCGGCCGAGATCAGTAAACTCGAGAAGGACGCGCGCACCGATGCAGCGATCGTTGAAGCCTCACGGCAAACATCACCGCCGCGTTATTACTTCATCTACAAAGCGTCAATGAAAAACAGGAGCACGAAAGAGATCGCTGAGATCGATTGGGATTACGTGTTTGTCGATGCGGGCACAGGCGATGAACTGGATCGACGCCAGTTCACGAGTGTTCAGAAAGTTGGACCAGGAAAGACGAAGGAGTTCTCGTTCATGCTTCCCACGCCGCCGACGCGGCGCATCAGCGTGTACGCGCTCGATAAGAAAGAGCGGTTCGGAGTTAGCGAACAGGTCGTTGTTGTGCGTGTGAAGTACGTTGACGGAACAGAGTGGCAACTACAGTGACGATCAGGCGTTCAACACCGGAAGAAGCTGAAACGCTGACGACGATTGCGCTCGAAGCGAAGCGCTATTGGGGTTACCCGGAACACTGGATCAAGCATTGGGAAGCAGACCTCACCATCACTCCGGATTTCATTCACGACAATCAGGTTTATGTTGCTGAAGCGGATGGTGAGATCCGCGGGTTTTATGCGCTGTGCGTCAATGGTGACAAAGCAGAGTTGGAGCACATGTGGGTGACGCCGGCGTGCATTGGGACAGGTGTTGGGAAGGAATTATTCCTGGATGCGATGGAACGTGCTGCCGCACTCGATGTTCGCGACGTGGAACTGTCGGCGGATCCGAATGCGGCAGGTTTTTATGAGCGAATGGGCGCGAAGCAGATCGGGGAAGTTGATTCACCGATTGATGGGCAAGTCCGCAAGCTACCTCGCCTCAAAATTGAACCCTCCTAACGTTAAGATCGAATTCTCCTAACGTGGTTTATCGGGTTTCTTAGGCCCTTCACCCTCTGAGCGCGGCTCTGAGCGCGGCGGCGGATCGTTGCGCGGTGGCGGATCGTTGCGCGGTGGCGGATCGTTGCGTGGTGGCGGATCGTTGCGTGGCGGTGGATCGTTCCGTGGTGGTGGATCATTCCGCGGAGTTTCGGCGCGTGGTGGTGGATCGTTGCGCGGTGGCGGATCGTTGCGCGGTGGCGGATCGTTGCGCGGTGGTGGCTCAGAACGGGGTTGTTCTGAACGCGGAGGAGGTTCGTTGCGTGGCTCCGATCGGGCTGGGGGATCGGGGCGTGGAGGCGGATCGAAACGCTGTGGGGGATCGGGGCGCGGTGTTTCCCGACGCGGTTCGGGTCGTGGCTCAGAGCGGGGTGCAGGCTCTGAACGAGGTTCGTTGCGTGGCTCAGAACGAGGAGGTGGATCATTGCGCGGCGGTGGATCAAAGCGCGGTTGTTCGGAGCGCGGCGGTGGATCGTTGCGTGGGGGTGCGGTGTTCTCGATTCCTTGTTGTCCGCGCGCGCGTTTTTCAGCACCCTCAGGAAGTGTTGGACGCACAACTCGAACCGGGCGATCTTCTCGTCCGCGTGGTGCCGAGGTCGTGTCCGGATTAGTTGTGGGAGAATTCGGGTTTGGATCGGTCGCCGGTGAATTTGGGTTTTGATCCCCTCCTCTTTGTGATCGCCGGTTTGGATCACCCAGCGTCAACGGACGCCCAACCGGCTCGTTCGTTGCCGGCGCGTTCGCATTCGGATTGTTCGTCGTCGTTGCGTCCGGGTTGTTTCCAACCTGTCCCGGTTCAGCGTTGCGCGGCTCCCGCCCACGGTACATCCTCGAACGTCTCAGATCCTCATCAAGCGAAGCTCCCGGCGTTCGCTCCGCAGCACCCGTAGGACCATCCGGTAACTGAATTCCACGCGGCGTATTCCCGGCGCCGGTATTGACGCCAATCCGTCGCGGCATGTCCGCAAGCTCGGGAGTCGACTCGATAACTCTCCTCGCAATCGGCTCATCCGCGGCGGTTCCACCGCCGTTTTCAAAGTCTCTGCGTGGCACACGTGTCACACCACGCCAAGTCTTGTAATCAGCAGTCCGTCCTGTTGGCTGACCGCCGCCACCACCCGGTTGACCGGCGCCCGGTTGACCGGCGCCACCTCCCGGGCGACCACCCGCATACCCGCCTCCACCGCCACCATAAGGTCGTCGATCGTTATGACGGTAATAACGTGAATGCGGATCGCGCTGGTAGTAATTCAACGGATACCAGCAGATATCATTTCCGAACGAGAAGTTAAGAGATACAAACGCGACCAGCGCCGGACGCCACCAACTGCGATTGCGATAGTACCTACTCCGAGGCACCCAGGCCCACGCGCTGTTTCGATAAACCCAACGACCGTAGTGATACGGCGCCCAACCCCACGGCTCGTAACCAACCCAGGTCCAACCATACGGCGGACACCAAACCCAATGACCGTATCGATAAGGCGCCCAGTCGTAGTACGCGCTTATTACCTGCGGATGCGGCTGCCAGATCCAACCGAAATCATCGGTGTAGGACCATTGGCCGTAAGCAGCGAGATCCTCAGCCCCCCACACGTACTGGTCGTAGTAGTCAACGTCGTAACGGAGTCGCTGTGCAAGATAGCGCTCCCGAGTGTTTACCCAATCATCGATTATGTCGGGCGCGCCGGCGGCAAAGAACTCCCAATCGCCGGCAGTCTCACCCTCGACGATCAATTCGGCAGCGCGGCCATCGCGCAGCGTGAAGCCCGAAGTGTCAGAATAGATGCGGGCCGAGCCGCCGCCGCGTACGGCCAAACGGACACGCCCGTCCTGCGGCACGTCGATGCGGTAAAGCCCGGGTTTTTCTGCGGCTATCGTCGTGCGTGGCGCATCGACCTCAAAGTATTCGCGGCTACGGTCAAACTTGACGAGTCGAACAATGGCTGTTCCTTCGAGTACGCTGAGCACGATTCCTTGGTCGCGCAGCGTCACAACGCGCACGGTCGTGCTGGGCGCAATTCGAACGAAGTTGCGCGCATCGACCTGTATCTCCATGCGACCTTCTTTGTCGGTAGCAAGGGTGTCGCCCTCAACGAGTGGAAAGTTCAGTCGCGCGCGTTCCCAGCTCGGGTTGTCCTTGCGCTTGAGATGCACGTCTCCGCTGACCAAACTGATGCGGATGACGCGAGCTTTTACGTCGTAATCATCAGGCTCATCGTTGTCGTCGGCGGTTTGGGCGATTACGTTGATCGAGAAAAGCGTGAGTAGAAAAGCGAGAAGGCTGGCGTTCAGTCGGGAGACTTTCATGGTCCTGCTCCTTGTCAGTTGTGGCGCCGTTACGTTTGGCGATCTGGAGCGCGGCAAAGCCTATGCCCGCGAACGACTTAGATTGAGTGAACCTGAAGAATTGAGATTTCTCAAGCGTCACATTTCGAATCCAGTCTGTTATTTTGAGCATTCTCAAGTTAGGCCGTTGGGTGTGGCGGTGGTGCATTGATTGAGGGAATGTCTGAGACGGTGCGGCGGTAGCACGATATGGTGTGTGACTTTGATGTGATAGTTGTTGGTGCAGGGATCAATGGTGCGGGTATCGCGCGCGATGCGGCGATGCGCGGGCTGAAGGTGTTGTTGACTGATAAGGGTGATGTAGGTGGTGGAACGAGTGCCGGATCGACGCGCCTGATCCATGGAGGGCTGCGCTACCTCGAACATCTTGAGTTTGGTTTAGTTCGGGAGTCGCTGCGGGAACGTGAGACGTTGTTGAGAATTGCGCCGCATCTGGTGCGGCCGCTGCCGATAACGATTCCAATCTACAAAGGTGGAGAGCGAGGGCGCGCGACGATTCGTGCGGGGATGATTGCATATGACCTGCTTTCGTGGGGGAAGTCGTTGCCGAAGCATCGGATGCAGTCGGCTGCGGAGACGTTGAGACAGGCGCCGGGGTTGAATCGTGAAGGGTTATTGGCGTCGGCGGTTTATTTTGACGCGCAGGTTGAGTTTGCGGAGAGGTTGGTAGTTGAGAATGTGTTGGCGGCGGTGGCGTGTGGGGCCACGGTCAGCACTTATGCGCGCGTGGTTGAGCTGGTCGTCGAGGATGGCGCGGGGCGCGGGGTCGTTTTGGGTGGGGATCTTGCGGAAACGGCGCTAGGGAAGGTTGTGATTAATGCGGCTGGGCCGTGGGTGGATCGGTTATTGGATAACAGTGAAACAACCGAGCGGCTCATCGGTGGGACGAAGGGGAGTCATGTTGTGGTCGCGCCGTTTGATGGTGCGCCGGTGGGCGCTGTTTATTTAGAAGCGGTGAGCGACCGCCGACCGTTCTTTGTGATTCCGTGGAATGGGAACTATTTGATCGGAACCACGGACGTTCGCTTTGAAGGTGATCCGGATCTGGTACGTTGCGAACCTTGGGAAATCGATTACCTGTTGAGTGAAACGAACCGGGCGTTTCCCGCCGCGGGATTAACACCCGAGAACGTTCTTTACACGTATTCCGGTGTGCGGCCGTTGCCGTTTACGACAAACAATGACCAGCAACGCATCACGCGACGGCATTTCATCCGCGAACATCCGCACGCGAAGAATCTGATTTCGATTATTGGCGGGAAGCTAACTACCTATCGTGGGCTTGCTGAAGAGTGCATCGACCTGGTGTTTCAAAAACTGGGACGGAGATTTACACGGACAGACACGGCACACGTTCCGTTGCCGGGCGCAGTGGATTTTTCTTCTTTTGTGCGCGAGTTCCGCGAGTTCTCGACGCCGGTGCGTGACCGGCTGCTGCGTGTCTACGGCGCGCGAGCTGCCGAAGTCGCCGACCTCGCAAAACGCGACCACCAACTGGCGAAGCCTTTTAACAAAGATCAGAACGCGCTCGCCGCCGAAGTCGTCTTCGCGTTCGAACGCGAATTCGCCACCACTCTCACCGACTGCTTCCTGCGACGCACAATGCTCGGACTAAACGCCGACCTCGGCCTGAACGACATCGGCGCCGCCGCTGATATTTGCAAACGCCGGCTCGGCTGGAGCGACGAACGCGCGCGCGCGGAGATCGAATCGTATCGAAGCGCGGTGTCGAAGTTTAGAACGTGTGATGGTTACGAGACATGACGCGCGCCGACGTTTTGACAGAGGGACTTCATAACTGCCAGCGAACCGCGCGCGAAGCGTTTCTGAAACATTCGTCCGACCGGAAAGCCCACTTTCACCAACGGATGGCGCGGCCTTGAAAACGCCAGAATGTCGTACCACACACTGTCATCATCACGCTGCCACTCGATCAGAAAACGTTCCTCGCCACGCTCGACGTGATCCGTCAATGCGCCGTAGGCAAAACCAAAACGGTTCACTGGTCCGTGTTCATCGATCAGGTAAACAACTCGACACGCATTAAGCGACCACATCCCGCATGCCCATGCCTTAACAGCAACAGTCGCGCCCGCTTCAAGCTTCACGCCGTGCGGCACAAGCGAAACCCAACCGAGATCGAATTGTCGCCAGTTCTTCAACGCGTCAACCGCACACTCATAAGCCTTCTTACCATTTCCGAGTTGAATTCGATTGTGATCGACTGTGTAACCCGGCGGCGGAGTAGATCGTGTAGCTCCGACTTCGCTGTAAGTGAATGGCTGGTTTGCCTGATCCGAAATGAAGTTTGCGACGTCGCGGTCTGAGGGTTCGCGAAGCGTGAACATCAGCCAATCCGATCGTCGTTCTTACGCGCGCGAGGATGGTGCCGATCGTAAGCCGAGCGCAAGTGAACGTCCGTGATGTGCGTGTAGATCTGCGTAGTCGAGATGTCGCTATGGCCCAACAGCGCCTGTACCGAACGCGAATCGGCGCCGTGTTGCAGCAGATGAGTGGCGAAGCTATGCCGCAGCGTGTGTGGTGAAACGTTCTTGATCCCTGCGCGTTCGGCGTAGCGCTTTATCATGGACCACGCGAGATGACGTGTGAAGGGTTTGCCTCGATGAAGAAAAACGTGCGGAAGCGTCTGTCTGCCGTATTCGGCCTTAGCGGCCGCATGCTGTTGCAACCAGTGAATCGCACTCTTGCCGAGCGGAACACATCGTTCCTTGCTGCCTTTGCCGTGACAAACCAGCAGACCCGCGAGCAGATCCACATCTGTTTGCTTCAGATTCACTAGTTCCGACACACGCAAACCCGTGGCATACATCACCTCCAACACCGCGCGATCGCGAATGCCTTCAGCCGTTGTAATGTCGGGTGCAGCGAGCAGACGATTCATCTCTTCCTCGGTGAGAAACTTCGGCAAGTAACCGAAGCGTTGCGGAGTGTCGAGGTCTTCGGCCGGGTGACGTTTGATGTGGCCGTCGAGCATGAGGAATTTATAAAAACCGCGCGTCGCACTGACCGCACGGGCGATCGAAGTGGGCGCTAGACCGTCACGCGAAAGACTTGCGATCCATTTGCGCAGGTCCGCGCGTGTCAGTTCGACAACGTCTTTCTTGTTTTGCGTGGCCCAGGTTTGTAAACGCATGAGGTCGCGTTCGTAGCCGGCGATGCTGTGTTGCGCCAGTCCTTTCTCAACCTGGATGTAAGTCAGGAATTCCTTTATGAAGTCACGCGTCATTCGTAGCGCAGGCATTCGATCGGATCGAGCCGCGATGCTTTGCGTGCGGGCCATACGCCGAAAATCAGTCCTACGCCGATTGAAACCGTCAAACCCGTAACGACCGCCCACGTAGGAATCGACGCCGGCAGGCTCGGAATCAACAGCATCAGGATCTGGCTGGCGCCAACGGCCAGGACCACGCCAAGCACACCGCCCAAAAACGTCAACATCATCGCTTCAAAAAGAAACTGCCGCACGATGTCTCGCCGGCGAGCACCGATTGCTTTACGCACGCCAATCTCTTTTGTGCGTTCGGTGACACTCACGAGCATGATGTTCATCACGCCAATGCCACCGACCAGCAGGCCGAGACTGGAAATCGCAATGGCGATCAGTCCGACCATCGCCGTGATGCTATCAAACTGTTCGATGAATTTGTCAGCTGTTTTAATGTCGAAGTTGTTTGGGTCGCCAAATTTCACTTGACGGCGGCGGCGCAGGACCTCCTCGGATTGCGTCAATGCTTCCTGAACTTGTCCGGATCGGCCGCGAATGACGAGCAGCAGGTAACCTTTGGCGGGTGCGACTTTCTGCGCCGTGCGAAACGGAATGTAGACGGCATTGTCTTCTTCGTTCTCACCGAAGAATCCCGCCTTACGTTTTTCCAGTACGCCGACGATTTCGAAGTTATAGCCACCCATTCGAACATTGGTGCCCGCGATCTGATTGGCGGCGGGAAACAGCGCCTCAGCCGCGTTAACACCAATTACCATCACGTTCGCGCGTTGTTGATCGTCCGTTTCAGTGATGAAGCGGCCCTCTTTCAACACAATGTTCGTGATGTTGGCGTAGTTTGGTGAGACGCCCGACGTATTGCCCCAACGATAATTCTTGCCCTGGTAAGTGATGTTGTCGTCGAATGGTCCACCGCCGTAACCAACGTTCGGCGCTACGTGGGCCACGTCTTCGACAGAGCTTGCCTGTGCTCGTATTGCTTCAGCGTCGGCGACGGTCAACGGTTTGCGAAGACGTTCGGAACGATCTTCACTTGTGCGTGGACCAGTCGAGAGGTGAAAGGCGTAGATGTTGTTCGTCCCGTACTCCTCGATCATCGCCACGATGTTCTGGCGCAATCCGGTAAGCAGTGACGCGATGCAGATCGCGGTCATCACCCCGATAACGATGCCGAGCACGGTGAGAAAGCTGCGAAACTTGTGGCCGCGCACGCTATCGAGCGCCATCTTCAACGTTTCGCGCAGCATGCCTTTTGGGAGCCGGATCTTCATTAACAAAAACTTCTACGTCGCGTGCGACTAATTCGCGTGTGTCAGAGCCAGGATTGGATCGAGTCGCGCGGCTTTGAACGCCGGGTAAATACCCGCCAGCATGCCGACAACGCTCGAAACCGTCAGCGCCAGAATGATGTAAAACAGAGTAATCGTCATCGTGATCGACGCGAGTGCCGTGATCAGCGTGGTGATACCCCACGACAACAACAGTCCGATGATGCCGCCGAGCGCGCAAAGAATGGCCGACTCAATCAAGAACTGTAGCAGTATTTGCCGGCGTGTTGCTCCGACTGCTTTTCGCAGTCCAACCTCAAAGGTTCTTTCGGTAACACTTACCAGCATGATGTTCATCACTACGATGCCGCCGACAATCAGCGTAATTGCAGTGATGGGCACTACGACTAAAGCAATACTATTGGTGAACTCGTCGATCTGGTTGTTCAACTCTTCCACGTTTACCAGACCGAAGTCGTCTTCTTCGTTGCCGTTGAGACGGCGCTTGATTCGCATTGCGACGCGTGCGTCTTCAATGGTCCCCTGAAAGCCCTCGCGCGTCCGGGCCTTGCCGTGAATCTGCAAACCGTTACGCCCGAAGATTTGAAGGTGAGTCGTTACCGGAATATAAACGTGGCGGTCGAAAGAATCGCCAAAGAATGAGCCGCGCTTTTCCTCGACGCCTACTACGCGCATCGGCAGTCCACGGATCTTCAGAGTCTTTCCCAGGGCATCGGTGTTCGGGAAGAACTTGTCTTTGATATCGCCACCCAGCACCACGACCATTGCTGAGCGTTGCACTTCATCGTTGGAAATGAAACGTCCTGTTTCGATCGTCTTGTCTTCGATGTCAACCATGTTTGCTGTCGCGCCGAACACTATCGCGCCAGGAAATTCAATTCCATCCTGCCTCAAGTCGGCGCCGTTGCCCGCTTCGGCACCGATCTCGGCGCAGGAGAGACAATGATCGCGGACCCACTCGTAATCGTCCCACGTGATTCTTTTGTTGCGACGATTACGACGCTCAAACTCGTCGTCGTCCATGTGACCTGAGAAGGCCATCCGGGCAATCATGAAGTGGTTGTTGCCCAGCACTTTTGAGATTTTTTCTACGATGTAGGTGTTGAGGCCACTGATCGACGCACCCACCGTCACGACGGAAGAGACGCCGATGATGACTCCAATCAGCGTGAGAAACGCGCGGAGCTTGTGGGCAAAGATCGACTGTAGAGCGATCTTCAGGGCATCAGAATAAAAAGACAGAAATGCTCTCATAAAAACTGGGATTTATTGCCGGGCGCCGCGTGGCTATACGCGTGCAAGAGGAGCGAAGTTCAGCCGGAAAGTATTAATCGATGGGCATTGGACTCCAGTCTCGCATCTCATCGCCCGTGATGTCTTCGCATATCCGTTTCAGCATCGCTCTCTTGAACGGATTAACCTCGCGCCAGTAAGCCTCGACAAGCTGATGACGGTACTTGTCCGGTACAAAGGGGTATCGTTCAAGCCGGTTGGCAGCGTCCCTCGCATCAACGAGGTCCCCGACGATAATCGTGTGCACGGAACTCGCGATTGCTGCGTCAATACGAACACTGACAACCACGGGCAATATCACCACGAGCACACCGGCTGCCATCATCGCCAGCCAACGACGAAAGCTTGACGCTGACTGGCCAAACCGAGCTGCCCTGACGCCGTTTCTCAAAAACACAAACGCGGTGAAAAACGGCGTG
>Ga0068861_100001144_pt1 | contig 16523 bp, 10 predicted proteins | sample KBSSwiS42_FD_66593 | JGI IMG/M metagenome (GOLD analysis project Ga0068861, IMG submission 66593) | Switchgrass rhizosphere microbial communities from Kellogg Biological Station, Michigan, USA - KBS Switchgrass S4-2 | ecosystem: Host-associated > Plants > Roots > Rhizosphere > Soil ...
CATCGTTGTCGTAGTCGAACCATGCGGCGCTGGTTGAGAAACCAGGATCGCCGACGCCGGTTGCTCTGGTCATCTCGATGAACTTGCCGCCGCCGAGATTGCGGAAGAGATGGTTTGGTCCAACACAGGTGATGTAGATGTCTGCGTTGCCGTCGTTGTCGTAGTCGGCGACTGCGACGCCGATGCCGTACATCTCGATGCCGAGTCCGGCTTGCTGTGTGACGTCGGTGAAGGTGCCGTCTTTGTTGTTGTGGTAGAGCGCGGGAAACGAGCGGCGCTTCTTGTTTTCCGGCCAGTCCATTGAGTTGACCAGCAGGATGTCTTGCCAGCCGTCGTTGTCGTAGTCGAGAAAGGCGCCGCCTGAGCCGATCGTTTCGGGAAGATACTTTTTGCCGAAGGCGCCGTTGTTGTGTTTGAAACGAATGCCGGCTTCGGACGTGACGTCGGTGAATTCGATCGGACCGGAGGGGCGCGGCGGTGTTGGGCTCGGCGATGGGGAAGCGGTTGCGGTTTCAGCGGTCGCTTGAGTCGTAGGCGGCGCAGTTTGAGGCTGTTTGCAGGAAACCATTAAAGCCGCAAAGCAAAACAAAATTAACGCGGATAAGAGTTTCATGCGGCGGGGGACTCTTGCGTAGTGGCAGATTTCTGAGTGACAGCACGGCGAGATTCGATCCACATCTCGATAAGCATCGCCGTTGGTCCGACGACGAATAGCGCGTAGAGCGGCGCGTAGATGACTTGATTCAACCGTAACAACATCTCAACAAAAGCTACGAAGAAAACTACAACGCATTGCCACATCTTCGATCTAACTGTCGTCTTCGGGTCCGTAACCATGAAGAAAACGAAGAGCTGATACATCGGTCCCGTGATTGGCGCGACTTCGGCACGCCATGGATGACCGGTGATCCAACTGCGCAGGAACGCAAACACAAAAAACGACACCACGTAGGTGAAACTGATGTGAAAACGCTTCGCCCGCCAAATGATGATCGAACCTAAGATCCAGATCACCAGCATAGGCCAGATGAAGTTGCCCCATTGAATACTCAGCACCGCAACCGTGTCCGGAGCGAGAAGTAACAGCGCACAAATGCCGAAGTTCGATGGGTTCCAAAGATGCCGGTCCTTCACACGCAACACGTACTTCGACATGATCGAAACTACGCTGCACAACGCGTACGGCCAGAACGCAGGTGAGCGAATCAGAATCCCAACGCTGATCCCAGTGATGTACGCGCTCGCGAGATTCAACCACTTGCCGAAAAAGATCCGTCCGAGCACCAACTCCGTGACGATCGCCGCGACAATCGCGAGGGCGGTTCGTTCGTAGCTCTCGAGTATGCCGTAGAACAGATGCCCAACCAGCAAAATGCAGGTGATGAAGAGCGGCGGCAGGTAACGGTTGTCCAGACGGAATCTCATGCTGGTTCTTTGAGCTTAACAACCTGTCCTGGTGAAGGACTATTCAAGACTTGAGTTTTCCCGGACGGCCATCTTATTTCAGCCTTGTCAACGTGCGGATCAATCCCCAACCCAAAGTGCAACCGCCGCTGGTTCTGCGAACAAAAACCGTTGCCGCCGGTGACTTGCTGCACTTGTTGGCGGCCATCCCAAAACACGCGCACTTCAGCACCGATCGCAGTGCGATTACTGGCGGTGCCTTCAAGTTCAAAATCAATCCACTTGTTCTCAGGCGCAACGGTGTTCTTGTAGATCAGCAACGGCCCTCTTTGATTTACGACCACAACGTCCAGCACGCCCCGGTTCCACAGATCCACCATCGCGACTGCACGACCGTCGTTAACATCACCAACACCGACCGCCTGCGCCACGTTCACAAACTTACCCGTGCCGTCGTTCAACCAAACTCTTTTCTGCTGATAACCCGACAAACTCCTGCCGTCCATCGATGGCCACTGCGCTGCGTCAGAAATGATCGTTGAGTTGCCGCCCGCGATCTTTGAGAAGTCGTACCAATAGTTCGTGTTTCGATCTGCGGAGATGTAGCCATTAACCAGATATAGATCTTGCGTGCCGTCGTTGTTCAGATCACCGAACTGCGCGCCAAAGCTCCAGCCACCAATCTCGATGTCCATCGCGCGTGCGAGATTGTCAAACTTCAGCGAGTCACCCGCGCTTCCGTCGCGCGGCACCCAAAGATTGTTTCCCTGAATCAAAACGCCGTCTTCCGAGATGTTGGAAACGTAGATCGAGTACTTGCCGTTGTTGAGAACGTCGGCGACGGTCGCGTTCATGCCGCTCTTCGGCGCGAAACCGACGCCGGTCTGTTTGCCTACTTCGCGAAATCGTTTGCCGTCGTTGAAGAAGAGTTCGGAGATTCCGTAGTCATTTGCAATGAAGAGATCGGGATAACCTGTGCCGTGAAGATCCGCTGCTGCCGCCGCCAGTGCCCATCGACGCGTATCGATCCCTAACTTTTCACTTACCTCTTCAAACAATCCATCACCGAGATTGTGGAAGAGGTACTTGCGTCCGCCGTTCCGCGCATACTCAAAACTCTCCGGCATCATCTTTGTTGTCTTCAGATGCCAAAGATCGACGTCTTCCGAGTAATAGCCTCCAAGGAACAAATCCAAACGCCCGTCGCGATCGTAGTCGAACCAGATTGCGGTGTTTGCATTGACCCACGGAGGCAGTTTTGCTTTGTCAGTTACGCGCGTGAAACGTTGCGCGCCATCGTTGTGGAAGAGTTCGGGCCGGCCCCACTTGTACAGAAATAGATCTTCGTAACCGTCGTTGTCGTAGTCGCCCCAAACTGCTCCCATCGAAACGCCGGTACCCGGCTGGTTGACGTCCGCGATTCCCATTTCTGCGGCCACGTCTTTGAATGAGCCGTCTTTCAAATTGTGATAGAGCGCGTTCTTACTTCCCTCGCCGCTGTTTGTGACGTAAATGTCCGCCCAACCGTCGCGGTCGTAATCGACTATTGAAACGCCCGCTCCCATCGACGCAACTTGCGGCATGATGTGATTGAGTTTCGGATCGAGCGTCGGCGCCTGATGCACAAAGTTGATCTGTGAGGACTGTGCGACTTCCTGAAGATAGAAACCGTAACGGCTTAACGCATTCGTCGTATCGAGCCTGGCTGTTGTGTTGCGTCGAGCCGACAAGCGCCTAACGACAAACGGCGTCGCCAGCAAAGCCACGAAGCATACAATCAGCAATATTCTGGCGGTTGTACTGCGGTTCATCTGCTTGATGAAGACCTCAACACGTTTCGAAAAACATCCGGCGCGACGTAACGCGTGTGGTACTTGCGCCAGTCTTCAGGAAACCGTCGATAGACGAATTCGTCTTCCAACTTCCCGGGCGGCGTGACGTATTCCTGCTGCGCGTGATGCGGCAAGGGCTGCACCGTGCGCGAGAAAGTCGAGTTGTAATCTCCATCCTTGATCCAACCATCGCCCATGATGATGTAATCGCGCACCCAGCCTTCGGGTGGCGGAGGCTGTTCCGGAAACTTCAACGACATCTCATCGCCGGAGGCAACTATCACGTAACGATCATCGATCTCCCGCACCAATTCCCCGACCTCACCGTGACGAGTGTAGTAACCCTCCAAGTCACGCCAAATCTGCTTTGTTGACAATAGCCTGTTGTAATCAGGTACTTCAGGTGCGCCGGCGTCGGGACGATTGATTACCGAGTAGCCGCGGTAATGAAGGTCAACGCTTGAAGGCGCTAAGCGTACCACCTTCACGTCGGCATCGGGTAGACCCCTTGCCCATTCGAGGTGATCCCAATAGATCTCGAGGTTGGTTCTAATCCGCACACGGCGCGGGGTTCCGGGACGAAAAACATTCGTTAGATTGAACAGCACCGTCTTCTTGCGGCCGGCTGGAAACCCGAGATTCGATTGCGCAGCCGCCCAGCCGCCCTTTCCATCGGGAACTTCCACACTCATGCTCTTCGCTCGCCAACGACTGCCTTGCGTGATCGCAACGTTCAGCGACGATTCAGTGTCGTGAATTGAACCGTGCGCGATTAGATAGAGCGGCCCGGTCGTTGGCGCTTCGTCGCCAAGATCGACTTCGACGTAGTGATCGCGCGTCAGTCCCTGATACTGGCCGCGGCCAAACGTGTCGAGCGCATTGCCGTCGAGCGCGGTTAGCAAATCAGTGACGTCTTTTCCGTTGTCGTCGATAGCCTGTTTGATCTTTCGGGGCGTCTCTACAGTAGTGAAGCCGAGCTTTGCTGGTGGAACTACAAAGCGCTCGTCAACGAAGATCTCGGTACCCGCCGGATGGTCCACTGGCATAAGCGCCAGGTAGTCGTAGTAATAAACTTCCCAGAGTTCGGCCGTCACGCGAATGTCGTAATAACCATCGTGCGGAACGAGCTGGTCGCGCCGGATCTTGTACCACTCGCCCGTCGCGGCGATCTTGGCGGAACCGATCGTGTTGATGCGAAGACCAATTGCAGATCCCCACGGCACCGCATCCTTCACAAACTCCATCGTCCTGCCGTTGTAAGCGAACAGGAACGGGCACGATGCTTTCAAACGTTGTTCGGTCAACACCTCCTGATCGCTCTTCACTTCAAACTCGGCGCGCACAGTTCCGTTGGGCCAGACAACGCGAATCACGTCCGCGCTGCTTTGCTCGCCCAAGCCGAAATGAATTAGCGGTCCCGTTATCGGTTGTTTCTGGACGAGCAAGCCGGAACGAATCTCCATCTCGCCGCCAACACCAAATGGATTGATCCGCTGATCGCCTACGGCATTGCTGGCGCGCGGCCGCACGACCTGCCAGTGATAGTTTTTTGTTCCTGTATTTATCGCTTCCACTGGTCTCTCGCCAGAGACCCCCAACAGGTCCAGCCGGCCGTCCGCGTTAACATCTGCTGCGTCGAAGATACGGTCGACTCCGGCTGGTTTTTTCAACTGAACAAACTTCCCGTTCTCGTCGCTCAACCAAACGTTTGAGCCGTACAGCAGATCGAGGCCGCCGTTGTTGTCGAGGTCCGCAAGGCGCAATGTAACCGGCGCGTCAGTGTTTGCGGCTTTTGCGACTTCCGCGTGGTCCCAGCCGGCGCCATGATCTTTGTCGGACAAACGAACGACTGCTCCGTCTGCTCGCACGATCACAAGATCCAAAACGCCGTCGTTGTTTAGATCCGCGACGTTAATCGCGAGCGCCGGCCCAATGTCAAAGGGAAACGGCACGTCACGCTTGCTGAATTGTCCCTGGCGTTCATTACTGAAGACATGTACGAGGCGCACTTCATCGATGAAAGCAGCGTCGGGATCACCGTCGGCGTCGATGTCGGCCCAGGCAAAACCTGTCGCGCCGGAGACGCCCGCGAAAGGTTGAATGTCGGTGAACGTGCCGTCACCGTTGTTGCGCAGGACGATAACGTTGCCACGTCGTGCACCAAGCACGATGTCGAGGTCGCCGTCGGCTTCAATATCAGCGGCCCAGGCGCCGCTGTAATCACCATTGAGCACCGCCGGCGAAACCTTCGTATCGCTTGTTACATCGACGAAAGCAGACGGACTGTCCTGGCGAAACAACCGCACCCCACCTGCGCCCGCCAACACAAGATCCGTTTTGAAATCGTAACTGAAATCAATCGGCAGGACGCCGTCGATTGACGGTGGCTTGTTAGTTGGTCCACCGGGAAACGGAAGAGTTGGGCCACTTGCAAGACGAACTTCCCGCCCTGTTGCCGTCGCCAAAACAGGCGCACCCGACCCACTCAACGCAATCGCGCCGATCCAGTCTGCCGGCTTTAAAGCTTTACCCGCCTGATGCGTTTTCTCTGTGTCAGTCTGTGGCTCAAACGTGAGGTCCATGTCCGGCGCCGAAGTCTTGAACACGGGAGCTTCCAATTTCAGAAAACTTCTCAACGGCACAGCCTCTTCGCCGGGCGGCGGCTTGATTGCTGCGAGACTGCGACGGTACTCAGGCACGCGCATCAGTACGTTGCGCAGAAAGCTCGTGCGCGTGGCTGCTGCGCGCACGTCGCCGGAGTTCGCAGCCTGCGCCACGGCGGTAACCTGCTCTTGCACTTCGGCGGGCCATGGAGAAGATCTTGCAGTGATCTTGTCCACTGCTGACTTGAGTGTCGCAGTGTCGTTTCGTTTTGCAGCGACGCGACTCAGTTCAACCAACGCCGCAATGTTGTCGGGCTGCGCGGACAGGATCTGTTCAATCAGGCGCTGAAACTCGTCTTCGTTTCCTTCGCGTTCAACTTCCTCGGCCAGCTTGTAGGTGGCGATCAGGTTCTTTGGATCCAGTTCGACTGCTTTGCGGAGCGCCGCGATCGATTCGGTAGTTTTTCCGCGGCTGCTCTCAAGCAGACCGACGAGGTAGTAGATGTTGCTGTTGTCGGAAGCGAGTGAGCGTGCACGCTCAAGACGCTCGGCAGCCGTGTCGAAGTTCTGTTGTCGTAGCGCGAGCAGGCCCCAGTTGGCCCAACCCGCCGGCTCGCCGGGTGCGAGTTGCGTGAACTGCCCCAGCTTCGCATCGGCCTGCACGTCGTGCCCAACTTCAAGCGCGGCAAGCCCGATGTAGAACGTGCGCACGATCTCGTTGTATTGCGGAGACGATCGGGCCGGCAGCGTGCTGGTCGGACGACAAGCACTGAACAAAAGAGCGGCGAGCAGAATTAGAATCTGCGTAATCTGTGGTTGACAATGAACAGTTCGCATTTATATTCGAGGCACTTATGCAGAGTTTTAAAACTGGCGTTTTACTGCTGGGACTTCTGATCTGCTTTCTTAACGCGTCATTAATAAGGCCAACATCCGCTCGGCGTCAAAACGTGCCGGCAAAAGCGACGGCGCGGGAAGACGCGTACCGCGCGAACAATCAAGGCGTCGCGCTGCTCGAGCAGTTCAAGTATAAAGAGGCGGCCGAGGCATTCAAACGCGCGTTGCAACTCGCTCCGGATCTCGCGTTGGCGCGTATCAATCTTGGCATTGCGCTGTTCAACGCGCCGGATCTGCCGGCCGCGCAACGCGAGCTGCAAGCTGCCGCTACACTTGCGCCGGCCGCGCCACAACCGCCTTACGTTCTCGGTCTCTCCGCAAAAACCCAGAACAGGCCCGACGAGGCGATCACTTACTTTCAAAAAGTATTGCGGATCGATCCGAACGACGTCGGCACGAATGTAAACCTGGGCCAACTGTACGCGCAGCAACGCAAGTATACCGAAGCAATCGCAGCGTTGCGTATCGCGATCGCGGCCGAACCTTACAACGCAACGGCGCTCTACAATCTGGGCACTGCTCTGGTCCGCAGCGGACAGCGCGATGAAGGAATGAAAGTCATCGCACAGTTTCAGGAGTTACGTCAACGCGGAAGTGGTACGACCCTGGGTACGAACTATCTCGAACAGGGGCGCTACGCGGAAGCGATTGCTTCCACTGGAGCCGAGCCGGATCTCGTCGACAAGCGTGTGCCCGAAGTTATCTTTACCGATGTTACGTCGTCAGCCCTGCCCGCACCAGGCAATTGGCCACTTAGTGACGTGGCTTTGGAACAAACAAGTGGCGCGGTGGCGTTGTTTGATTACGATGGCGACGGCGATCTGGATCTGCTGGAAGTCGCCGGCGGGAGACAGAGGCTATTGCGCAACGACAGGGGCAAGTTTGTCGATGTGACGGTGCAGTCAGGCGCATTGGCAAAGGTCGCAAACGGAATCGGCACGGCAGCGGTTGCTGGTGATTACGACAACGACGGGAAGCCGGATCTTTTCATACTTCGCAACACCGGCGGCGCGCTTTATCACAACGACGGCAACGGCAGTTTTTCGGATGCTACTGCGGCGGCGAAGCTTCCAGGTAATCTGTCTACATCCCGATCCGCAGCTTTCGTAGACGTGGACCACGACGGCGACCTCGACATATTCATCCCCGGCTCGCTTCTCCTACGTAACAACGGCGACGGCACCTTCAGCGATCAAACCACCGCAGCTAAACTCAACGAGAAGATCTCCGCGCTCGCTGTCGTCCCAACTGATTTTGATAACAGGCGTGACATCGATCTACTAGTCGCTTCAGCCAACAAGATCGCCCTTTGGCGTAACTTGCGTGATGGGACGTTCCGCGACGTCGCAGCGGAAGTTGGGATTGGGGATGTTAAAGGCGCGAGTAGCGTTGCCGCCGGGGATGTAAACAAAGACGGATTTACGGACTTCTACTTTGCGAGCGGCGCAAATGGATACTTCGCGCTGAGCAACGGCAAAGAACGTTTTCAAATTCAACAGGCGCCCGGCGGTGCTGAGGCTGCACAGTTCATTGACTACGACGACGATGGCCTGCTCGATCTTGTCCTGGTTTCGGGCTCAAAACTGCGGATCGTGCGTAACGTCGGTGACGCGTGGAGCGATGTGACAACGAAAGCTGCGCCTGACATCGCGGCCGCTCCTGGTCCACGCACGCCCGTGCTTGTCTCAGGTGATATCGACGGAGACGGCGACACTGACATCATCTTCGGCGTGCCGGGCGGCGGTTTACGTTTGGCGCGCAACGATGGCGGCAATGCTAATCTCTCGTTGCGTATCGCACTCGCCGCGAAAGTAAGTAATCGCAGCGCTGTCGGTGCGAAGGTTGAAATACGAGCCGGTAGTCTCGCGCAGAAACTCGAAACGTACTCCGCTTTTCCGTCGCCCGCGCCGGCCGATCTTGTTTTCGGTCTCGGCAAACGCACCGCCGTGGATGCGGTGCGCGTGTTGTGGCCGGCTGGCATTGTTCAAGCGGAAACGGAGGTGGCATTAGGCAAAACGCTCTCTTTGACGGAGCTGGATCGTAAACCGTCATCGTGCCCGTATCTCTACGTGTGGAGCGGCGAGCGATTTGAATTCGTCACGGATTTCATGGGTGGCGGCGAGATGGGCCATCTCGATGCGCCCGGCGCTTACAACATGCCCGATCCTGACGAGTACGTGCGCATACCGATAGGTTTGTTGAAGGAGCGTGATGGGCGTTACGAACTGCGCGTGACCAACGAGTTGGAGGAGGCGTTGTTCGTCGATCGGTTGCAACTGATCGCGGTGGCGCATCCGCGCGGCGTTGAGGTTTATCCGAATGAAGGGCTCACGGCGCCCCCGCCGCGGTTCAAACTTTATACGACTCGTGGAGCGCGGCCGCCCCTTGCAGCGGTCGACGACCACGGCCACGACGTTTTGGACAGGATTTTGCGGATTGACCGCGGATATCCTGACGACTTCAGGGTTCACCAAATTCGAGGATTCGCTGACGAACATACTTTGACACTTACACTCCCGCCCGGAGACAACGTCAAACTCTTGTTCACTGGTTGGACTGACTACGCGTGGTCCAGCGACAACCTCGCTGCTTCGCAAAGTGGCAAAGCACTCTCGCTGCCGGCGCTGCAAGTGAAAGATGGCCGCGGCCACTGGAAAACCGTCATTGAAAATGTCGGCATCCCCGTCGGACGCCCGCAAACCGTCGTCGCGGATCTCACAGGTAAGTTCTTGAGTGCGAGCCGCGAGGTGCGAATCGTGACGAACATGCGCATCTACTGGGACCAGATCCTTGTGGATACGTCGCGTGCAGACGCACCGGTGAAACTGACGCGACTCAATCCATCTGTGGCTAACCTGCGCTGGCGCGGCTTCTCACGCGAGTACTCACCCGACGGCCACCAACCGATGGGCTACGACTACAACGAGATCTCATACACGTCGCCGTGGAAGGTCATGACCGGCCGCTACACGCGTGAAGGCGACGTGCGGGAACTCTTGTTAGCATCCGATGACATGTTTGTGATCTCGCGTCCGGGCGACGAGCTGTCGATCTCCTTCGCAGCCGATCTGTTGCCGGCCCTGCCGCAAGGTTGGACGCGGACGTTCCTTCTCTATGCAGATGGGTTCAGCAAAGAGATGGACGTCAACTCCGCGAGTCCCGACCAGGTTGGACCATTGCCGTTTCACGGAATGAGCAAGTACCCGTACTCGTGGCCGGAGCGCTACCCGTTAACACCGGCGCGACAGAAATATCTCGAAACCTACAACACTCGCGTCGTCATGACTCCTGTTGCAAAGCTTTATTGATTATGGAACACATCAGATACTCAGTCGCTGCCTGTCAAACAGACAACCCTAACCCGATCGATCGGCGTGGCATGCGCACGAACACCGATCGCATGCTTTCAATGATCGACTCCGCCGTTCTCGGATCATCGCCCTTTTTGCCGGTCCGGCTCGTTGTTTTTCCAGAGTTTGCGCATGCCGCGCCGATCTTCGAGACGGCTGCGGAACTGATCGACAAACTCGCGATCTCGATTCCGAACGAACACACCGAACGTCTGCAACAGAAGGCAAAGGAACACAACATCTACATTCAGAGCGGTTCGATGTTGGAAGTTGATTCGAAATGGCCGGGTCACGTTTTCAACACTACGTGCTTGATTGGACCAGAAGGAGTGCTTTACAAGTATCGCAAGGTGAACCCATGGTTACCGTTCGAGGTGCACACGAGTCCTCACGATCTGCCCGCTTACGACGAACCGCTTTTCCCAGTGGCCGATACGCCGATTGGCAAGCTTGGCTGTGCGATCTGTTACGACTGGTTATTTCCCGAAGCGATGCGACAGTTAACGGCGAACGGCGCAGAAGTTCTGATTCGCGTTTCAGCTTACATGGATCCGTGGGGCGCGACCGAGCCGATGGCCTGGTGGACCGTGGTTAATCGTTGCCGCGCGCTGGAGAACATTGCTTATGTGGTCGCGGCTAACCAGGGCGCGAGTTTGAAACACTATCCACCGTACTCGTGGCCCGGCGGCAGTCAGGTCGTTGATTTTGATGGACGCTTGATAGCGGAAGCTTCACCTGGCCCAGGAGAGAGGATTGTTGTGGCGCCGATCGATATCTCGGCGCTTCGTCACGAGCGCGCGTCACGACGCGGGCATATGATGCTGGGGCACCTGCGGACGGAAGCCTATCCCGTTTACAAAGAACACTTTTATCCGCCTAAATCTTAATGAAGATTTTTCGGCGGTAGAGTACCCACATAAAAAGAAAGCAGACCAACACGAAGCAGATCGCATACGCCAGTGACGCGTTAATCGGCGATAGCCACGTACCAAACACGTGTTCGTAGATCCAGCCGCCGATCGAGTCACCGTCGACTTTGATCAATCCCGACAAGTCCGCCAGCAACGCGGCGAGAACGTACAGCGCGATCGCGTTCATTCCAAAGATCTCAAACGGTTTGGCCCAGCGGCGATATCCCTTGATGTCGATCAACCAGTAGCACAAACCGAGAAACTGTAGTGCCAATCCACCCGTAAAGAGCACGTACGAACTGGTCCATAAAGCTTTATTGATCGGGAAGAATGCGTTCCACGCCCAACCAATAGCAATCAGAACCGCACCGGCCACAAACATTCCCGCTACTTTCTCGATGCGAGACTTTTCACTGCGCAACCAACTGCCGGTCAACACGCCGATCAATGTCGTAACCAGCGCCGGAATCGTGCTCAACAGTCCTTCCGGATCATAGACCTTCGCTTGCGCCCAAACGTGCTTGCCAAACACAACGCGATCGACGTACGAAGGCAAACTTCCTTCTTTCGTCAAATCACCGGCTGCGAAGCCCGGGGCGGGGATTGTTTTTAGCAGGATCCAATAGAGCAGTAGCAATCCAATTGAGATCAATATCTGCGTTCGCACGCGCGTGTTGAGAAAGATGATCGAAGCGAGGAAGTAACAGACCGCGATACGCTGCAACACACCGGGAATGCGCCACTCCGAAAGCGGGAAGTGCGGGAAGCCGTTGAGAAAGAGGCCAATCCCGAAAATGATCAACGTGCGCTTAATGATCTTCCAGTAAACGTCGCGCGTGACGCTGCCACTCTCGACTCGATTTCCGAGTGACAAGGTAATAGCAACACCGACGATGAAGAGGAAAAACGGAAAGACCAGATCTGTGGGAGTCCAACCGTGCCACTGCGCGTGCTCGAGCGGCCAGTAGATGTGTTCCCACGAGCCCGGATCGTTCACAAGGACCATGCCGGCTATGGTGATACCGCGAAAGACGTCGAGTGATAGCAGGCGCGAACTGGCGGCGGGGGCAGATGTTGTTGGCATCGGCGGCGAATTCTAGCACAATAAAATCCGTGTCCAAGAAGGTTGTGCCAATGATCCACGTACCGGACGTGCGCGCCACCGTCGCGTGGTACGAGAGCATCGGCTTCAAGGTCGTAGCGACATACGGTCACGAAACCGGGGATAACTTTAGCTTCGCGATCGTGTCGTTTGGCGATTCGGAGGTGATGTTCAATACCAACGGAAAGCCCAGCGACGAATGGCGCCGCGAAGTGGACCTCTACGTTTACACAGACAACGTCGACGAACTTTATGAAACTTTGAAGGACCGCGTGGATGTCGTTGAGGGACCTCAGGACAAGTTCTACGGCATGCGGGAAGTCATTATTCGCGACCTGAACCGCTTGGATCACGTTTGGTCAGGAAAGCCTGTTTGCGACGTTGATGAGCGGCATTTACGAAGGCGATTTGGAACGTGTTCGCAAAGCAATTGACAGTAGAGCTCTGGCGCCGGACACACTAAACGTCGCACTCGCGTTCGCTTCAGCTACCGACAAACGAGACGAGCAGATCGTTCAAACACTCGCAGCCGCCGGTGCACAACCTCCACCTGAGATTCCTGTAGAGACTTTGCTGTCCTACGCCGGTTCATACAAAGGCGAACACAGTTTGACGGCGAAGATTACGGTTGAAGGCGACCGGTTGTTTGTGAGCCCGCGCGGACAGCAAAAGATGAGTCTGTGGCCGTTGGACCAGGTGACGTTTCGGCCCGTCGCGTTCGGGAATGCGAAGATTGTTTTTGAGGTAGAAGACGGTCAAACAGTGGGGCTAACTTTTATTCAAGATGGTTACAAGATGAAACTCACTCGGGTAAAAACAGATAACGCGGATGAACACGGATAAAGGCAAAAACAAGAAGATAGCAGGAGCTACTCGTCCACCCTGATCTCTCGCCGCCCGATCTTCCATTGCCCATCCTCAAGGTGCATGTTAACGGCTTCTTCGGCCTTTGAACCTCCTGACGTACCAGCGAATCGCAACGTCGCTTTGTTGTCTTTGATCATCCCACCGGTCAGGCGTGGATTTTCAAGTGGCGCAAACACCTGGACCAGCAACTGACGCTGCTCAGGGGACAGTGACTCTACATCTTTCTTGATCTTTTCCGCAGCCTCTCTTGTTACTACGCTCAGCCACGTCGAGATTCCCTGGTCGAAGTCTTTCACAGCCTTCATCTTCTCCATCGCAGCGAGATACGCCTTCGCCGGAGCACCACCGTCTGCCGGTAACGCCTCACCACCTTCGCTGGAGGTTACTGGTCCATCGGACGCCACGGGCGGCAGCATTGCCGCATTGAACAACAGATCTATCTCGTAAACTCGATCGCGCAGGTCAACAGGAAACGAGGAATACACGCGTCCTTCGATTGCGTCCGTAGTGTGTTTGACGTAATCGCGTTCTGTGCCCGGAAACGGATCAAACTTATTGCCTGTCAGAACACTGAGTTGGATACGATCTCCTGGTCCAGTGGTCGTGTAGGTCACAACAACACCATCCGCGCCTTGACTGAGCGCGCTGTCGTCAACCAACTTTCCCGCATCGATCGGTTTTTCGGTCAGCCATACTTTGAAGGCGTTTTTGTTTTCATCGAACAGGTCGAGATCGATCAAACGGGCGTAAGCGTGGTTAAGGTTTACCGGGCGTTGGTCAATGACGAGCTGCCCACTCGCCTGCCCGGCTGCAAGCTTCGTCGGCGGCTGCTGGTAAAACGTGCCGCCAGTCCAAACGCCGGGTTGGAGTTTGACAGCGAAATTGATATCGGCTTGCTGCGAACTCGCCGTCGACTTGATGTGACCTTCAACTTTGTCGCTGGAAAATGACTTCGGCTCCAATTCAAGATTGCCAAAATCGGAGTCGTTGCCGTTGAAGTAGGCTCTGATCTGGGGCGGCGTCTTGTCCCCGGCGTCTGCCGGTAAACGAAGAACAAGTCCGCGTGCATCGCGGTTGTGCAGCATCTCGCGGAAATCTTGTGTCGCCTGTTCGGCTTCTGCATCATCCATGATCGATAGCGCCGCGCGTGAGAGTGGCTTCTCAACGAGAACAATCAGTACGTCTTTTTTATTTTTATCTTCGGGGTTGCTTACAAAACACGCGTAGGCCTGCGAGATGTTGACTATCGAGGGCTGCTTGTCTTCGTTGAAGATTGCGTCGATCGAGTACGTACCGGAGGCAGTGTTCACTGCCTCCACGTAACGTTCTGAGGCCGGGAGAGACGCGGAAGTTGAGTTCTTCTTCGAACAGCCGGCGCAGATCAACAAAAGCAGAATCAGACCCGCGCCGGTAAAACGTTTCACCATGCACTTATCGCGATCCCGGAGCGGGTTTGCGCGGCAGTTTCTCATCGCGCATCGCCGTCTGATACACGAACGCCGCCATGATGGTTGCGGCCTGTTTCATATCGTCCGCTTGAATGCGATCAAACACGTCCTGGTTCGAATGGTGTGTGCGCGTGTCGTATTCAATCTCGTCCTGAATGAACTGAAAGCCAGGCAAGCCAATTCGATCGTAGGAAAGATGGTCCGTGCCACCCGTGTTTGAGATCGATAGCGTCGCTGCGCCCATGTCTCTGAACGGCGCCAACCATTGCCGGAAGATCGGTCGCACTGCTTCGTTGCCTTGCAAGTAAACGCCGCGAATCTTGCCGGTGCCGTTATCAAGATTGAAGTAACCACTGAACTTCTCGTACTCAGGTTTCCTGACCAGCGTTGGAGTAGCCTGCGGCGCAGCTCCGTTTCCATTTCCATTCCCGGCGCCACCGCCCATCGCGTTGGTGCTCGCGCCGCCGGTTGCAGGTGCAGCAGACGTAGTTGCAGGTGGCGTTTGCAAACTTCCGAAGTGTTCGGTGACGTAGGCTCGCGATCCGAGCAGTCCTTGTTCCTCGCCACTCCACAATGCGATGCGAATAGTGCGTCGCGGCTTCAAGCCAAGCGCTTGAATAATTCGCACTGCTTCCATTGCCACTGAAACACCGGCAGCGTTGTCAGTTGCGCCGGTGCCGGAGTGCCACGAATCCATGTGACCACCAAGCATCACGATCTCGTCTTTAAGATCGGTGCCGGGGATTTCGGCGACCGTGTTGTAGCCCATCAGATCGGCATCCTGCCACGCCACGACTAAATCAACACTCATTTTCACCGCTTCGCCCGCTTGCAGCATGCGCACGACGCGATTGTAGTGCTCGATTGCGACAACGAGTTGAGGGATGATCTTGGCGTTCTTGTCATAGATCGGTGTGTTGGGTGTTTGCGTCGTCGCGTTTGGATTCGGCGGCAGCGGTACGGCGGTGGCCGACTGCACGAAGATTGTGCCGCCATCACCGCGACTCGGATCGATCAGCACCGCTGCGCCTTCCTGATCGAAGAAACGCATTCTCGCGGCGCCAAACAGTATCTGGTTACGAAAAGCATTGGCGGCGTTACCAAAGTTGGCGCGACCGGTGTTCAGCGGTCGCGGCTCGGGCGCGTCTGCGAGTGTCAGCAGAGCTTTTTCGTTCAAGCGGGTGCCAAGTGCATCGAAGTGCGCAGGCACGTCGCGTATCGGCGACGTCAACACGATCTTGCCGTTCAATTTGCCTTTGTACTTTTCGAGATCTGCTTCGGTTTTGGCATCAACGTAGACCACATCTGCCGTTAGTGGCGCGCTCAAACCAGGAGACCAGGCCTTCGGATACGCAATCAACGGAATTGCAGTCGGCTCCGTGACTTGAGCAGAGAAACGCTTCAGCGTCCAGCCTCTGCCAAACGGTCCCCACGCTTCGAGGTGCGCATTCTGCAAACCCCACTTCGTTAACTGATCGCGCGTCCACTCATTCGCTCGCTTCATACCTGGCGACGCCGTGAGACGTGGGCCAATCACGTCGCTCAAGTAACTCAGCGTCTGCATCACCTGCGAACGATTCATCCCTTCATCTTTGATTCGCTGGACTGGATCGTTTGGATCGGGTGCGGGCGTTTGCGCCGCTTGCTGCGTTGTTATTTGCGCCGGTGTTTGCGCGGGTGCTTGTGGATTTGTCTGCGCGGGCGTTTGCGAGAACAACGTCGCCGGCGATGCGACAAAGATCAAGAGCAGCACTATGGCTGAATAGCGCCGAACTATCATGGTGGGTCTCCTCAATTTCAGTTTGGGCTTGTCTGGTTTGGTTCCGGGTCATCTGTGTAACACAGATCTCGGTTTTTCGGTAGTCTCGAGGGCCTGGTTGGATCGATAGCCGCAGCCTTCGTTCGCGCAATAACGAAACGTGCCTTGTCGCTTCGTAGTTTTTTCGAGAAGGAAGGGCGCGTTGCATTGCGGGCACGTATCGAGCACGGGCTTGTCCCAGTAGACCACATTGCAATTGGGATACTCCGAACACCCGTAAAAGGCTTTGCCGCGTTTAGATTTTTTGACAACGATCTCGCCCTTGCAACCCGGGCGCGGACAAGAAACAC
>Ga0068861_100001154_pt1 | contig 16444 bp, 19 predicted proteins | sample KBSSwiS42_FD_66593 | JGI IMG/M metagenome (GOLD analysis project Ga0068861, IMG submission 66593) | Switchgrass rhizosphere microbial communities from Kellogg Biological Station, Michigan, USA - KBS Switchgrass S4-2 | ecosystem: Host-associated > Plants > Roots > Rhizosphere > Soil ...
GGATCGTCGGGCACCGGCGCGCCGCAAGACGGTGCGGATCCAGTCGAGGCCGCCAAGCCGGGTGGACGCAGCGGGCCCTCGGTGACCGACGCCCAGGAGAGCGCGGCGGCGATCCCGGAGAGAAACTCATACAGCGACAGCGCAACCTGGCTGTGTCGGCCGGGCCGCCCGGGAAACCCGGGCAGCCGTGGCGGCCCTGGAGGTAAAGATGCGTGCGACGTCGATCTGACGACCACGATCGTCGCGGCTGACGGGCGGCTGACGACGGAAGCATGGAGCGCCGACGCGAATGCGCCCGTCGATTGCTTCTACGTGTATCCAACGGTCTCGACAGACCCGACCCCGAACAGCGACATGACTGCCGACGCGGCGGAACGCAATGTCATCCACCAGCAGTTCGCGCGCTTCGCGTCGAAGTGCCGGCCCTACGCCCCGCTTTATCGGCAAGTCACGCTCGCGGGCTTGCGCCGTCAAATGATCGGCGGCCGCGCCGCGCTCGACCGCGGTCTGGCCTATGACGACGTGCGCGATGCGTGGAACCACTATCTGGAGCACGACAACCACGGGCGGGGATTCGTGCTGATTGGCCACTCGCAGGGCTCGTTCATCCTCGCCGAACTGATCCGGCGCGAGATCGACGGCAAGCCGGTGCAGTCGCGCATGGTGTCGGCAATCCTGCTCGGCACGGTGATCGGCGTGCCGAAGGGCAAGGACGTCGGCGGGTCGTTCAAGAGCGTGCCGCTGTGCCACTCGGCGTCGCAGACCGGCTGCGTCATCACGTTCGCCTCGTACCGCTCCACCGTGCCGCCGCCGGCGAACACGCTGTTCGGCAAAGTGCCGGACGCCGGCATGGAGGCCGCGTGCACCAACCCCGCCGCGCTCGGCGGCGGCAGCGGCGAACTGCACGCCTATCTGGATTCCACCGGCAAGACGATCACCTCGACGACGCCAGGCAAGCCGTGGGTGACGCCGGAGAAGCCGATCGACACGCCGTGGGTCAGCGTGCCGGGGCTGCTCACCGCCAAATGCACGTCGAACGAAAACGCGTCCGGCTACCTCGAGGTGACGGTCAACGGCAACCCGTCCGACCCGCGCGTCGACGACATCGTCGGGGACATCGGCAACCCGCCAAACATCCTCGCGAACTGGGGGTTGCATCTCATCGACGTCAACCTGGCGATGGGCAACCTGGTGGACATCGTCGCGCAGGAGGCGAAGGCGTACGCGAAGAAGAAGTAGCGGCTCGAGGCTAGGTGCTGACTGAACGCGGGCGGTAGAGACCGAACGACAGCCCTGCCGGATCGAGAACGATTGCCAGCGCGTCGCCGTCGGGCAACTCGGACTTCGGGACGATCACGGACGCGCCGAGCGCCGACGCCTTGGTGATGAACGCGTCGATGTCGTCCACCTCGACGAACAACTGCACCAGATTGTGGCCCTCGGGCGGCGAGGGCCACACACCGCCGGCGATGCCGCGAGGGCTGCCGGTCTCCAGCGTGCGATAGCCGAGCGCGTTGCTCGTGTTGACCTTCCAGCCGAAGAGCGTCGCGTAAAAGCGCGCGACCAGATCGGGCTCCTTCGCGACGATCTGCCACTGTACGACCGGGTTACCCACGTTGCTCCTCATCCACGCGCGCCCACGTCGCGCGTGCGTTCATCGTGATCATGCGTTTGCGCAGCATCCGCTGGAGCGCGATGTTCACGTCGTCCAGCGGTATGCCGGCGACCACCGCCACCCACCGCGAGTCGGCGCGGAAGCCCGGGCGCCGGAGCGTCGCCAGCACCGCCGCTTCGTGCTCGAGCGCGCACTGCTCCGCGATCTCGGCGTCGCCGAGGCGTAGCCTGGGCCCGAGCGCGCGCACGTTGCGCGCGGTGATGCGGCGCCGGCCGCGGAGCATCTGAGAGAGCGCCGAATGGTCGATCGCCAGAGATCGCGAGAACGCGCGCAGCGAGTAGCGGCGGTTTCCCGAGCGGCGCCGCTCGAACTCGGACTGGAGCAGATCACGAAACGTCACGGCCGTGATGGTATTGGCAGCCAGGCCGAGGTTCAAGGGCGGCCGGCGCGAAACCGGGGCAAACCCCTCGTCATGGTCGCCTCGCTCCGCTGTGCCGCGTCGGCACGAACCGATTCGTCCGCGCCATATAGGCCCGATAGTCGTCGCCGAACCGCGCCAGCAGCCGCTCTTCTTCTCTCGACGTCCGTACCACGAGCAGCGTCAACACCAGGCTGCCGGTCAACAGCAGGTACCAGTTCGCCGCCGCCAGCGAGATCGCAAACAGCAGCAGCGCAACGCAGTCGTAGAAGGGATGCCGCACCCACCGGTACGGGCCTTTCACGACCAGCGTGTGCGCCTTCCTCGTCACCACGGTGTCGGTGAGGTTGGCACCGAGGCTCCGCAGCGTCCAGAACAGCAGCACGCCTGCGGCCGGGATCGCGGCGAGACCCGCCCATCGCAGCGCGGCGGGAATCGCCACCGACGCCCACGCCATTCGCGCTGGATTGACCAGATACAGAACCAGGCCGACGAAAAACGCCAGGGCGATCGGCCGCAGCGTGGCCAGGATGAACAGGCCTTCCTGGCGGCGATCGAGCGGTTCGCGCGAGCGGTGCGCCTTCAGCCGGTGGTAGACGACGACGGGGAGCACGGCGAGCAGTCCCCAGATGAGGAGCGTCCGGAACGGCTCTTCCTGATCCATGGGCGCATCATGGATCAACTCAACCGACGACGCGCGCCACCGAGAACGCCATGACGAGAAGCGCCACGGCCAGACAGGCGTGCGCGGCGACGAGATAGAGGATTGCGATTCTCGGTCGATCTTTCTTGCGGCTGAGAAAGCGGTGCAGCCACCCGAACATGAACAGGACGACGACGGCCTGCGGGTAGTAGAGCAGCACCTTGAGGCCCAGTTGCCAGGGGGCCGGGTCCGCGGCGCCGCGCGAGAAGTACATCCAGAGCGGGAACAGCAGCAGGCAGACGCCGCCGGCGGTCAGCGGCGCCGTCCAGTGGAGCGAGATCGACTTCACCGCGCGCGCTTGAACAGCCCGACCAGCGCCGCCTTGCCGCGCACGTGACCCGCCATCGCGGCAATCACCGCCGCGCGCGCCTGCGGCGGCGGCGTGCCGACCGCCGCGACGTCAATCGGCGTGTCGAGCGCGAACAGTTCGAAAAGATAGTGATGCGCCGGGCCTGAAGCGGCGGCGCCGGGACCGCGATAGTACGGACCGCTGGCGCTCATCTGCCGCGTCCCGTCAGGCAGCTCCGAGACCGGCGGCAGCCCTTCGCTCAGTGCGCGCGCGCTGCCGGGAATGTTCCACAGCATCCAGTGAAGGATGTCGTCGGTGCCGCTGCCGGCCGCGGCATCGACGTCGTGCGCGATCAGGACGAAGCTGGCGACGCCGTCGGGCACGTTCGTCCACGCCAGCGGCGGCGACGCCTGATCGCCGGCCTGCGTGTATTTGACCGGAATCGGGCCGCCGTCCTGCCACGCCGTGGAGGTCAGCGTCATCACCTGCGCGCCGCCGCGGCCCCCGCCGCCGCGGCCGCCGGGTGGCGCCGGCGCCGCGCCGCGTTGTTGCGTCGTCGCCGCCGTCGACACACACGCCAGTGATGCGATCAAGGCGAACCGAAGAGTCCGCGTGCACGCGGACGCGACACCGGCCCTCACTTGAACGACGCCGGCTGCGCTTTGCGCCAGGCGTCGTAGCGCACGCGCAGCGTCTTCACCGGGTTGAGGTTCTCTCCGGGCTTGATGGCGTGCGGCCCATGATCGGGCGCCGGCTGCGCGGTAGTCAGGTACATCGCGTACCTGCCGTTGTTGTGGGAGTCGCCGCTGGTGTCGCCTTTCTCGGCCATCAGGATGTAGGCGACGTGCGCGGTCTTGCCGTCGCACGGAATCGGCGGCTTCGAGCCGTCAGAGGGCCACGGCGGACAGGTGCATCGGCTGTCGCCACCCGAGCCGTCGGCCGCCTCCATGGCCGCCATCACCCGATCGGTGATCGCGCCGCCCGAGGCGATGAACGCCTGCACCGCGTTCGGCACGACCTGCCCGGGCCTGAGGATGTTCCCCTGAATCGAATAGAAGATCTCGGTGCCCGGCACCTGTCCCTGCACGTCCTGCGACACGTAGCCGTTGGTCAGGCCCGAGTGCCCGGCGCGGCGGCCCTGCAGGTCGAGGATGCCGAACTGGCGGCTCTGGAATGCCGGATCCTCGCTGAGGAGCTCGATGATCTGCTTCGGGTCGGTGCCCTTCTGCAGCTCGCGAAACACCAGCATCTGGTTCTGATGCGTCTGATCGACGGCGGCCTGGCACGCGGCCACGCCCTTGCCCGGGACGACCACCGCCTGCACGCCCTTGAGGAACTCATCGTCGCGATCGACGCACGTGGCCGACGCGATGACGACGCGCCCCGTGCTGCGGTCGACCGCAATCACCGACCACGTCGCAAATGAAGTGGAGGGAAGAAGAAGAAGCGTCGCGAGCGCGACAGCCGTGCGAAACATTCCGCAATGATACGCGATGAGTCAGTAGCCAGTGGCCAGTCCAGGAATCAGTAGCCAGTAGCCAGTCCAGGAACCAGTAGCCAGTGGCCAGTACGCCCTCGTCGACTGAGTACTGGCTACTGGCTACTGATTCATCGACTGGCTACTGGCGACTGATTCATCGACTGGCCACTGGCGACTGACTCATGGAGCTTTTCGAGTGAAGATGTCTTTTGAGGTGCCGTAGTTCTTGGCGCCAGGCATCGAGTAGCCGTGCTGCACGATGACGGTGGTCTCGACCGTCATCTCGCGCCCTTCCGGGCCGAGCGTCCGCGACTCCTTGACGGTGACGGTGTAGCCGTTCACCGGCCGCTGCGTCTCGGTGACGAGCCGCTCGCCTTCCCAATACGCCTCGGGATGCGCCTCGCCCGACGCCGCGGCGAACGCGCGCGACCGGCCGAGCGGATAGAGGACGTTCTCGGTGCGCTCGCCGCGTGTGGTCTCGATCCGCACCTGCGTCGGCAACTGCGTGATCACGAAGGTGACCGGCCTGACCGGATCGCCCTGCTGCGACGATTCGCTGCGTGCGAGATCCATCGTCCAGGTGCCGGAGAAATCGACGGTACGCTGTGCGTGAGCACTTGCTGGCAGGAACAGGAGCGCGATCAACGCCGCCGATGGAATGTGGTGCATGGCAGCCCTCCACGACAACGAGGTCTCTGATTGTCGCGCCCGCGGACCGCGCGCGCAACAACGGTTGTCGATGACCGCGCACGCCGCTCAAGCACCGATGGCATCTCGGTTGCTCTAAACACTGGCAACGCTGCGCTCGGTCGCCACCCTGGCAGGCCGACGAAAACCTCGTAAGCTCCCTACACCACGGACGGGAGGCAGAAATTGCCTCCCGGCACGCCTTGTACGCAGCAGCGAGCGTTCACCACACCGCCGGCACTGCCGAATCGTTGAAAATCACGTGCTTTTGAGCCGGAAGCAGGTGCTGCGTCTGCAGGCGGGCAGGGCTGCGCCCGGCCCCAAGCTCCCTGCCTGTGCACCACGGATGCGCTTTGGATGTCGCGAAGAGGACATCAGGATAACACGGACTACTCACGGGGCGGAAGCGCGATACACATCAGGTGACCGCACGGTCGGTCCGAGCGAACGGTCGAGCTTTACGGCGCCGAGCGATTCGCGCGGTTGCCGCTCGCCACCGCCGCGGCCTCGGTCTCGTGAATGTCGAACACCGTGTCGAGCCGCGTGACGACGAAGATGTCGCGCAGTTTCTTCGACAGGCAGCACAGCTTCAGCACGCCGCCGCTGCCGGCGAGCACCATGTGGCTCGATGCCAGGTCCGATACACCCGAGGAATCGATCGCGGTGGCGTCCTGCATGTTGACGATCACCGTGCGCACGCCGTCGGCGACCGCCTGGCGGATGAGATCACGCAGCCCGCGCTCGCCCGCAGCCGCGGTCAACGTGCCTTGGACGTAAAGCACGGTCGTCGCGCCAACGAGCTGACTCCTGATGGGCATGGCCTAAGGTGTGACCGCCGGCAGTCCCGCGGCTTTCAACTGCGCATTCAACGCCGGTAGATCGACCGTTTTCACGGCCCTCCACTTCGCCAGCGTCCGCTCCGCCGCCGCGCGAGCGGCGGTGAGCGCGTTCACCTGCACCGTGGTCGGCCGCACGTCCGCGCCCTGCAGCAGGTTCATCAGCGCGGCGAGCGACGCGCTGACGCCGCTCAGCGAGTCGGGCGGCGGCCCGCTGCCCGCCGTCGTGCCGCCAAGCCTGGTCGGCACCGCGCCGAACCCGACGCCGCGCTCCGGGCCAGGCTCGAGCGCCTCGACCTGATCTTCGAGCATGCCCAGGGTTTCCACCGCCGCACCCATCACCTGCGGACGCAGCTTCGAGAGCTGCTCCGACACCTTGCGAACCTGCCGCGCCGCTTCCGCCGCGTCGACGGCGGCATAGTAAGCGCCCTTCGACAGCGTGTAGACCTGCTGCATCACGAGCGCCGGCGTCTTCACGCGGGGATCCTGCTGGACGACGATCGGCTGAATGTAGGACTTGCCATCGACGGTGAGCTTGACGGTGTAGGTGCCCGGGTTCACCCACGGCGTCGTCGGCGCCGGCACCGTGTTGCGGCCGATCGCGGCAATCGGCAGCGTCGGTCCACCGACCCGCGCCGGCTTGGCCGGATCGAGCGCGTCGAGCGGCTGGTAATGCAGATCCCACGTGAAGCGATGCATGCCGGCAGCCGTCGACAGCGGCACGATGTCGCGGAACCAGTAGAGCGGCACGGTGATCGTCGCCGGGTTCGGCTTGAAGATCTCGTCGCTGCTCGAGTAGCGGCGGACCAGGCGGCCGTCGGCGCCGGTGATCTCGAGCGTCACCGGACCTGCCGCGGCGGCCTTGAGGTAGTAGTCGATGATCGCGCCCTCGGGCGGATTCGGCGCCGCCGGTTCGTCGGGCGGCAGCGGCGTGTCGGTGTTGGTGTTCCAGCGGACACGCCAGGCATTCTGCGGCTTGAACAGCACGACGTCGCGATCGGCGGTGGTCTGCTCGATCTCGCGCAGCGGCGTGATGTCGTCGAGGATCCAGATGCCGCGCCCGTGGGTGCCGACCACCACGTCGTCGTCCTTGATCACCAGGTCGCGCACCGACGACGCCGCCATGTTCAGGCGCAGCGACTGCCAGTGATCGCCATCGTCGAACGAGACGTAGACCTGCGTCTCGGAGCCGGCGAACAGCAGTCCCTTGCGCTTCGGATCCTCGCGCACCACGCTGACCGGCGCGCCGCCGGGAATGCCGGCGACGATCTCCGTCCACGTCTTGCCGCCGTCGTGGGTCCGATAGATGTGCGGGTTCATGTCGTCGAGGCGCAGCGTATTGACGGCGGCATACGCCGTCAGCGGATCGAAACGCCCGGGATCGATCGTGAACACCTTCATGAACGGCGTGAGCTGCGGCGGCGTCACGTTGCTCCAGTGCAGCCCGCCGTCGGCGGTGGTGTGAATCAACCCGTCGTCGGTGCCGATCCAGATGCGGTTGACGTCGATGTATGACGGACCGATGGTGTAGATGACCTGCGCCGGAATCGCACCACGCTCGCGCTGCTGCACGCGATCGGTGTAGCTGCCGACGCTCTTCGGCACCTCCCACGTCTCGCGCGTGAGGTCGGGACTGACCTGGGTCCAGTTGATACCGCCGTCGATCGACTTCCAGAGCACGTTGTTGGCGTAGAACAACGGGTGCGGCGCGATCGGCGAGAAGACCACTGGCTGCGTGCGCACCGTGCGATAGGCAGGCCTGTCGGCAGCAGCCGGGCCGCCGCGTCCGCGGCCGCGGCCGCTCAGGACGGGGCCGACGTCCGACACCTGTCCGGTTCGGCGGTCGTAGCGCGTCACCTTGCCGCCGTAGACGAGATCCGGATTGCGCGGATCGGGCGCGGCATAGCCGTATTCCTCGACGCCGACCGGATGCCAGTCGCGAAAGGTGATCTGCCCGTCGTTGCCACGACTGGCGATGCACACCGAGCCGCTGTCCTGCTGTCCGCCGCAGACGCGGTAAGGAAACGCGCTGTCGGTCATCACGTGGAAGAGCGCAGCGGTCGGCTGCGTGTACCACGAGCTCCAGGTCTCGCCGCCGTTGAGCGTCACCACCGCGCCCTGATCCGCGACGAGCAGCATGATGTCGGGGTTCGCCGGGTTCCACCAGATGTTCTGGTTGTCGTCGCCGCCGGGCGCGCCCTTGAACGGCACGAAGGTGCGTCCGCCATCCGTGGACTTGAAGCTGACGATGTCGGTGACGATGACGGTGTCCGGGTCGGTGGGGTGCACGTGCGGCACCGCTTCGTTGATGCGGCTGGTCGGCCGTTTGTCGGTCGTGATCCAGGTCCAGTTCTCGCCCCCGTCGTCGGAGCGATAGATGCCGGTGCCCGGGTCGCCCGCCTCGACAGTCGCGAAGATTCGCCGCGGGTTCGACGGCGCGATGCCGAGCTCGGCGTTGATCAGGCCCGCTGGCAGTCCCTGCTTCAGCTGCTTCCACGTGGTGCCGCCGTCGGTCGACTTGAAGATGCCGCCGTTGGTGCCCTGCCAGGCGCCGTTCTCCCATGGCCCCTGCCGCTGCTCCCACATCGTCGCGTAGACGATGTCGGGGTTCGACGGATCGATGTCGACATCCTTGCCGCCGGTGTTGACGTCCTTGAACAGCACGCGCTCGAAGCGCTGGCCGCCGTCGGTCGATCGAAAGATGCCGCGCTCTTCATTGGGGCCGTAGGGATGGCCGAGCGCGGCGACGAAGATCCGGTTCGGGTTGCGCGGATCGATGACCAGCTTCGGAATCTGCTGCGCGTCGCGCAGGCCAAGGTGCGTCCACGTCTTGCCGGCATCGGCGGTGCGATACACGCCGTCGCCGGTGGCGAGGTCGGGACGCGGCAGTCCTTCGCCGGTCGCGACGTAGACGATGTTCGGATCGGACGGGGCCACCGCGACCCACCCGATCGATCCGGTCGGCTGATCGTCGAAGATCGGCTTCCACGTGCGGCCGGCGTCAGTCGTCTTCCAGACGCCGCCGTTGACCATGCCGATGTAGAAGGTGTGCGGCTGGCGCACGTGGCCGGCGGCCGCCTTGGTGCGGCCGGCGCGGTGCGGGCCGATGTTGCGCCAGCGCATCTCGCCGAAGAGCGCCGGGTTCATGTGCGGCGTCTGCGCCGGGAGCGACACCGTCAGCGTGGCGCCGGCAAGGCAGAGCGCGGGCAGGATGGATGAGGCAACGCGCGGCAACGTCATGATTCGGAAATTCTACTTTCGACTCTTGACTTTCGACTTTCGACTTTCGACTGATGACTTTCGACTGATGACTTTGGACTTAAGTCGTCCAGTCGCCGATTTTCACGAACTCCCCGCGCGTCGGCGAATACTGCCAGCAGACCGCGCTGGTGTTCTCGACGAATCCGCAGACGACCGTCGTGTTCCAGCGCGGCGACACACGACCGCTGATCGTCTCGGAGCTCGCGAGGGTTCGGTTGAGGCGGCGCGCTCCGGCGGGCGAATAGCAGGACAAATCGGCGCGGCCGGAGTACGCGGCGAGCGTCACTGCCATGCCGTCGCCGTCGACGACGATGTAACGGCCGCCTGGTTCGCGGGCAAGGGCGACCGCATACTCCGCGCGTCCGCCGGGCCGGAAGCGGCCGGGACACCAGCTCGCCACTGTTCCCTGAAGCTGCGCCCTGGCGATCGCCGCGGCAAGTTCAGCGGGCACGGCTCGGGCCGCCGCCGGCTGCGGCAGCACCGCGCCCGGCGTGGTCAGCGCGCCGCCGAGTCGGTCAACGGCGCCGGCGGGAATCGTGAACGCGTCCGGCTGGTACCAGAAGCCGGCCGCGAGCGCGGCGAGGATGGCGGCCGCTCCGGCCGGGAGGTGGTGCACGCGTGGAATTTTACCGGACTTGGATTGCCGAGCCCCATCGCTCAGCGCCGCTTGAAGAACTGCACGGCCCGCTCGTGACGCTCGGCGGCGGCGCGGGACGAGAACGTGCCGAGATTGCGGCGCTTGCCGGTTTTGGGATCCTTCTTGCGCGAGTAGAGGCGGTACTTGCCGGACGAGAGCTTGCGTATCACCTTACGCTCCTCGCTCTCATGGCGCTACCGTGGACGTGCGTCCAACTTCGCGCTGAGCGTCGCCAGGCCTTCGGCGACGATACGGATGTCCTGCTGAAGCGACTCGAACAGCACTTGCGCGTGGCGACGGTTGTCCGCCAGGCCGTCGCGCACGCTGCCAATTTGCGCGCCCAAGCCGTCGCGCACGCTGCCAATTTCCGCGCCCAACCCGTCGCGCATGCTACCCATCTCCGCGCCCAAGCCGTCGCGCATGCTACCCATCTCCGCGCGCAAGCCGTCGCGCATGCTACCCATCTCCGCGCGCAAGCCGTCGCGCATGCTGCCCATCTCCGCGCGCAAGCCGTCGCGCATGCTGCCCATCTCCGCGCGCAAGCCGTCGCGCATGCCGCCCATCTCCGCGCGCAAGCCGTCGCGCATGCTGCCCATCTCCGCGCGCAAGTCGTCGCGCACGCTGCCAATCTCCGCGCGCACCTCCGTGCGCAAGCCGTTGATCTCCTCGCGCAGCTCCGCGCGCAAGCCGCCGATCTCCGCGTGCACCTCCGCGCGTAAGCCGCCGATCTCCTCCCGCACCTCGCCAAGCTCCACGCGCACGCTGCCAACTTCCGCGTGCAAGCTCCCGAGCTCCACGTGCACGCCGCCAAGATCCGCGCGCACCTCGCGAAGCTCCGCCCGCATGCTGCCAACTTCCGCGTGCAAGCCCCCGAGCTCCACGTGCACGCCGCCAAGATCCGCGCGCACCTCGCCAAGCTCCGCCCGCATGCTGCCGAACCCGGCCTGCATCGTCGCGTCGAGGGCGTCGACGCGCTCGGTCAGCCGCTCGATTGCCGCTGTGGTCTCGATGTCCATCGCGCAGGCGGAATCCTACCATCGTCTTTCCAGCGAATCGTCGGGACGCCGGCCGATCGAATCGTCGCCTTGCGTGCAATCGACCCTTCGACCGTCGATCGTCAGTGCTGTTCGATCCCCTTCGGGAAGCGATCCGCGACCAGGTTCAGCCTGATGTTGTGCTCGAGCAGCGCCTTCACCCCGGCGAGGACGAGCGAAAATCCCTGCGTCGAGTTGGTCACCTGCGTGACGAGCGAATCGCCGTCGCCGGTGAAACCAGATTCGGTGATGCGCACGAAGGTCGTTCCATCCGGCTGCTCCTCGAACAGCCACTCCACGGTCGTCCGCCCGCCGTAGCCGGGCCACTCGACCACCAGGCGTCGATGCGGGTCGATCGTGGTGGCGGTCACCGGGACGGAGATGTTGTACATCTCCCACTCCCACTGGACCGTGCGCCCGACCTCGAGACGGCCGCTCGCCTTCGTGAACCAGAACTGCGTCGTGATCGTCGGATCGACGAACGCGCGGAAGACGACCGCGGCCGGCTTGCGGATCAGCATGCCGGTCTTCATCACCGGAACCTGTTTCAGCTGGAGGTTGTCCATACGTTGATCCGGGAGTGTTACTCGTTCGCCTGTTTTCGCCACGCCGCCGGCGCGTCGGAGCGGAAGCCGTCGAACAGCGGTCCGCCCGCGGGCCGCAGCAGCTCTTCCGCCAGGGCGATCGCCTCGCCCGCATCGTCGAGCCGGAACAGCGTATCGAACGTGCGGCCGTAGCGCACGGCGAGCTCGCGATCGACACGCTGGAGCGCGCGCGGGATCCCCTTACCCTTGCCGGACCACTGCCGGAGCCGGCGCAGGTGGTAGTCGGCGAGGCGATCGTACAGCGCCGCGCCGGTGGCAACCAGCTCGTCGTGCGAGCGAGCGCCGCGCAGATCGTCGAGCAGGTCGGTCACGCGGTACCGCCACTGCTTCTCGGTCTCGGCGTCGAGCGGCGGCGGGCCGGCCGCGATCAACGCGGCAGCGCGCTGCTTCAGCGCGCGCGAGAGGTCGTTCGCCGCCGGAATCTCGATCCCTTCGGCGACCATCTGCGGCAGCGCCGGCACACCGCTCGGCCGATCGACCTGGCCGAAGAAATATTCCAGCGTCTCGGGGTCGTGCAGAAAGGCTTCAACCGGGCAGCCGTCGTGCCGGAACGACTCGCGGGCGGCGCAGGCCAGCCGCGGGTAGACGACGACCAGGTCGAGGTCTGAGTACGGCGTGGCCTCGCCGCGAACGATCGATCCAGCGGCAAACGCCACCGCGGCATCCGGATAGCGTCCGGCGAGGATGGCGTTGGCGATCTCGACGATGCGCTCGCTGGCCGGGATGGTCATCGGCACCGTGTGATTCCCACTCGCGCGGTTCGGGACGACCGCGAACGCATTCGCTCAGACCGCGGCTGGGCTCAACGCGGCGTGGATGCGTTCCAGCTGCCGCAGGTGCAGCAGGTCGTGCGCGGCGTAGAGCCGGCGCATGTGCTCGACGCTTTCCTCGCCTCGCTCCGCGTGCCGCCCGACCCTGGCCAGCTCGGTTGGCGTCAGCCGCTCCCACAACCGCAGGTTCGCGGCGCGCAGCGCGAGGAACTGATCGAGCGCCTGGTGGACATCCGCGTCCCGGTAGCGAAGCCGATCGGCCCAGAGATCCTGGTCGTAGCCGGTGAGCGGCGGCCGCTCGTGCGCCAGCACCATGCGCAGCCGATAGCCGCCGACCAGATCCGAGTCGGCCAGATGCTGAATCACCTCGGCAATCGACCATTTGCCCGGCGCTTCGGGCCTCGCGACGATTGCCGCCGGGACGCGATCGAGAAACTGTCGCAGCGCCGCCGGCGTCTGGCGCAGCACCGCGACCGGATCCTGATCGCCGATCAGGCCGAGCAGCGCCTCGACGTAGCGGGCGGCCTCCGCGGCGGACGACGACGCGGGGTTGGTGAAAATGGTCATGCGCGTGCTCCCGACGGCTCGGGGACGCCGTCGAAGAAGTCGACGATGCCGGTCTCGAGCGAGTACTCAGCGCCGACGACGACCAGGCCGTTGCGCTGGATCAGCGATTCGAGGATATCGGACCCGTTGCGCAGGTGGTTGGCCGACGCGCGGATGTTGGCGCGCACCGCCTGCTGCACCAGGGCCGTCGGATCATGGCGCAGATCGGTCGCCAGCAGCGTCTCGACCGACGGCCGCACACGATCGACGATCGATCGCAGGTTGCGCGACTGGTTCGCGGTCGGCTGCTGCAGCTCCTCGAGCGTCGCTTGAATCGCCCCGCACTGCGAGTGGCCCAGCACGACCACCAGGCGGGTGCCGAAACGCGCCGCCGCGAACTCGACGCTGCCGACCTGCGACGCGGCGACGATATTGCCGGCGACGCGAATCACGAACAGGTCGCCGAGCCCCTGGTCGAAGACGATCTCGGCCGGCACCCGCGCGTCGGAGCAGCCGAGGACGATGGCGAACGGCTCCTGCGGCGCGCCGAACCCGCTGGCGTGGGTGTGGCTCGTGGTGCGGCCGCCGTGGCGCATGTCGGCGACGAAGCGGCGGTTGCCCGCCTGAAGGCGTTCGAGGGCAGCTGGCGCGGAGATCATCGGTCCCTGTTCTGTGCAGGCGAAGCGACGGCGCTCGCCCGGTTCAATCGCGATTGTAATGGCACTCGAGATCAGAGCTTTTCAGCGCCTTCGAGTTCCCCAGATTACGGTCGAATGTGCCGAGCGGAAGATGCCCGCGTTCCTGGCAAATTGCCACAGCCATGGCTGCATATGACCATGGTAATGCGTGTGGACGGCTTGCCACGTCTTGTCAGGGACACCTCACGCAGCAACTCACCGTGCGGCAAGCGCGCGCGCGACCGCGAGCCAGGCGCCGGTGCCGGCGATTGCCAGCCGCAGCGGCTGCGACAGGACGACGAACAGCCCGCCCCAGAGGCTCGCCGGGTGCAGTCGCCGCAGCGAGGCGAGGTCGTGCAGCCAGACCGCGGCGACGAACAGATCCGACGCCACGAAAAACGCCACCGCCCCGCTCGACATCACCGCCAGCGGCCAGCGCGCGAACGCGGCGCCAAGCAGCGCCGTCGTCGCCAGCAGCATCAGCCGTTTGTGGACGTCGCTCCGCCGCCGGTAATAGAACGCCGCCGCAACCAGGACGCCGAAGACGAACATGTCGCCGAACGGGATGGCGAGAAACCTCAGCGCATCGGTGCTGCCGGCTGCGGCGTCGCGGCGAACGGAGACGAGCGCGGTGGTCGTTCCGAGCACGACCACCAGGGCGGCCACGATGCCGCCGAAGACGCCGAGCCTGCGGTGCAGCCGCGTGCGCGCCGCGGCAACGAGCGACGTCTGCAGCACGAGCAGCACGATCCAGCTCGTGAACACGAAGCCGTGGAGCTTCAGCAGGAGCGGCAGCCGCTGAGGGTGGAAGTAGCCTCGCAGGTAGTAGGTCGGCGCGAAGCCGATCAGAACGGCGGCGGCGATGGCCAGCGCGGCGCCGAGATAAAACAGATGCGCCCTGCCTGCGCGCGTCGTCGCAATCGGTGGTGCGATCGCCGTCATGGCGAGTCCGGTTCCTCGGGTGCGGACCGGGCGTCGACGTAGACCCAGGCGTTCGCGCCGGAGGCGAGCGTCACGGAGATCCGCTTGTACTCCGACATCTCTTCGAACTGGTCGGCGGCCTCGAGATCGGCGTCGGTGATCTCGAACACCGTGCCGCTGACACGGCTGTCGCTGCGGCCGTTGTAGGTGACGTTGGCATGATGCGTCCGCTGGAGCGAGGCTGCCAGCGCCGGGTCCTCGATCTTCACCTGCGACGGCTCGAACCCCGGCAGTACGTCCGGCCGGCCGCGCAGCAGCCTGCCGAACGTGAACAGCTGCACATCGTCCTGCTGAAGCGTGCCGTAAGAAAAAAGAAGAGGCATCGCCGGCTACGGCCGCTGCATCGGCCTCAACTGCTTCCACCGCTCGATGAAACGAACGGCGGCGTCGACGAATGAGTCACTGGCGCGCTTCCCCTGCGCCGCGGTCGCCTCGCGCGGATCGCGCTCGCTCCAGACGCCGGTGGTCGACAGCTCGGCGGTCGACGTGCCCTTGCCGGTCGCTTTCGGTTTGAGCGCCTCGGCCAGGAAGACCAGCGTCGCCGCGCGGTCGCCGGTCGCGACCAGCGGCGGCAGCGAGGCGAGGCCGGGCGGCACGCTCAACGTCGCCTTTTCCGACTTCTCAATCTCCACAAGCGAGGGGAACAGGTAGAGCCCCAGCGATGTTTCGCCGACGCCGCCGTGTCGATCGAACGGAACCGGCTGCGTTGAACTCGATGCGCGTGGCGGATCAGCTTCGCGCATCGCGGCGACGCCGTCGCTCAACGTCACCGCAACGGCGCCGGTTTCCTGATTGAGTCGATCGGCGATGTAGCTGGCGATGTACTGGTTGCCGGCGTGGCTGGCGTACAACAGGACCCGCCGGAACCCCTGGTTGATCAGGCTCTGCGCCGCTTCGAAGTACACCCGCTGCACCGTCTCGGACGACAGCGCGATCGTTCCGGGGAAGGCGAGGTGGTACGGCGACTGGCCGACGAAGAGAATCGGCGCGACCAGGACGTCGGTGCGCTGCGCGATCAGCTTCGACTGCTCCAGGCCGGCGTAGAAATCGGTCCCGATCGGGCCCTGGGGTCCGTGCTGCTCCAGGGCCGGGATCGGAATCAACACCATGTCGGTTCGCGTCAGGAGATCGCGAACCTCCGGCCAGGTCATGTGCGGCAGGAAGTTCTTGACCTTCTTCTCCGACCAGAGCGGACTGGTCTGGGCCGCGATGTGAGCCGGGATGCACGACACGACGATCAGCAGCGCGAGGCACCGGCGCATGGCGTCTCCAGAAATTCAGGGACCGTGACCGCCGACGTTAACCCGATCCGAGCCGCCACCGCACGCCGACGCCGGCGCGGAACACGTCGCGGCCGATCCCCAGCTCCTGCGCGCTGCGGCTGCGCTGCAGGCGCGGGTAGACGCGGCCGGTGAAGAGCAGGCTGGCGCGGCGGCCGCTCCGCGCGATGACGTCGATGCCGCCGGTGATCGCGACCCGGCGCAGCGCGCCTTCGAAGTCGGTCCGCGGGATGCCGTTCGACGTCGGGGTGCCAGCCAGATGGCTGACGCCGCCGAGCAACCGAAAGCGTGTGCGTCCGCGCGCGACCTGCGCGCCGGCCAGGCCCGTGAGCATCGAATCGCGCAGCCGGCCCGTACCGTGTCCTCCGTCGACGAGCCGGCCCTGCTGGACGGCCGAGAGCCACGCCGTGCTGTACTCGACCATCAGCGCGAGCTGGTTCGCCGCGACGTCGAGCCCGACAGAAAACCCCGGGCCGACGCCGCCGAGGCCGCGATCGAGGTACGGTCCCGACGGCCCGACGTAGGTCGAATCGATCGGCTGAAATGACACCAGCCCCGCCGTGTTGAGCCCGACGTCAGCGCTTTGCGCCGACACGCCGGCGGGCGCGGCGAGCGCAGCGGCGGC
>Ga0068861_100001161_pt1 | contig 16407 bp, 21 predicted proteins | sample KBSSwiS42_FD_66593 | JGI IMG/M metagenome (GOLD analysis project Ga0068861, IMG submission 66593) | Switchgrass rhizosphere microbial communities from Kellogg Biological Station, Michigan, USA - KBS Switchgrass S4-2 | ecosystem: Host-associated > Plants > Roots > Rhizosphere > Soil ...
AGGTCGCTCACGTGTTACGCACCCGTTCGCCGGTCGTGGGTTGCCCCACGCCCTCGACTTGCATGTGTTAAGCACGCCGCCAGCGTTCGTCCTGAGCCAGGATCAAACTCTCCAAGAGAAGAATTCAATGCTCATAGCTCTTCGAACTGCTGTCGCGCTGTTTGCTCGACAGCGCGTCCGAATCACTTAGATATGATCAGGTCTGAACTCTCCCCGAAGCCCTGAACTGCCTCGGATCATAGAGTTCGCCTCGCACACCCTTACGATCTCAATCTCGATTATCAAACAGCAAGAGCTTGAAAAACAACAGCCTAGCATAATACCGACACGCTCAGGCGTTGTCAACCGGAAACCACTTCTCAACACCCACTTTCTCCGCCGACTCACAGCCGCATCGCGCATTGCAACAGCCCCGCGACTCGGTAACTCGGGGCGCCGGCGGGACACGGATCCTAGTCGATCACCCTCCATCTAACAAGCCGTTCCGTGCCCTGATGGGCAGTATGCGAAAACGCCCGCGCCTGATCACCGGCGCGGGCGTGCTCACTTTGCGACACCAGCATCTGCTCGATCAGCTTGCCGGCTTCGCGGTGATGAGCAAACGATCCGGGGCCGAGCCAAAATATCGAATCGGCCAGCATGTGGTCAGCGTCAACGTCGCCTCGGATTCACCGAACAACGCCGGCGTGTCGCGTGACACGATCCTCCGCTTGGTAACCACCCACTCGACCGTCCCCTTCCGTGTCTCTGTGCGAATGCGCGACCCAACCGCAAGCTCACCGAGCCGCCGGAAATGACGATCCCGATGGGCCGACAAAATGGCGTTCCCGGCCTCGCCGGGCAGAACGCTTCCCGGAAAATGGCCGGGCCCACCGTTGAGCTCCACGGGCCCAACGCCCTCCATCACGATCTCATCGAGATTGATCGTGGGAATGATGAGGCGCGCCACCACCGCTCCACGCCGAATCTCGCGGCCGGACATTGCGACGACTGGCAGCGGCACGGCCGACGGGCTTCCAGCGTTAGGCGCGCGTTCCCGTATCGCACGCGAAGCCTCGGCACTCGGGACGCTGGGATCTCCGGAGCGCTCGCCACCGAATGGCGAGGCGCCCGAGCCTTCGCTCTGATCGATTCGGGCAGGCGTGGCGGCGATCCGGAGCCACTCGGCGCGAGCTTCCCGTTGCGCCTCAGCCCCCTCGGCGTATTCGCGCGCCCCGAGCACCAGCAGCAGCCCGCCTAACGCGGTCACGACGCCACCAATGCGACGGCGGTGAGCCGTCCTCAAACTCCAGCCGCCTCGCATCCGTCCGGCGTGCCTTCGCCAAAGCACCCACGGACGTCGGCGTCGTCGCGGTGTCATCAAGGACGCACCCAGCGCCACAAGAAGAACCGCAAGTACCATCAGCGTCGGGAGCGATGTCGCGGTGTCCGGCGCGAGCGCCCCGACCGCGAGCTCCCGCTCACCTGTCAGCGCGTTCGCGGGACCACCTCCCGGGATGTCTCGAATGTCCATGACATCCGACAACCCCACCGGCCCGGGACCACCGCGAGACATCGCAACCGGCAAAAACCCGAGGCCGCCGGCCAGTGGCAGAAGCCACTTCGGCTTTCTCGATGCCGAACTCGCAGACTTAGGGCATCCGCACGCAGCGACCTGCCGCCCGGAAGCGGACTGGCTCTGGGCAGTGGCCACCGGCAGAACCGCCAGTAGCAGAAGCACGATACGTTTCACAACGACAGCCGCCTCATTTCGTGACGTTTTTTCGCGGTGCTACGAGGCAGCGACTGTGCCGGACTCGTGCTTTAAACGACCCGGAGGCGCAACCACCTGGGCCCTTAGGCTCACGGCTCGTGGCTTTCGGCCCAACTTCGTGGGACAACTGCCACTGGATTCGTCACTTCCGCAACGAACGTCAGTCAAGCGCGAACGAATGGTTCCCCCTGCGATTAACCAATTGGGCGAACTCGACGATTGAACGCAGCCTACGATGCGTGCAATCGGACTGTAGCGCCAGTACCACGCAACCTTGCACCGGCGCCTCGCCTGTGGCTCGGAGCAGCGGTCACACGAGCGCGAAAGCAAAATCGGCCTGACGGAACCCCGTCAGGCCGATTGAAATAGTGCCGCCGCAAAGGCGGCAATGCACTCGGAAGGAGTCGAACCTTCAACCTACGGATTAAGAGTCCGCTGCTCTGCCAGTTGAGCTACGAGTGCAATCGGTAAAATGTACCAAGCCGGGAGGCGCGCACCCGCCTAACGCCGGCCCGAACGACGCACGCGAACCGCTCGTGCGACCATTGCAGGCGCTTACAGATGGCGCGCCAGGAGGGACTCGAACCCCCGACCCACAGCTTAGAAGGCTGTCGCTCTATCCAGCTGAGCTACTGGCGCAACTGCCGGATCGGCGCTCCTCCTGCCGAGCGCCGCTAGTCGGGGCGCCCGGATTTGAACCGGGGACCTCCTGCTCCCAAAGCAGGCGCGATACCAGGCTACGCTACGCCCCGCTGCGACCAATCTTAGTTGGCTCGATAAACCCGGTCAACGCCCTGACTTGATACGCGTGAGCAACTCTCGAAAGGCGCGTCCCCGATGGCTCACCCGCTCCTTCTCGGTTTGCGTGCTCTCGCCGAACGTCCGGCCGAGCTCGGAGGAGAGAAAGTAGGGATCGTAACCAAAGCCGCCTGCTCCTCGTGCCGCGCGCGTGATAGATCCTGATGTCTCTCCACGCGCCGTGAGCTCGAGCCCGACCGCCACATACGCGGCAACACACACGTACCTCGCACTCGTGTCGGCTATCCCATCGAGCGACGTGGCGAGCGCCCGGTTGTTTTCGAAATCCAGATCCGCGCCCTTCAGGTCTTCCCGCCCGGACCATCGCTTACTTCGAACCCCGGGCTGACCACCGAGTGCCGCGACTTCCAATCCAGAATCGTCCGCGACGGTGGGGATCCCGCCACTGATCTCATAGAAGTATCGGGCCTTCGACAGGGCATTCTCCTCGAACGTTGCGTACGGCTCGAGCTCGTCTTCCTCCTGGGATTCTTCGATCTCGAGCTCGTCGAGCGAGACGAGCGTCAGCCCCGCAGCAGCAAAGATTGGCCGAATCTCTCGCAGCTTGCCCTCGCTCCGCGTGGCGACCAATAGTGCAGTCGCGCTCATAGGCCCAGCGCGGTCTGCTGCGCGGCGTCGAGGGTTGCGATTCCGCGAGTCGCCAAGTCGAGCAGCCGATCGAGCTCGGACCGGTCGAACGTGCCGTGCTCGCCGGTGCCCTGAACCTCGACGAAACGGCCTTCGCTGCTCATCACCACGTTCATGTCGACTTCGGCACGAACGTCAAGGTCGTAGTCGAGATCCAGCCAAAGCACGCCGTCGATAACGCCAACGCTCACTGCGGCAACACGTCGTCGCACCGGCGACTTCGGCATGTGTCCCTGTCCAACGAGCCAGGTGAACGCGTCGTGGACGGCGACACACGACCCAGTGATCGCCGCGGTGCGTGTCCCGCCGTCCGCCTGGAGGACGTCGCAGTCCACGCGGATCGTGAACTCGCCAAAGCGGAAGTCGTCGACCATCGCTCGAACGCTGCGCCCGATCAACCGCTGAATCTCTTGCGTCCGGCCCCCGAGCTGCGCGCGCTCGCGGGCGGTACGCGTACGCGTCGCGCGCGGGAGCATGGCGTATTCGGCGGTGATCCAGCCTTCGCCACGTCCTTTTTTCCACGATGGTACGCCGAGCTCCACCGACGCGGCACATAGCACCCGCGTCTCGCCGAACGAGACGAGACATGAGCCCTCGGCGTACGGAACCGCGTTCCGTTCGAGCGCGATCGGGCGAAGCTCTGTCGGGCGGCGGGTTTCGTTAGGCGGTGTGTCAGCGGCCACGGAGGCGATCGATGGTTGATGTCGTAGAGTGCCCGGGCGTCAAGGGAATGATGACGACCTCTCCCCCGCGTCCTCGCACCTCATTGGCGCCGACCACGGTATCGGGTGAGTAGTCGCCCCCTTTCACGATCACGTCGGGCTGGAGGAGTTGAACGAGTTGCAGCGGCGTGTCCTGTTCGAACAACGTAACGGCGTCGACTGCCTCGAGGGCTGCGAGGACGTAGGCACGTTCGCCCTCGGAACGGACAGGCCGATCGGGGCCTTTCAGGCGTTTCACCGACGCGTCGCTGTTCAGGCCGACGACAAGAACGTCGCCTCGCGCCCGCGCGCCGATGAGCACATCCACGTGTCCCGGATGAAGGAGATCGAATACGCCGTTGGTGAAGACCACGCGACCGGGCTGTCGCGCGCGCCACTCGGCGAGCGAATGCCACGACATGACTTTCCGGCGTGGATCGCAGTCGTTCAGCGCGCCCACTCGACGTGCGGAGAGAACGGGATGTCGCGCACGATGAGCGGCATCTCGACGCGCTCGTTGTACGAACTCGAGAGGGAGATCCGATTCGACTCGCGCCGAACGCTCACTTTCCCGGCTGCCTCGGGGAGTCCCAGCGAATCAGCGAGCGCGGCGAGCCGCGTTTGAATCTGCTCGTCAGTGAACTGCGACGAGAACCGGGCTTCCTGCTTCATGCCGTCGAGGAAGCGATAGTAGCGGAAATACGGCTCACCGACGTTGACGCCGAAGTAGACGGCAGTGACGAGCAATAGGACGCTGAACAGGCAGCCGAAGTTCGTGCGTCCCCGGCGGCGTGCTACCACTGCGATTGTGCCCCGTCTATCACGTCGTTCACGATTCGCTCGAGCGCCTGCCGACGGCCGTCGGGCTCATTGCGCTCCGCATATTCGCCTTCGGCGGAGAGTCCTTTGCGCTGCCACAACGTTTTTCCGTTCGTCTGATCGACGATTTCCACGTCGACACTGATCTGCAGGCGTCGTCTCGCCGACGTCGCTTGATTGGGGTCCGAGCTGAACGCAACGGGAACGTCCGGCTCGTACTTGGTAATGGTGCCCCGAACCACCGCATTGGCTCGCGCCTCGGACGCATCGCGAAGTCCGAGGCGCGACTGCATGGCTTTTCGCAGCGCGTCGGACAGCTCCCGAGTAACCTCGGCAGCCGCGGTCTGATTTTCGAAGGGCAGTACAGCTACGGTCCGAATGTGGCTCGGAAAGCCGCCGCCGGAGAATTTGTAGAGACAGCCGGCGAGCAGCAGAAGGCTAACGACGCCAAATCGCCGAATCGAACGGTGGAGCGTCATTGCTGCTGGAAATCTTTAGCGTGAGCGATCGCGCGGATCGTTCGTTCTGGTAGCGAATGTCTGCGCCGTCGCGGGCGACCCACTCGAGCCGGCGGCCATCGACGATCCGCTCGAGGCGCGTGAGTCGGTCGCCTACGAATGTTACTCGCCAAGCAGGATCATGCCCAATGTCGGCGCGCAATGTGCCTCCGTCAACCTTTGCGACGGTGTCCGGGACCGGCGGCACAGCCAGCCTGCCCAGCGAGGCCCAGAGGAGCGCGACCGGCGGCAGATACCGACGAACCTGATCGCCACCCGGCGTCGAAACGGAATCGCCAATCACGATCGCGTACCCGCCACCGAGTCCACCGTCGAGGAAGAAATCCAGCCGGACGCTGTCGGGTGACGAAATGCGGGCAACGCCTTCTCCCTTCGCGGCCAGCGCCTGGTCGACGTAATCCCAGCGGAAGACGATACGCTGATTGCCGCGCGGCAGCTCTGTGGCAGGAAAGCGAGCCGGCGCTGGCGTACCAGCGAGCTTGCCCGCGCGCGGCGCGCATGCGAAGGCAGCAAGGGCGGAAACCGCGAGCCATTGCGGGAAACGTGTCGAAGCGATCGTGTGATTCACTGACGGTCCTTTCCGACCGCGCTTTCCATGAGCGCGCGAACCTCAGGTGGCATGGGCACCGGTTTGCCGGACGAGTCGAGCGACACCAGCAGAGTTCGCGCCGTCGCCAGCCGATCACCCGTGTCTCCATTGCGAATGAGGTAATCGAAGGTGATCGCGCGGGAGCGGACCTCCACTAAACTCGTCTCGACCCGGATCAGGTCATCGTAGCGCGCCGGCGAGTGGTAGCGAATGGACGCTTCGGCGACGGCGAGCGCGGTGCCTCGCCGCTCCAGTTCCGCGTAGGGCAACCCCAGACTGCGGATGTAGTCCGTTCGACCCACTTCACACCAGACGAGATATTCGGCGTGATACACCACACCCATCTGGTCGGTTTCGGAATATCGCACCCGAAACTCGCTGATCCGTGGGGCGCTCACCGGTCGAGGATGCCTAACGCCGAAGCCCGATCGCGAGCACTCGGCGTGAGCAGGGCGTTCGCCGGAATGCGCGCGCCCTCTCGCGCGAGGCGCACGACGTCACGTTCCGTGATGAGCGGGCGTTTGGCCGGCCCTGCGGCATGCCAAGCGACGACGGTTGCGGTATCGCCTGTCGCGACGCCGACCGCGCGGGCCTCATCGCTGTCGAGATGAAGCTCGGTGGCGTGACCTACGCCGGCCCGGACGACCACGTCGTGGAGCGTCGCGGCGCGCGCGCCGACGCCGCACCGAACGTCCAGGCGATCGCCGTCACGGAGTCCCCATCGTTTCGCGTCGGTAGGCGAGAGGTGCAGATGCCTTGCCGCGACGATCACCCCTCGACGCAGCTCAACCCGGCCGGCCGGTCCGACGAGCGTTACGCCGCCGATCGAATCGGCGAGCGATCCGCTCGTCGCGACCGGCGGCGCAACGCCAAGCACCGCAGCGTCAGAGAGGGCAATCTCGAGCTGCGTCTCGGTGCGTGCAGGGCCGACCACGCGGATACTCTCGAGACTCCCCTTTGGTCCGTGCGCCGCGACGGTCTCCGCTGCAGCAAACTGGCCCGGCTGGTTTAGCAACCGCGCAACGCTGAGCGGCCCGCTCCCAAACAGCGTGCGTGCGTCAGCCTCGGAGAGGTGAATGTGACGGTTCGAAACGCCGACGCGGACGTCGAAGGCAGGCGCGTTCGCGGGCCGCTGCCGCGTTAGGCGACGCTCGGGCGCGTGCGCGTTCCGCTCCACTGGCGGCCCCTTGCCCGCGGCGGCCGCTCGCGTGGCGCGCGTCAGGTCAGCCGTGGCTGCGCGGAACCGTGGCGACCGGTCCCGATCGCGCGAGGGCGCAACGTCGCCCAAGTCCTGGGCAGCGCCCGACCAGCTCGGGGGCTCGCCCCCTCGCGCGGGCGGCATCGGGCGCACCGGAGTCGGAAGCCAGGTGGTCGCACGGCCAGTATCGTCGGAGGCGTGTGGCCGTTCGAGCAGCGCTCGCGCGATGATCTCGGCCAGCCGATCGAGCTCGGCGTCGGTCATGGTCGCCCGCTCCGGAAGTCCGCGAGGAACTGATCCACGATGCGCTGCACTTCGCTGGCGGCGAGTGGCGCTGCGGGCAGCGCAGCCGCTCCCGATGCGACCGCGTGCACTGGCGCTGATGGCGCGGGTCTGGACGGAATGGCAGTGCGGAGCGGGTCAACGTAAGGTCGGATCTCCTCGCCTAGTCGTTTGATGTTGAGGAGGTGCAACGGGGTCACGTTGTCGGATGTAATGCTTCCCCCCCACGACCCCGGCCCCAACGTCATCGCCGGCGCGAAACCCGTCGTATAGCCGACGGCCCCGATGGCCACGTTCGAGTTGACAATGATGCGGAAGGCAGGTTTCTCGGCGAAGAATCGGTCGATGACGTACGGGTCACGACTGTGGATACCTAACGAGTGTCCGAGGCCCCCATAGTTCAGCAGCTCGATGGCCCGTTCGCAGCAACGCTCCCAGCCGTCCTCGACGAAGAATCCGAGCACGGGGCACAGCTTCTCCCGACTGAGGGGATCTTCACGACCGACGCTCGACAGCTCGACGATCATCAACTTGGCGTCGGGCGCAATGGAGAACCCGGCCTTCCGAGCAATCGTCTGCGGCTGTTGGCCCACGATGTCCGGATTGATCCCCTTCCCCGACGGCGGAATCATCAGGCGTTCGAGCGCGCGCTTTTCCTCTGGCGTACAGAAGTGGGCACGCTCCCGTCGAAATGCATCCCGCACCTGACGCTCGACCGGCGCATCGCAGACCACGGAATTTTCCGCAGAACACAGGACGCCGGCATCGAATGTCTTACCGTCGACAACGTCGGCAACGGCCTTATCGATGTGCGCCGTTCGCTCGATGATGGCCGGTACGTTGCCCGGCCCCACCCCGTACGCCGGCTTTCCGGCTGCGTATACCGCGCGCACCATGTCCGCGCCGCCCGTGGCCAGGATCACCGCCGTCAGTTTATGGCGCATGAGCGCATTCGTGCCCTCGAGCGTCGGCACCGTCATCGAGTTGATGAGGCCCGCGGGCGCCCCAGCGCCTAGCGCCGCTTCCTCCAACACCCGGGCGGTCTCCACGACGCTGCGCGTCGCGCGCGGATGCGGCGACATCACGATCGCGTTGCGTGCCTTGACGGAGATCATCGCCTTGTAGATCGCCGTGGACGTGGGGTTCGTGGTCGGGATGATCGCCCCGACGACGCCCATCGGCACCGCGAGCTCGCGGACCTTTCGCACGCGATCCTCGCGCAACACGCCAACGGTCTGCATCGGCAGGATGTAGTCGGCGAGAAAGTCCGACGCGAAGCGGTTCTTGATGATCTTGTGCTCGTAGACGCCCATTCCCGTTTCGTCGACCGCGAGGCGGGCAAGACGTTCGGCGTTTGCCGATGCAGCCGAGGCCATCGCACGCACGACGCCATCGACGGTTCGTTGGTCAGCGCTCGCGAAACGGCGCTGCGATTCAGCTGCCCGGGCGACCAGGTCGCGCGCCTCCTGAACGCTTCGCAGGTCAGCGTCCACGGGCACGCGCTCAGCCGTTCAGTGTCCGGAACGCAGCGAGCAGCTCATCTCGGCCGGCGCGTGCGACGTCCCGGCCCTTGATCGGGAAGTTGTCGAGGCGGCGCGCCATGGCTCGCAGATCGACGACGCGCGCGCTCTCGAGCGTCGCCATGTCGATCCGCCCACCCTGCATCGGAACCGTCGGTGCCGGGTCGTCGGTGTCCGAAACGACAATGGTCATCTCCGGGTGGGGTCGCGGGATGACGTGTGCCGACACGAGGTGACCGACACGCTCCGCTGCCGCAGCACCAGCATCGACGCTTGCTTTCACCGCTGCGACTTCGCCAACGAATTTTACGGTGACGAGACCAGCGTCGGCTCTTTCGGTACCGAGCAGTCGAACGTCAGCCGCCTTGAGACCGGCGTCGGTCGCTTCAATGGCGCCGACGAGCCCGCGCGTCTCGATGAGTCCAAGCGCGCCGTGGGCCCAGGGATCAGCCGGCGTCACCCGCGGGGCCCTGCGGGAGAATCGCCTCGAGCTCGGCGTGTGGCCGTGGGATGACGTGGACGGAGACCAACTCGCCGACCCGTTCGGCTGCGGCGGCGCCCGCGTCTGTCGCGGCTTTCACTGCGCCGACGTCACCTCGAACCATCACCGTGACGTAGCCACCGCCAACTTTCTCCTTCCCAACGAGCCGAACGTTGGCCGCCTTGACCATCGCGTCGGCTGCCTCGATTGCACCGACGAGTCCTTTCGTCTCGATCAGGCCAAGTGCGTTCTGTGCCATCAGTCCTCCGAACGACCGGTGAGTGCGCCATCGGCGCCGCGGCACCGATGCTGGAGCATCGGGCGCGAAAATGAGTGCTCCTGGATCGTTTGTAAAGAGAGCGGGAGCGGAGTAGACTGTGCGCGTGCTCCCGAGTCCGTGCTACGTCTTTTCCGACACGCATCTTGGCGCAGCGCCGGATGACGTGGAGCGGAAGCTCCTGTCATTCCTGCGCCATCTGGGCGGCCGCGCGGGGTCGCTCGTCATCAACGGTGACCTGTTCGAGTTCTGGTTCGAGTGGCGATCCGTCATCCCTCGACCTGCGTTCCGAGTTCTCGCCGCGCTCGCCGACCTCGTGGAGTCCGACATCCCAGTCCTCTGGGTAGCGGGCAACCATGACTGCTGGGGTGGCAACGTGCTCCGCGACGACGTCGGCGTTGACTATCACGTTGGGCCGTGGATCGGAGCGCTCGCGGGCTGGAAAACCGTCATCGAGCACGGCGACGGGCTGCGCAAGGTCGAGGATCGAAAGTACCGACGCCTTCGCACCGTGCTGCGCCATCCCGCATCGATTTGGGCCTTCCGCCACCTTCTGCATCCGGATTTCGGCAGTCGGCTCGCGGCGGGGTCATCGCACGCAAGCCGCACGTACCAGGCACGCGACGGTGGGCGCGGGCTCCGTGAGGTCGCGATGGCGCAGCTCGCCGCGGACCCGTCGGTCGACCTCGTCATCTACGGTCACTCGCACGTGTCCGCACTCGAGCGGTCTGGCGCGGGTAGCGTCTACGCGAACGCCGGATCGTGGATGACCAGGCCGACGTTTCTCCGCCTCGACGAACGACGAATTGCGCTGATGGAATGGACCGGGTCAGCCGAGGGTGACTGTCTCGACACACTCGATCGCCGAGCCGAGAAAGCGCTGACCTAAGCGAAGGAAGTGGTCCGGCGCGTCGGAGGCCACGAAGCGGTGGTCGACCTTCGCATCTCGTCGCCACCCGTGCCCGTTCGTCGGTGCGAGCAGATCACGCGCGCGCAGGACGCGCGCTGTCTCGGCCGCGGTTTCCTGCGCGCTGTCGATGAGCGCCACGTCTGGGCCCAGCAACTCCGCCAGCAGCGGCTTGAGGAGCGGGTAGTGCGTGCAGCCGAGGACGAGCGTGTCGACCGCCGCGGCTTTCATCGGAGCGAGGTACTCGCGCGCAATGAGTCGCGTCGGCTCGGTGTCGAGCCACCCTTCTTCGACCAGTGGCACGAACAACGGACAGGCGCGCGCCATGATGTGCGCGTTAGGCGCGATGTCCCTGATCGCCCGCTCGTACGCACCCGACCCGATGGTGCCTGCAGTGCCGATGACGCCCAGCTCCCCACGACGCGACGCGGCGACCGCGGCCCGCGCTCCCGGTTCGACGACGCCAATCACGGGCAGCGTGAACTCGCGCTGCAACATCGGAAGGGCATGCGCCGTGGCGGTGTTGCAGGCAACGACGATGGCCTTCACGTCCTGCGACCGGAGGAACTGTGCGATCTCGAGGCTGTAGCGCCGAACGGTGTCGGGACTCTTCGGCCCGTACGGAACGCGAGCCGTGTCACCGAAGTAGATGATCCGCTCGTCAGGAAGCTGCCGGATGACCTCGCGAACGACCGTGAGACCGCCGATCCCGGAGTCGAAGATGCCGATTGGTGACGATGGAGTGCTCACGACCATCTGACTTCGACAGCGCGCGCCACGTCACCACCGGAACGACGCGACCAGCGCGGGTCCGAAGGGGAGCGCCCTGATCGACACGTGCTCGGGCACATCCCACAGCTGCGCCGAAACAAACGCTTCCGCCCCGGCGAGCAGGTGGTTCGCGATGAGCAGCGCGTAATAGTCTTCGAGATGTTTCCGGCGAGCGGCCACACGGTCCGATGCATAACGATTCGGGGCGTACGTCGCGCCGACCAGTCTGCCGAGCGAATCCCGCTGGACCGCGCCGGTGGAGTCGAACGCGTAGGCCACGACGAGACTGTCCTTCTGATGCGCGCGAGCGTATCGCAGGTCGAACGCCGATTTCGTCGCGAGCGCAATCCACGTCACCTCAGCGCCGAAAAACAGGCTCCCGGCGATGGGACGGTTCATCACTGACTGCCCGTAGCCAGGGATGAGAAGCGAATAGAAAAACGCTCGCTTGGGAGAGATCGGTGGCTTGACGGTGTCGGGCGCGGGAGTTCGAGCCGGCGTCTTGTGCCGAGCACCTGCCCGTGCGCTGTCGACCTGCTGGGCATGCGCTCGCACGACCGGGACGAGCGCGAGCCCCATGAGAGCGGCAGCGACCAGCAGTGCGTTTACGATTGCAGCGCGACGACGAGCAGCCACGTGGGATTCAGGAACAGAGTGGCGGGAGCGTGTGGGAATCGAACCCACCCAACCCGACGGCGTCGGGTCGCATCAGTTTTGAAGACTGAGGGGACCACCAGACCCCAGCCGCCCCCACGCGTCACCCGAGAACGATCGCGGCCCGACTTCTCGGCAGCACTTCGCCGATCTCAACGGCGCGCGGGACTTTTTCAAGATAGTCAAGCAGCCGAGACGGGGGGACCGCCACGACGAGACCACCCGACGTCTGCGGGTCGGTGAGCAACGCACGCTCCACTTCTGTTGCGGACCCCCAGTCCACCATCTGCTGCACGTAGTCGAGGTTTCGGCCCCCTCCGCCCGGGCGTGCGCCCGAGCGCCATGCATCGATGGCACGCGGGAGAATCGGCACGGACGCGATCCGCACTCGTATCGTGACGTCGCTCGCCCGAGCGATGTGCGAGAGGTGGCCGAGCAAACCAAAGCCCGTGATATCCGTTGCGCATCGGGCACCGACATCGAGGGCCGCACGACTGGCCGTCGCATTCAGGTCGCACATCAGAGCGATGACCGCCTCCACGGCGTTGGCGTCGAGCGTTTGCTGTTTCAGTGCGGTCGCAAGAATGCCGTTGCCGATCGGTTTCGTGAGAACGAGCCGATCACCGGGCTTCGCATTCGCGTTCGTGAGCATCGACGCCGGGTCGATGCGTCCAGTCACAGACAGGCCGTATTTGATCTCGTCGTCGATGACCGTGTGGCCGCCGATAATGTGCGCGCCAGCCTCGTGGACCTTGTCCTGACCGCCACGGAGAATCTCGGTGAGAATCTCGAGGGGCAGGCGCCCCGTGGGAAAGGCGGCAATGTTCAGCGCGGTAAGCGGTGTCCCGCCCATCGCGTAGATGTCCGAAAGCGCGTTCGCCGCCGCGACCTGTCCAAATTCGTACGGGTCGTCAACGATCGGCGCGAAGAAGTCGACCGTCTGCACGATCGCGACGTCATCGGATACGCGAAAAACCCCCGCGTCATCGAACGTTTCGTGACCGATGAGGATTCGCGGATCGGACTTTCGCGCGAGCGGCGCGAGCGCGGAGGACAGGTCGCCCGGACCCATCTTGGACGCTCAACCCGCGCAGCGCGCGAACTGCGTCAAGCGGAAGATGTCCTCGCGAGAGTGCGTCATAAAACCCGTCCGGCGACCTACCTAACGATTGCGATGACGTCGATTTCAACCAGGACGCCGCGTGGAAGGCCCGCAACCTGCACGGTCGATCGTGCGGGGCGCGCTTCACCCATCACGCGACCGTACACTTCGTTCACGCGCGGGAAGTCGGCCATGTCCTGAAGGTACACGGTCGTTTTCACGACATCGGACCAACTCGCCCCGGCATTCTCCAGCACGGCCGCCAGGTTGCTCATGACGCGCTCGGTCTGCGCGCTGACGTCGCCCTGCACGATCTGGCCGGTGGCCGGGTCGAGCGCGATCTGCCCCGCGGTGAACAGGAAATTGCCCGCGACGACGGCCTGCGAGTACGGGCCGATGGCGGCCGGGGCATTCTCGGTGTGGACGATACGAACGCTCACAATGTCTCCTCAGAACAGCCCGACGATCGAACCATCGGGGCGAATGGCCATTCGTTCGGCTGCCGGCTCTTTCGGAAGCCCGGGCATGGTCATGATGTCACCCGCCTGCGCCACCACGAAGCCCGCGCCAGCTGCCGGGTACACCTCGTTAACGGTAATACGGAATCCGCGCGGCCGACCGAGTCGGGTCGCATCGTCGGTGAGCGAGTACTGCGTCTTGGCCATGCACACGGGAGTGTCGCCAAGCCCAATCGACTCGAGGTACTGGATCGAACGCTCAGCCTTCGCCGAATAGTCGGCGCCTTCACCGCCGTACACCTTCTGCACGATCGCGTCGATCTTCTGACGGATCGGCGCCGTGGTCGGGTAGATCGGCGCGAAGCAGCTGTCACCGGCAGCGAGCATGGTCATGATCTCGCGCGCGAGCTCCATGCCGCCCTCGCCTCCCTTCTCCCAAACCTCGTTGAGCGCCACACGCGCACCAGCCTTCGCGGCGCAGTCGGCCACCATCTCGAGCTCGCGGTCGCTGTCGGTCGTGAAGCGATTCACGGCGACGACGACCGGCACGCCGAACTGCCTAACGTTTTCGATGTGACACTCGAGATTCGGCAGCCCGCGCTCGAGAGCCCCCAGGTCTTCCTTCTGCAGGCTGCTCTTGTGCGCGCCGCCGTTCAGCTTGAGGGCGCGAACGGTCGCAACGAGCACCGCGGCCTTCGGGTCAAGCCCGCCAAAACGGCACTTGATGTCGAAGAACTTCTCGGCGCCGAGGTCGGATCCGAATCCGGCTTCGGTGATGACGACGTCCGAAAGCGACAACGCCGAGCGCGTCGCGAGAATGCTGTTGCAGCCATGCGCGATGTTACCGAACGGGCCGGCGTGCACGAACGCGGGGCCACCCTCGAGCGTTTGCACGAGATTCGGACGGATCGCATCCTTGAGCAACAGCGCCATCGCACCGGCCGCTTTCAGGTCGGAGGCGAGCACCGGTTTACGTTCGCTTCCCGCCGTGGAGCCGACGATGATGCGTCCGAGTCGCCGTTCGAGATCGGCCGGCCCCGCTGCGAGCGCGACGATGGCCATCACCTCGCTCGCGGGAATGATGACGAAACGATCCTCGCGCACCACACCGTTTGCGACGCCGCCGAGCCCGATGACCATGTCGCGGAGCGCTCGATCGTTCATGTCGATCGTGCGTGGCCATGTTATGCGGCGCGGGTCGATCTTCAGTGCGTTGCCCTGGTGCAGGTGATTGTCGAGCAGCGCCGCGAGCAGCGCATGCGCGCTCGAGATCGCGTGGAAGTCACCCGTGAAGTGAAGGTTGATGTCCTCCATCGGAATGACTTGCGCGTACCCACCGCCCGCTGCGCCGCCTTTCACGCCAAAGACCGGGCCGAGGCTGGGCTCGCGGATGCATAACGTGGCGTTCTGTCCAATCTTTCTGAGTGCCTGCGTGACGCCGACCGCTGTCGTCGTCTTGCCCTCGCCCGCGGCGGTCGGATTGATGCCGGTGACGAGAACAAGCTTCCCGCGAGCGGAGCGCTCGGCGATATCGAGCCCGATCTTCGCCTTGTACTTCCCATACAGGTCGAGATCATCGGCTCCGAGACCGAGCTCCTTCGCGACGTCGACGATCGGGCGCAGCTTTGCGTTCTGTGCGATCTCGATGTCTGACGGTACGTGGGCCACGAATCCTCCAGTCGTGCTCGTGAAGCGAGAATCGCCGCGCGCGGTGTCGCCGCCTCGCGCGATCATGCGGCGCAGATACTACGGGCGAGGGTCAACCATCGCCAGCCCGAAGAATCGGCGCGCGTTATTTGCGGTCAGCTCAGCCAATGCGTCCGAGGTCGTACCACGAACGCCAGCCAATCGCTCGATCGTATGGCGCACGAACGAAGGCTCGTTTCGCTTCCCTCGAAACGGGACGGGCGCGAGGTACGGCGAATCCGACTCGACGAGGAGATGGTCATCCGGCACGAGTTGCAGCAGGGCGAGATCGTCCCATTTCTTGAACGTCACGATGCCGCTGAACGACACATACCAACCGACGGCCAGCGCCGCCTCGGCAACGGCGTGCGTGCCAGTGAAACAGTGCAGTACACCGCGAACGCCGGCGCCGGCTGCAGAATCGACCATCGCGGTGATGTCGGTGTCCGCCTCACGTGAGTGCACGACGACGGGACGGTCAAGCTCCTTGGCGACTCGCAACTGCGATTCGAACGCACGCCGCTGCGCGTCGCGTGGCGAATGATCGTAGTGGTAGTCAAGCCCGCACTCTCCCACCGCAACCGCGCCTTCAGCCACGTGCCGCCGAATCGCTTCCAGGTCGCGCACCTCATCGAAATCCACCGCGTCGTGCGGATGGACGCCCGCGGTATGATAGACGTACCTCGGGTGGTTCGCGGCGATTGCGGCGGCTCGATCGGCCGCGGCAATCGACTCCCCGATGGATACAATGGCCGTCGTACCGGCATCACGAGCGCGAGCAATCACGTCGTCGCGATCGACATCGAACGCGGCGTCCGCGAGGTGGGCGTGGCTATCGATGTAGCGCATACAAGCGAACACCGCCGCGAACATCGCGGCGGTGTCGTTGTGTCAGAGGTCAGCGGCTGGCGGCACGTTCCGGTTGTCGATCGCGCGTGGCCCGCTGCGCTGCCGGAATCTCGGTTCTCGACGCCTGAACCGCGGCCTTGTTGGCACCCTTGTCGGTAGCGGTCCGCGGCCACCGATGCTCGATCCACAGGAGCAGCGGCGACGCCACGTAGATCGAGCTGAACGTGGCGACGAAGATACCGAACGCCATCACGACTGCGAAGGGACGCAACACTTCTCCAGCGAAGAAGAGTAGCGCGAGCGTTGCCGCAAGCGTCGTCGCGTGCGTGAGCACTGACCGCGGCAGCGTTTCGTTGATTGACCGGTTCAGGACATCATAGAGCGGTGACTTGCGGT
>Ga0068861_100001162_pt1 | contig 16404 bp, 23 predicted proteins | sample KBSSwiS42_FD_66593 | JGI IMG/M metagenome (GOLD analysis project Ga0068861, IMG submission 66593) | Switchgrass rhizosphere microbial communities from Kellogg Biological Station, Michigan, USA - KBS Switchgrass S4-2 | ecosystem: Host-associated > Plants > Roots > Rhizosphere > Soil ...
GCGTGTTGTTGACGTGATGGACCCGACGCAAGTCATTGAGTTTGAAAGTCCGATGGGTTCGGCGGCGCTGAAGGGATGTCACGAGGTGCAGAACGTCGGAGCTGTGGAGACATACCAGCGTAGGTACCTGTGGGTGGCTGCACTGGAGATCGTTGAGCATGATGCGCTAGATGCGACGACGGGCAAGGAAGAGCGCAACGCCAACGGCACAGCCAAGGGGCCGAAGCACAAGCCAACGGACGGCGCTGGAGACGGCATGGAGCCGGGGCGCAAGAGCGCAATGGAGGATCTTGTCTCGTACATGGTCGAATGCCACCGAGACGGGCGCGACATGGATGCAATCGCCATCTGGTACGACAGCGCAAACTTCCAAGACAACGATGAACGTGTCTATGCTTGGTCGCTCATGAGCGCGGAAAGCAAGCTCCGCTCTGCAGTGAAGGCAAATAAGCCAGCCTGAACAACCACCGGTCGGAAAGCTCCGTGAGCCGCTTGCCTTAATCCCGAACGGGGAATGAGGGGGATCAAGTAGCAATAGTCCCTGGTTGCGCGGGGCCGGTGACCTTGTAACAGTGCTTGTGCAAGCACGATGCACGGCTATACTGCTTGCATGAACACAAACACGAAGCTCAGCAAGGCGTGGCGCGAGACGCAGCGCAAGGCTGGGTTTGTCCCAAAGCTGGTATGGGTGCATCCGGATGACTGGGGGCCTGTGCTGGCACTTTTGCAATCACTGAAGCGGCGTAGAGCCGAGAAGGAAACGAAATGAAGAACCAACGCGGAAACGCATTCCTCGGTCTGATCATCGCCGTTGTTGCCATTGCCGGCATCTACGGCTGGATCGCCAACATCGTCAAGCTCGTCGGCATGCTTGATGGCGGCGTGACGGCGATGTTCGTTGCCCGGATCGTCGGCATCTTCGCTGCGCCTTTGGGTGCTGTCCTCGGGTTCTGCTGACCCCACCTGAGAGCACAACCATGAGCACAGAACACACTCCCGGACCTTGGACATTGACGCCACGTTTCCAAGACAAGATCGATGTCATTCATTCCAGCCTCGGCAAAGCTGGTGCGGCCTCGCTGACTGTGGCACGGGTGACTGTTCGTGAAACATGGCTGGCTGAGCAGGAGGCCAATGCGCGCTTGATCGCTGCGGCACCGGATCTACTCGTGGCGCTCAAGGCCTGCCTTCAATGCTTTGCCGAAATGACTGGCCGCAAGCCCGGTTTCGTCGTGGACTCGATTGCCATGGCTGAAGAAGCCATTGCCCGCACCAACCAGAAGGACTGACATGAGCACTACCGAAGCGCTGCCCGAACTGCCACCGTTGCCCAAGCCTGAAGGCACCGTTGAAATTGACTGCGGACCTGCACCGGGTGGCGGGCGAGAGGTGACATATGCTGACGGCTACAGCGCCGACCAGATGCGCGACTACGCGTGCGCAGCTCTTGCCGCCACCAGTGCGCCGGCCGCTCCCGAAGGGCTGCTGACGGCTCTGCGGTTCTACGCGCGTGGCGAGCACTTCCACATCAGCAACAGCCCCGACGATCCCGGCTTCGAGTCGGTGTCCGGCGAGCCGGAGAACTGGCTCTGCAGCAACCGCGACGACGACGAGACGATGATCGAAGACGGCACCATTGCGCTCAAGGCGCTGCGTGGCGCCGAATTGAACTGGCGTGACGGCGACGACGACCACACGCCTCAGCCGGTTGAGGGCGAGGCGTTCGCCGTCGCGTCGGCCCTCGCCACCAGTGCGCCCAGCCAGCCGGCTGGCTGGAAGCTAGTGCCGGTGGAGATCACGCCGGAGATGGTCGGTGCAGCGGCAATCATCGAGTCCAGCGGGAGCATCAACGGCGTGCCGACCATCGGCATGAGCGGCGCTGTCGATGCGTATGCGGCCATGCTCGACGCAGCCCCGGCCGCACCCCAGCCAGCGCCTGCCGTGCCGCAGCCCGAGGCGCTGGCCGAGCCGAGCGACGACCCTGAGCGCGACGAGTTCTATCGCGTCTTCGACGAGTCGACCAAGCTCACCGGGCACAAGCCGACTCCGTTCGATATCTGGCTGATGGCGCGAGGTCGCATGGACACGAGCCACCGTACCCTCGTGACCATCGACCTCAAGCACATCGCCTACGATCAGATGCAGCAAGCCGCCAGCGAGTCGAAGTGGATTCCGCCCGAGTATTACTCCAACGACTGGATTGCGGACTGCTGCCGCTGGCTGCGCGAAGGCCCGCCGGTCGCTGAAGTGGAAGAGCGCCGGGAGCTGAGCGACGAGATCGCGCTCGCAAAAGCCGAGGTGGCAGCGTGGCCGAAGCATATCCGCGACGCCGCTCACGCCACGGGCGTTCTGAAAAAGCCCGGCGCTGATGACGGGGGTGCAGCATGACTACAGCAGTCAACTTGCTGATCCTGCTGGCGAACCTCTGCGTGCTCGGGCTGACGCTCAAGCTCTACACCGAAATCCTCAAGGACAAGTCACAAGATCGCCGGGCGGCATCGAAGGAGAAAGCATCGTGAGCGCGCAGCGCACGCCGAAGCGCCTGCCCAAGGCGATCACGAAGGCAATCGAAGAACTTCGCGAGGCTGAATGGCGGAGCGGAGTGCACAGAGGCGACCTCACAAAGATCGATACCGCCCAGCGATGGGCTGACACGCTGAAGCGGGAGATCCGCGCAGCCATCGCACCACCAAGCAGGAGCCCCAATGAGCACCACCTCGAAAGTCGCCTACGTGCGCTCGCAGGGTCAGACCCGCAACCACCACTGCCATTGGCCCGGCTGCGAGAAGCAGGTGCCGCCGGCCATGTGGGGATGCAAAGGCCACTGGTTCGCGCTGCCTGTCGGCCTGCGTGCCCGGGTGTGGGCGACCTACCGGCCGGGCCAGGAGGTGAACGGCACGCCGAGCGCCCAGTACGTCGAGGTCGCGCGCGCCGTGCAGGAATGGATCGCAGCCCAGCCGAAGAAGGAACCGCGCCATGGCTGAGCAGCAGATCCAGTGGTGGAAGCCGGGCCTCGTGCTCGACGAGGCGCGCTGCACCTGGGCCGAATGGCGGGATGCGCTGTTTGGCCGGCGCGAGACGTTCGTGCGCGTCGAGCTGGACGGCTCGTGGTGCATCTGCGAGTGGCGAGGCATGCCGGACATGCTCCGCGACGATGATGGCAACAACGCCTACGTCATCACCGCAGTGCGCATGACGCGCCGCCAGTTCGAGCGGCTTCCTGAATTCGAGGGGTGGTGATGGGAGCACTGAGCAACGACGGCCCCGACGATGGGCCACGCGAGCGGCGCGTAGGCCCACCGATCAAGCTGACCTACGAGCGCTGGCACCATCGCATGCCGCCGAACCCGCCCGAGTGGAGCCGCATGGGCCCGCACGAACGCGCCGAGTGGGAGAAGGCCCGCGAGCTGGTCGAGAAGCTGCGACTGACCACGCACGAGATGCGAAAGCGCGGGCTGCTGCAGGTTGACGCGGCGTATTGGGTCAACCTGTGGTGACGTGCTGACCTACTTCACCGGGTAGGCGAACTCGCGGCAGGCTGCGTAGTCGATGCGGAGTCGCTCGGCTTCAGCCCCGATCCGCAGCAGAGCTTCTCGATTCTCGTCAGGAAGCTCTCGCTCGGAACAGGCCCCAGCACCGGAGGCTGGACGGGTAGCGGCACGCACTGCGGAGGACTTGCGCAGCCGGCTGAGAGCATCAGCAAGCTGATCGCCAGTGCGGAGGATGTCTGCATCTCGATTCTCCTGAATCCTGAACACGCTGGCGGCCTTCTTGGTGCGCTCAGCCTCTGACGCGATTCTGGCCTTCTCTTGCCCCGCGATCACCGCGGCGCTACCATCCCTGCGGCCTTGCACATACGACGCGCCCAGCGCCCCACTGAGGGCCAGCACGGCGGCAAGGATGATCCACGGGCTCATGCGATCTCGATGGAGACCTGCTCACCCTTCGCAAGCGCCTCCTTGATCTTGGTGAACAGCGCATCGAAGGCGACGCGGCTGCGGCCTACCGACTTGGCGAACCGATCGGCGCCCGGCAGCAGGCATCCCTCGGTCTGCTCCGCGGTGTTGCCCGGGTGGATGCGGATGCCGTCGAAGCCCGGCACGGACAGCAGGATCGGCAGGTCACGCTTGAATCTGGCGCTTGGCGTGATTTTGACCTCGTATGTTCCACGTGGAACAGCGGTCTTGCCAGCGACCTTCCACTGATAGACTGATTGGCCCGGCACTTCTCGCACGGTGTCTTCCACGCACCACGCCTCCCAATCACCATCAACAGAGAGGCTGCCAATCGTTACGTCCGAGTCTTGCTGGATTCGCTCAAGAAGTAGTTTCATGGCGCCTCCAGTCCGTAGCTCTTCAGCAGTTCAAGAGCCTTTTCGCTCTGATACTTGCATCCGTCCTGAACTAGCTTTACCTCGCGCTGAATGGTTTCGAGGAACCTCTGAAAGCCCAGCTCACGCTGTTCTAGCTCTTGCTCAAGGATGGAAACGATCATCTGTTCCTCATGATGCTGCCGTCGATGTGGTGCAGCTTACTACGATCGATCCTTTTCAGATATCTCATTTTCCTGAGGTAACTCCACGCCATCAGCACGGCACCAGAGGCTGCAACGACCCAAGCACGTAGGTTCGGCGCCTCATCGCTGGCGAGTTGGATGCCGTTCGCAGCAATGCCGAACACCAATAACGCGAGCCCGCAATCGAATAGAAGCGGAAATTTCCACCGCTCGGTGGCGATCAGCCAAACGAGGAATAGGGCGACAGCCAAGAGGATGGCGCCGAATACGTAGATCATGGCGACTTACTCCAGAACTTTGACAGTAGCTCCCCGAAGGTCGTCTCCGCGACCCATGCATAAATTTTCCCCAAGAGGTTCAGACCGATGAATCCACCAAGGAAGCCAAAAGCAGTTGGCGCTGACTTTGCAGTGACGGCCATGGATTCAAGGAAGAACGGCACTAGATAGTAGGCTACCGCGAATCCTCCTGCGAGGCTAAAGGCCTTTTGCTTCCATGACATACCGGGCATCCACTTCAGCGAGAGAAGTGAACCTAGCGCGCCAGCAAAGCCGGGCTCCTTTGAGAGATCCGAAACCCAGCCTTGAATGTCGCTCATTTTTGTCCCCTGAACTTGTCCAGAATTGCGATGGCGATGACAGCCGCCACGAAGATCCCGAGCCAGTAGGCATCGGTGCCGCAGAGTCCACTGAAGAGCGGCACAGCAGGCTTCACATCGATCCCAACAGCCAGTCGACACACTGCCGTCTGGCCCTCTTCAAGCGCGCCCCATAGGCATGCAGCCACCACCCACCAGCTTCGAGACAACAGCCCAACAAACAGAAAAAGAGCGACGCCTTCAATCCCTCTGAGGCAATAGAAGATGGCTCCCGTGACTCTGGTCGGCTCCGGGTAGAGTGCAGCCACATGGTCAACGCCATAGTGCGTGAAGGCGACCATACAGAGGATGATGGCCGCGAGCCTCACTTCTTGGCTGGCTCACCCGGACCGCCACCTCCAGCAGTAGTGACGGGCGGCGGATCGATCTTGTCTGCGACCTTGCGAAGAATCAGTGCAACATATTTCAACATGATCAGGTTTTCCTTTGAGCTTCAAGAAGTTGAGCAACTTGTGATTCAAGTATGCTAACCCTGCTGCGAAGACGTTTCAATTCAACAACAGCAGGAATGAGGAGATTCCCTGGAGTCGCCTCCATTTGATCTGGATTCGACTCGTTCACCAGATTCAGTATCTCCATACCGTGACGGGACTGGATGTCCTTCAGGTTTTGAGCGATGACGCCAGCATGGACTGCATCTCCGCGGTCAGTCCCGTCGCGCATGCTCCATCGGTAAACTGCAGCGATGTCTTCATCGAAGAAAGATTCAGGAAGAATGTCACCGAGCTTTCCGATGTCATATTTATCTCTTTCATCGGAGATCGCCGTGATCGTCGTTACTTGGCACCGAAGTGTGGCGACAGAGGTATTCCCAAGCGTTACTTGGTTGCTCGCAGTTGGTTGAGCATTCGACCCAATAGACGTTGTGTTTGTCCACGTCTGAGCAGATCCGGGGGCCGCCGCATTCCAGCCGACAGCCGTATTGTCATTGCCGTTGATGTTCGACAGCGTCGCTGATCCGACTGCAACGCACTGAGAAGCCGTCGACATCCCAGCGCCAGCACTGTCCCCGACACATACGTTTTGGCCGCCCGTCGTGAGGAACGATCCTGACTGCTGTCCATAGGCCGTATTGCTGCTGCCGGTCGTGAGCCGCAATAGGGTTGACCATCCGGTACCAGTGTTGAATGTTCCGCCATTGATTGCCGTGATGGCTCGGTAACCAATGCCGGTGTTGCTTACGCCACCAGCAACACCTCTGAGAGCCTCATACCCAACAGCGGTGTTCTCACCTTGCGTAGTGAAGCTGTAGAGGCTTTCCTTGCCGACAGCCGTGTTCCCAAGGGCGGTTGTTTGTTCGAACGACGATTGGAATCCAACTGCAACAGCAAAGTCACCAACGGTGCGCGACCAAAGCGCATTCATGCCCACGGCAACATTACCATTGCCGGTTGTCATGTTGTAGAGGACAGATTCACCGAACCCGCTGTTGTTGTTTCCGCTGGTTAGGGAAAAAAGCCCATTGAAGCCGAAGACATTGTTTTGCGCTCCGTTCGTATGCTTGTCCAACGCCCGGTAACCGAAGATATTATTGTGATCTCCGGTGATGTTGGCGCTTGCCGACAGGGCGCCATAAAAGCAGTTACCGCTACCCTCTGTATTGGCTGCACCAGAGCCGAATCCGTAATAGCTATTGCTTCCGCCTGCAGTTACTGCGCTTCCAATAGCGGCTCCGGCTCCTGATCCAACTACCGTTGTGCGATACCCAACGGTCCCGGTAAGTAGGTGATCGTCAGCTACGCCGAGACCTAGGATTGTGTTTGTATTGCTTGAGTGTCCTGTTTTGTTTACTCGCGAACCAATGGTAGCTGATCCATAGGTCGCTCCGAACGCCGGAGAAAATGCAACCAGCCCAGCACCAACAGCAGCGCTTGCTGTTGATCCGAAGTCAATTAATGCGCCGCCAACTGTGCCATTGGCATACGAAAGAGCCGAGTTATAAGCAACGAGCCCGGCACCATTTAAGGCAGACGTTTGGTCGGCTAGATCGGTCCGCAATTTCCCGCCGTTAACATCAATGCCTTGGATATTGTCATACGTGATCGGATTCAAACCCAACGAATCAGTCAATACAAACTTGTATGACTGGCCTTGAACTAGCCAAATCTCAAATGGTGGATGACCTGACGAGTCAAGTTGAATTGGATTTGTGTTGGCGACATTTCCTGCATTTGTTGTATACGTTGCTGATGTCGTAACGGTACCGGCCTGATAGGTATTGATCAGGCCACCAGCAAGCGGAAGCCCATTGAGAGAAAATCCCTGCCAGCCGTTGAAGATTGGGGAAAGATTTACGGTTGGCATTAGACGACCCTTACGCAGCCAGAAATATACAAAGTCGCAACAGCGTCGACAGGCACAAGTGCAAAAGTACCACCAGATGATTCCGTGCTAATTTGTATTGTTCCACCTGCTGAATTTGTCACAACCCCAATCAGTGAGTTTGAATACGTCAAGTTTTCAGAAATTACAGTTATAGCTGTTGGCAAAGAACTAGCAACGGTGAATGGGAATGTTCCGGTCACTAGAATAAATCCAGTTCCAGTGAACGATGACCAATCCAAGAACAAATCGAAGTAGAATAGTTGACCGATGCGAGTTCCGCGCATGGTTCTTCCGCCATAACTAGCAGTTCCTGCTACGGTGGACCCGGCAATGCCCATTTGGGTTGACGTTTCCTCGTACCAATCTAGATTTGTTGCAGAACCAGACGCTACGTTTCCAACGATAATTCCAGTCGTTGCAGATACAGAGCCAGTTACTACAGCACCCGCACCTACAGTCAGAGATCCGCCAACCGTTGCGTTCCCTGTAAAGCTTCCGTTTCCTGTTACTGCAACACCTTGCTGAAGCGTCACAGCCTTTTGGAAAGTCGAGGCGTTCTCAAACAGAGTCGGCATCGGCGTGTTGTCTGGCGTGATCTGCGACAGATTCACCGCGTTCAAATTGCTGTTAAGCGGAGTCGAGTCCGTCAGCACAGTAACCGTCGTGATGCCTGCGCCGAATGATGCAGCGGTGATCGTCCCGTAGAACTGAGTCGCGGTCAGTGTGTACTGGACACGCAAGCCAATCTGAAACGTTGTGACGAGATTGCCGGGGACGGAAAACTGCGTGGCGCTGATGAAGGTCGGGGTGACTCCAGAAGACACCCAAAGCGAGCTAGGCGCATTGACGATCCCAAGGATGTTGTCATACGTCGCTAGCGTGCTGGACAGACTGTCCATGAGCACGAACTTATAGCTCTGCCCAGCAGTCAGCCAAATTTCAGCAGGAGGGCGTCCTCCTGCATCAAGCTGGATCGGATTGGAGTTGGCGATATTCCCTGCGTTGGTCGTGTAGCTAGCAGCAGGCGTTGACGTACCTGCAAGATACGTCCACACCAATCCACCCGAAAGAGGGATTCCGGAAGGCGTAAATCCCTGCCATCCGTTGAAAATTGGTGCAAAATTGACTGCCATGTGGTTTGCGTTTGTTCTAGCCTGTATTGGACTTCATTTGTGGTTCAACCGCTACTACGCCGGTAATGAGGCGCAGAATCTCATTGACCGGTACCGCCTCCACCCGAAGGAACAGGGAAGTCTTTCAGTTTTGTAACGCCTGAACTCCAACGCTTCAGGGCAGCTTTCTCAGCCATGCTCTGACCTGCACGAGAGGCAATGGCATCCCCAACAGCAGCGCCGGCAGCGCCACCGATAGGGCCAGCCATGAAACCGCCTATGCCTCCACCAGTGAATGCGCCGGCCTTTTGGGTGATACTGCTCATCAGCCCACGCTTCATCGCTTGTGCGGCTTGAGCCGATGCACCGGGGTAGGAGGACGGATAATCCAGGATGTGTCCAGCAGACTCAAGATCATTCAGCATTCCAAGAGCCTGCGGGTTGTTCTCAAATGCCGAGCTAATGTTGGCGCTGTTCGCCTTGCGGAAATCGCTCACGCGCTTTGCATTCCATTGACCCTTGTTGTTGGTCCCAGCATCCAACATCTTGTTGGCGTAATGGGCCTGAATCTCAGATATTGCCGCATTTGCCTGAGGTTGCAGCTCTTCGGGCATTCCCTTCAGCGTATCGAGAACGTTCTTCAGTTGCGCCGGAGGAAGGCGGGATAGCGTGTCGGGAACCTTGTCGTAAGGCGTAACACGATTGATCGGGGTTTGCGGGTCATAGTCCATCAGCTTGGAAACCCCATTTGGGTTATCAAGCGTGGCTTTTTCTAGCTTGTGAAGTTGTCTGGCTTGGGCGTAAAGATCATCACCCGCGCCTTTCGTCACTGCATCGTCAGCTGCTCGGCGGATCTCTGCAATGATAGGAGCATTGTCGGGTGACCAATTCTTGTTGAGCCACTGATTGAACTCCTCAACATTCTTCACTGTCATTCCGCCTGGGTTGTTCTCTTTGAACAGCTCAAGCTGGTTCTTGACGGCAGAAACAAGATGCCCCTTGTTTTGTGCCATGGCAGAGTTGTTGAATGTCCTATCGTTCAGGACATTCTCAATATCGCCCACGTTGATCGTAGGAGCTCCTGCGGAACGTTTATCGGCCTCCGCATACAGAGCAGACTTGGCGTTATTGAAATGCTCTCGAAGGGCGTCGAATGGTTTCGTGATCGTCTGGCCGCGGACGTTCACCGTGTCTTGATCGAGTCCGATCGTCCCACCGGTCGATTGAATCGACTTTTCGCCATGATTTACGAGCGCCTGACGCTCTGCATCGAATTGAGCCTTTGCTGCAAGCCCAGCTGGCTCGCTGGTGTACTTCGAGACTTGGAAGTCCTGTCCAGCCTTTGCTGCGTCGCCCGTTACCGCGCTTGTGCGGACATCTTCCAGACCAACGCGCTTAAGGACGGCGGCACGGTCTGGAACGACTTGCTTCGGAACACCGCCCTCAACTGGCGGACTGTCGAAAGTGATCGTGATTGGCTTGAGCTTCTCGCCTTCCGCAACCGCTGCAGACGTGACCGGCTTCGCTGCTGCCTCTTGGGTGCCGCCCTTCGGAATCTCTTTCCACTCGCCATCGATGCGCCGATAGAGCGGCTTTTCGGCTGGAGGTGCCATCGTCGGCTCTATCTGAGGAGGAGGTGTAGCACCCCTACCACCACGCGCCTTGAAGGCATCTGCAGCATCTGCGAACGTGCTGCGAGCGGCATCTCCAACGGCACGAGTAGCCGGCCTCGATGCCTGAATCATCGTGCCAAACTCGTTCAGCGGAGCGACACCAGCAATACCGGAATCATGCAAGACTTGACCAGCGTTCTCCGTGTAACGTTGACCTGCTTCTGTGCGAGGCGAATAGGTGGCGAATTTGGCTGCTTTCACGCCGGCTGGTTCGCCACGAACAAGACCAACCCAAGCTCCATACAAGCCAGCCGGGATCCCCGTAAGCATGGCTAGGCTTGCTTCGCCAGCCCCAAGTGCCTTTTCACCAATGGATTCACCTTCCCCAGGCTTTTTTGCTGGCTGCAAAACACCCTGCTTTGCCAAGTCGGATGTCATGACAGGAAGTCCAGGTTCTGCGGGCGCTGGACGCTCATATGCAGATGCGGGCATCATCCCCCGTCCGGCACCTGCTTGGGAGTCTCCTGATAGACCCAAGGCTTGTGCATATGGTGACAGCCGCTGTGACGACTGTTGGCCCTGAGTCTTCTCTGCCAAAATCCCTTGAAGATCGCTCTTCGCTGCAGGATCCTTGGCTGTGGCGATAGCTTGGCGAAGTTCTGCCAAGTCGCTTGGAGATCCATCCTGGGTGTCCGGCCGTTGCTGATCAGCCGTGACGATGCCAGACCCAGCAGGAGGCCCCTTCGGAGGCTTAATGCCGAGTGCGCTGGCGTAGGTTGACAGATCAGCCATCAGGGGCGTCCATTGGTTGCAAGCGAATCAATGGTGGTCAGCTTGTCAAACAAGGTCTTTGCACCCGACGATCCCTTGCCGCCAGCGCGCTTGATTGCCATGTCGATCTGGCCCTGATTCTTGTTGTCAACGGCGTTCTTGAACTGCAGCACGTCCGGGTCCATAGCTGAGCCCCACGCCTGATCGAACTCGCGTTTGCCGAAAATACCATTCTGCTTGATGGCCTTTTCCAGCCCCTGCTGGTACATCTGCACGCCAGTCAACAGGGCATCGTTCAGGCTCGCAATCTTCTTGATCGTGTTCTTGTCGTACTCAACCGTTCCGTTTGCGGCGTTCGTCTGCTCAAGACCCGCGTTAGTATGCGGTCCCATGGACTGCGAAAGCTGCTGATTCGCGCGAGCAAGCATCTTGCCGAGAGTGTTGTAATCGGTCGCGTCACCTGCCCCAAGGTTGTAGCCGGTAGCGCTCGCAACGCGGTTGATCAGGCCGCCGAGCTTGCCGGTCTGCACATCACCCTCTGCAATGCCGTAGATTTCCCGGTTCAATTGCCGGAGCTGAGGAGCAGATTGGACTTGGTTCAAAGCCTGCTGACGTTCCGATTGCAGCGCATCTCGCGTCTGCGGCGTTTCGTTCGGCGGCAGATTGACGGGGCCGGCAGGAGCCTGCTGAGCAGGGGCTGCGCCACCAGTCGTAGAGCCAGGAACCTGTCGCGTGCCAACGATTACACCTTGCGGAGAGCGCTGGACGACATAGCGATTCCCTTGAGCATCCGCCTGGATCTCTTCCTGTCCAGTCGGCGGCACTTGTGCTTGAACGCCAACACCCGGAACGGCTCCAACACCCCCCGCAAGTGGGTTCGTGTTGAACATCTGCGTCGATGTGCCATTGCTGAGCACCGGGCCACTAGGAGCGATGGACGCACCTTGCCCGGAAGCGTTCTGACCGCTCAAGATCATATTCTTGAGGGTCTGCTGAACTTGGCCGGGGTTGTGGATCGCCTGATACTTCAAGGTCGTGATGTTGACATCAGCAATCTTTGGGTCGATCCCTTGCGCAACCATTTGATCCCGTGCCATGTTCAGCTTGTCGAGCATGGAATCAGAATCAGCCTTCACGAAAGAAGGGTCGGCCACAAGTCCTGTTGCGATGTCCAGCGCCTTCTGCGATTGCTCACCTGTAAGTCGATACTTCGCAAGCTGAGAGGCAGTCTGTGCGCTTGACGTATGAGCCTGCTGTTGCTGAATCAGCGGATTTACATTGGCGGCATTCACTGTCGCGGCAGATTGAGCCGAAGATGAATCGGCTTGACGCTGAGCGACATCTGCATCGAACGTAGCGCGTGCCTTGTCGAGATTCAGTCTCTTCTGACCAAGATCCAGGAACCCGCTGATGAAGTTCGTGGGATTCGGCTGGACGCCTTGGAGAGGGATGCTCGCATCAGTAGCCATCAGCCACCCCCTCGAAGATCGCTTGGAAGCTCTCCGCCACGGTAGTCATAGGTGCTTCCAGACGGGTTTGAGTACGAGCCATAGCTGTTGGGAGATGTATAGCTCTGACCGCCACCATTGAGGTAATTCCAGCCCGCATAGTTTGACAGGCCATTGCTGACAGCGTTTCCGACACCGATGGTTCCAGCTGCGGAGGCATTCCCAGCGCCGATCATGGCGTTCGTTGCCTGACCGGTCAGTGCAGTGCCTGCGCCAGCCGTGATTTGGTTTGCGGTCTGCCCGAGGCCTGCAAGGTTCGACAGCCGGTTGTATGTGTTCGTCTGCTGTGCGGTGAAGTTGTTGAAGGCTTGCTGATAGGCATTTCCGGCGTAGCCTTGCGCATAGTCGTTGATGCCCTTCAGGGTGTTGCCGCTGAAGCCGCTTGCGTTACCTGCATTCTGTGCCGCGCCCAAGCCCTGCTGCAGCATGAAGTCATAGTTCGGGGCAAGACCATTCTTCAGGTCCTGAGCGTTGAACTGATGGTTCAGAGAACCATATCCCTCCGCGCCTGTATTCCCGCTCGTCCCAAGCAGGTCGCCAATCTGGTTGACCGCACCCTCTCCTTGCTTCCGCCAGGCGGCATTGTCTTGACGGATTTGAGAGTTCTGGTTATTTGCCGCATCGCGAGCGGAGTTCGCGGCATCGACTTGTTTATCAGACGCTTTATCGGCGGCGTATGCACCGACTACTGCGCTCCCTACGACTGCCGCTGCGACCATGTTTATTCCAACATCATTGAATAGAAGGTTTCGACCTTATCGAACCCTAGGACCTCGAAGAGGCGACTTGCATCAGCGTGATTTTTTGATCCAACAAACCAGCGCTGCACGCCTCTGCGCTTCAATTCTTCCTTAACGGCCTTGAACAATCGAGGCCCTCCCATGCGGCATCTTACTTCAGGATGCACATAGAAGATATCAGTGACGCACGTGAGACACGTTTTGTAGTGCAGCCCGGGATTGATGAATCCGACGTAGTAGCCGACCAATCTTCCTTCCTCGCGCATAGAAACCAAAAGGCATTGGCCTAAAGCATCTCTTTGAAGGTAAATGTCATACTGCGGATCGAGCGGAACACGATCCTTGTTTAGCGCCAATTCTTCATAGTGAAGCGGGAACAGCGGCTTCATCTCTGAAAGGTGTTCTGTCAGCGATTCAACATGGGTCGTCAGCATGGCATGCGGATGTCCACGATGAGATGAATTCTGTCACCGGCACTATTGTTGATGACCTCGTGCTCTACCGAGTTATCGAACCAGAAGATTTCACCCGGAGCCATGTAGACATTCTCATCTCCACATCTGAAAACAGAGCCCGGCGAGCTTTCTAGAACGATGTGAAATCGGTCGTAATAGGCCGCATGTGTGCCACCGTCGACATGCGGCTCAATCTTGCAGCCCGGCCGAAGCTTCGTGATCAAGCACCGCCCGAGCCTCTCACCCTGAACATACGCCATGAGGTTCATGACCATCTGCCGAGCCTCAGGAAGATATGCATATGCCGGGTAATCGATGGACTCATGCTCATCAACGACCTTCTCAACTTCTTCCTCAAGCCGATTGAACCGAAGCCAAATATCGCTTACTTGCTTGTGGGGGGTCTGCGGGTGTGTGGTGCGAAGCGTGTTCTGATCCCACAGCTCAGGTCGACGCTGCAAATTCAGCAAAAGGCGAGTTGTATCAATACCTTGGGCGATTCTTCGGAAGTTCTTCATTAGACAGCTATCCCATTCGAGACAAGGGCCGTTCGCAACTGGTTCACCAGTGTTACTAGGTTATTGATTATACCTTGCTCAACTGCCGTATATGCCGCTCCTGCCGTCCCTGCAACCGCAGCGCTTACTGCCGATGAAGTCTGGGCCGTCTTGCCATTGCACCCGAATGCACCAGCGACAGTCATCACACTCGCGCCAGTGATGGACGTGCTGCTTGATGCAGTCACAAGACCCTTGGCGTTGATTGTGAGGGTCGGGACGGTGCTGCCGTTACCGAAGGCGCCCGGCGTGCCATTCACTGTCGCCAGAGTCGTGACGAGTGATCCGCCAGGAGTTGTCACATCTCCCGAGAGGGATGGAAGCGCAGAGGCCGGAATGAAGGTTGTCGGAATGTATGCAGATCCATTCCCGACTGCTATCTGTCCCGCTCCAGGCGCAGTCCCGTTGCCTGTGCCACCCGATGTGACTGCTACAACGCCGCTGATCGTGATCTGTTGGAACTGAGGATTCAACAGCCACAACTGCCATGCGCGCGTGATGTAGCCCTTATCGTCTACGAATGCAGAGGTTGGTAGGTTGACGACGGTTGCCATCAGATGTCGCTCGATGATGCAGCGAGATTCGCAGAGACGATCACAGCCTTGACCGGATCGCTGAAGACGACCTCAAACACGCGATCTCGCGCGCTTCCAAGTCTGCGCCAGATGGCCCTGTTCTTGTACTTGCCAATCTGTCCGATGGACTTCCAGTGCTCATTGGACCACGTAGATCCCCCGTCATTCGACCAACGCAGCATGGCTTGAGGGTCTGAGCCTTGACCTGTACTGAGGCCGACACCGGGCTGAAACTGGAGCTGCAGACGATCAAAAAACTGCTGGTTGAAGTCGGTCACCAAGTGGGGTGCCCGACGAAGCCTGCGGATCGTCTGGCCGGCATCAGTATAGGTCTTGTTGTCGATGGCGTAGATCGCCCCGTTCTGGTAGTCGCCCACCAGAACAAGGCCATTGAAGATCGCCTGACACTGCCCACGATGCCGGTGATAGACGCCGAGCGGGTCCCAATACAGCCACTTGTGCCAGAACTGTGTTGAGGCGTCATAGACCCACGTCATATCGATTGAGGGGAAGGTCACAACGTAGAACTCATGGCCTTCCATCTGGTAGGTCCACGCAACCGCATCGCTGATCGTCTGGTTGATCAGAGTGTTCGTAACCGCATGCGTGCTGATCTCGACGGGCGTATAACCATTCATCACGACGATGATGCCTTGGCCTCGGGTGTCCTGAGACACGTATGCGAACGAGTTCCCTAGGCGAGAAACGGAGTTCTTTGCCGCCAGCCCGTGCTGAGTTGACGTGCCCGGGATGCGCGTGAACGGGAATGGGAATGCGCCTGCGTCTTGCCAGACCTCTGATGTGAACTCACCGAGTAGGAAAACCTCTCGGTTGTTGACGATGAGAGAGACGATGTTGTCCGAAGAACCATCCTTCTTACCGACACTCAGGTTCGGCGATGAGACTGAGTTCAGGCTTGTGGCGCCCCAATTTTGGGTGCCGAGCTGGTTGTAGACGAGGAACCCGTCAATGATGTCCGTAGCGCCGCCACCCGTGAAGCCACCATCTGTGCTGGCCACCGTCCCAAACGTAGCACTACCGTAGGTGTAGAAGTACCGATTTGAGGGGTCGCAGAAGTACACCGACGATCCGTTGTCGCCGATGGATACCGGGCCAGCCGACGATGAAAGCGTGCCTCGCTGAGTCGCGACGAATGACTGATCGATGGTGTAGAACCTGCTGCCAATGATTGCAGCCAAGGCTGTGCCACCTTGGATGGGACGCATGCCACGGACTTCACCGTTGATCGGCTGGCACTTCAATACAAGGCCCGGTGTCGGGTATAGCGAGTACTGTCCGCGTTGCCCATCACCCTTCAGCGGGTCTTTTTCGCAGAACCAATTGATCGTCTCATCCGCGCTCTGGTAGATGCTTGGCGCTTCATAGCTAGGCCCGACGAAGCCCCAGTCAGGCATTATCGGAAGCCCCCGCTGAGGATGAAACCTGCGTCATTCCGTTGATTCGTCAACAGCATCGGGTCGAACTTCGAGTTCTGTTGTGGCGCCATGTTGGATCGCTTGATCAATGCCCGGCCATCTGCAGCGAACTTCGCAATCACGGCGAATGAATCATGTC
>Ga0068861_100001163_pt1 | contig 16391 bp, 10 predicted proteins | sample KBSSwiS42_FD_66593 | JGI IMG/M metagenome (GOLD analysis project Ga0068861, IMG submission 66593) | Switchgrass rhizosphere microbial communities from Kellogg Biological Station, Michigan, USA - KBS Switchgrass S4-2 | ecosystem: Host-associated > Plants > Roots > Rhizosphere > Soil ...
CACCGCAACCGCGAGCGCTACCAGCTGCTGCGCTGGGCGCAGACCGCGTTCGATAGTTTCCGCGTGGTGCCGCCCGATACCGGCATCGTGCACCAGGTGAACCTCGAGTACCTGGCGCGCGTGGTGTTCGAGAAGGACGGCCTGGCGTATCCCGACAGCCTGGTGGGCACCGACAGCCACACCACCATGATCAACGGGCTCGGCGTGCTCGGCTGGGGAGTTGGTGGCATCGAAGCGGAGGCCGCGATGCTGGGGCAGCCCATCAATCTGCTGGTGCCGAACGTGGTCGGCTTTCGCCTGCATGGCGTGCTGCCGCCGGGTTCCACCGCGACCGACCTGGTGCTCACGGTGACCAAGCGCCTGCGCCAGGCGGGCGTGGTCGAGAAGTTCGTGGAGTTCTTTGGCGCGGGTCTCGCCTCGCTGACGCTGGCCGATCGCGCCACCCTCGCCAACATGAGTCCGGAGTTCGGCTCCACCATCGCCATCTTTCCGATCGACGCCGAGACGCTCGCGTACCTGCGCTTCACGGGCCGCTCTGACGAGCAGGTGGCTCTGGTCGAGGCCTACGCGCGTGCACAGGGGCTGTTCGTGACCGCCGAGAGCCCCGAGCCCCGGTACAGCCAGGTGCTGGAGCTGGACCTGGCCACGGTGCGGCCGAGCCTCGCGGGGCCCAAGCGTCCACAGGATCTGGTGCTCTTGAGCGACATGAAGCACGCCTGGGCGGACGCCTTGAAGGGCTTCCTGGGAGCGGCAAAAAAGCGCGAGCAAGCGCCGAAGCCCGCGCCCGCGAAGAGCTCGAATGGCAGCACGATGATCGGGCTGGGTGACTCGCGGCCTGCAGAGGAGCGCGTCACCGATCCGGCGCCGCGCGACGCAGACTTCTACCTGGGTCACGGCGCGGTCGTGATCGCGGCCATCACTTCCTGCACCAACACCTCGAACCCTTCGGTGATGCTGGGCGCGGGGCTCCTGGCAAAAAAGGCGCGCGCGCTCGGTCTGCGTTCGAAGCCCTGGGTCAAGACCAGTCTCGCGCCCGGCTCGCTGGTGGTCAGCGAGTACTTGAAGGCGGCCGGCGTGATGCCGGATCTGGAGGCGCTCGGCTTTTACCTGGTGGGCTACGGTTGCACGACCTGCATCGGCAACAGCGGGCCGCTCACCGAGCCCGTGGTGCGGGCGATCAACGCCGGGGACCTGGTGGTGGCCTCGGTGCTGAGCGGCAACCGTAACTTCGAGGGCCGGATCAATCCGCACGTGCGCGCCAACTATCTGGCGAGCCCGCCGCTGGTCGTCGCGCACGCGATCGCGGGCCGCGTCGGCGTCGACTTCGAGCGCGAGTCGCTCGGCAACGATCGCCAGGGCAACCCCGTGTACCTGCGCGACATCTGGCCCTCGCCCGCGGAGGTGAGCGAGGCGCTGCGCGGCGCGCTTTCCTCCAGCATGTTCCGCGAGAGCTACGCCCGCGTGTTCGACGGCGATGCCGCCTGGCAAGGTCTGCACGTTCCCGTGGGCAGCCGCTTCGAGTGGGATCCTGAGAGCACCTACGTGCGCAAGCCCACCTTCTTCACGGACCTGCCGCGGGAACCTCTGCCGCTCGAGGACATCCAGGGCGCGCGCGTGCTGTGCCTGCTCGGCGATTCCGTCACCACCGATCACATCTCGCCGGCGGGCTCGATCGCAGCCGATTCCCCCGCCGCTCGCTACCTGATCGCGCAGGGCGTGCCGCGCGAGGACTTCAACTCGTACGGGGCGCGGCGCGGTAACCACGAGGTGATGGTGCGTGGCACCTTTGCCAACGTGCGCTTGCAGAACCTGCTCGCGCCCGGCACGGAAGGCGGCGTCACCCGGCATCAGCCGAGCGGCGAGCAGATGAGCATCTTCGACGCCTCGCAGCGCTACGCAGCAGAGGACGTGCCGCTGCTGGTGATCGCAGGCAAGGAGTACGGCTCGGGTTCGTCGCGAGACTGGGCGGCGAAGGGTACGTTCATGCTCGGGGTCAAGGCCGTGCTGGCGCGCTCGTACGAACGCATTCACCGCAGCAACTTGATCGGCATGGGCGTCTTGCCGCTCGAGTTTTGCCTCGGTCAGGACTTCGAAAGTCTGGGGCTGACGGGTGGCGAGAGCTTCAGCATCGCGGGCATCGCGGAGGGCCTGGGCACCGGCAAACATTTGACGGTGCGCGCGAACTCGGCCGATGGCACTGTCGTTGAATTCGAGGTGCTGACCCGAATCGATACTGCTGTCGAGCTAGAGTACTACCGGCATGGCGGCATATTGCAGTACGTGCTGCGACAGTTGCTGCGTGAGCATGCGAGCGCGGTGGCCGTTTCTGGTGCAGCTGCGGCGCAGCAGGCGTGAATCGGTGCGGCGCGGATCACTTAGCGATGTAACTGAGTTAAAGCTTCAGAATACGCGCGGAAAAGCCGTATTTTACTAGCGAAATGATCAGCGAAGCGCCGAGCTCTCGACGCGACGATCGAAAACTGGAACTCGTCGAACGTATCCTTCGTGGGCAGCTGACGCTGCAACAAGCCTGCATCAAGTATGGAGTCTCTGGCGCAGAGCTGAAGGAGTGGGTGCGACTGTACCGGCGCGAAGCGCGGCGCGTGCTCGACGACCGCGTGCGGGCGGCGCTCTCCACCCAGGGCATGGAGCTCGAGGACCTGGAGACGGCCGAGTTCACGGGCAACGTGGAGTCGCTGGCGGTCGCGGAAGTGATCCAGACCGTGGCGCTCGGGCGCAAGGACGCCGAGATCCTGATCGAGCACCAGGGCCAGCAGAGTCGCATCTGGTGCGCGGACGGTGACGTGGTCGACGCCGAGTGCGGCAGGCTGCTCGGTGCGCCGGCCGTGTACCGTTTGCTCACCTTCGAGCACGGGCGCGTGCACGCCGATTGCTCCGTACGCTTCGCGGACCTGGGCCGCCCGCGCACGATCACGGTGTCGACGCAGGCGCTGCTGATGGAAGCGGCGCGCCGCTCGGACGAGTGCGGCGAGCTGTGCGCGCGTCTGGGGGACATGAGCTCGGTGTACGTGACGAGCGGCGTGGCGATGGCGCCGGACGCGCAGGCGAGCCCGAGCGAATTTGCGGTACTGCGTCTGTTCGACGCACATCGTTCGCTGGAGCGCGTGGTGCAGGATAGCTCGCTGCCCGACCTGGAGACGCTCACGCTCATCCAGCAGCTGCGCGAGCGCGGCATGCTGGACCCGCGCGTGACGCCGCCGCCTCCGCTGCCGCTGCCACCCGGCAGCCAGCGCTCGCCCCGGAGCCAGCGCTCGAGCGCGACTCGAGACGAACCCTCCGAGCTCAGCTTCGTGCCGCTCGCGGCGTCGCTCGGCATGCGCCACGAACCGCACCTGGCGCGGCGCTGGGTGTGGGGGCTCGTCTGCGTCGGCGCGACCACGCTCGGCCTGGCGCTGGCGCTGCGCTACGCCGATCAACAACGGCGGAGCGCCCAGCGCGCCGCGCGCACGGCGCTGGCCAGCGCGGGCGAACCCAGCGTGCCGAAACCCAGCGTGCCGAGCGCGCCACCGGCAGCGGGCGCGGGCACCGTGCAGGCCGTCGTACCGCTGCCCGTGGTCTCGCAGCCCGCGCCGGCGACACCGACGACGGCCTCGTGCCCCGAGGGCACGGCTCAATTGCTGCGACCGGCCACGCGCGACAGCGAGGCCGAGAGCTATTGCCTGGATCGCTACGAAGTCACGGCCGCTGCGTATGCCCAGTGCGTCAATGCGAGCGGCTGCGTCCCAGCGCGTCGCGAAGTGGCACTGCCAGAGGCGGCCTTGACGGCCGCCGCCCGCCGGCGCGCACGCAGCGCATTTGGTGCTCAGTGCAACTCGGGCGAGTCCGGGCGCGGGTCACACCCGATGAACTGTCTGACGTTCGAGGAAGCGGAGAGCTATTGCAGGTGGCGTGGCGGCAAGCTGCCGAGCGAGGGGGAGTGGGAGTTTGGCGCCGGGGGCGTGAACGGGCGGCCTTTTCCCTGGGGTGGCGCGCCACCCAGCCCCACGCTGCTGAATGCCTGCGGCAGCGAGTGCAAGAGCTGGTACGCCAGCGCGGGGTTGCAGCCGGTGTTCGAGGGCGTCATGTACGAGGGCAGTGATGGCTACGCGGGCACGGCGCCCGTGGGATCGTTTCCCGGCGGTGGAACTCCCGAGGGCATTCAGGATTTGATCGGCAATGTCGCCGAGTGGACCACCGGACGTGTGGAAGGGTACGATGTCGAGCCGGGCGGGGTTGCGGTGGCTTCTCATATCGTGCGCGGCGGCGCTTTCACGAGCAGCCAAGCGGCCTTGGCAGCGCCGGTGCTGCGGCAGTACTCGAGCGCGGATGAGCGCGATCGCAGCGTGGGCTTCCGCTGCGCCTATTCACTGTAGTCGCTGCCTTCGTCGAGTTGCTCGAGCTGTCCCGGCTTGCTACAAGCAGGCAATGCAACAGCAACACGGATTGGGGCGGACTGGGTACTGGTGCGTTCTAGCGTTGGCTGGTGGCGACCTGCGGCCCATCTCGCGTTGATGGGCCCTGTCCCTCTGGAGCCGGTCTCGCTGGACGCGCTGTCTGCGCTCTCGACGCAGCTGAGCGAAGAGGAGCGCAGCGTCCAGTCGCAGGTGCGGCGCTTTGTGCAGGAACGTTTTCTGCCACGCGTGGCCAGCCTGTTTGCCGAGGAGCGCTTCCCGGTCGACCTGGTGCCAGAGCTCGCTTCACTGGGCTTGCTCGGGGCCAGCCTGTCCGGCTACGGCTGCGCCGGGCTCAGCAAGGTACAATACGGTCTGCTGCTGCAGGAGCTGGAGTACGGCGACAGCGGGCTGCGCAGCTTCGTGAGCGTGCAGGGGTCGCTCGCCATGTACGGCATTCACGCCTTCGGCAGCGAAGCGCAGAAGCAGCAGTACTTGCCGCGCATGGCCCGGGGCGAGCTGATCGGCTGCTTCGGTCTGACCGAGCCGGATAGCGGCTCGGACCCTGCGAGCCTGCGCACACAGGCGCGGCGCGACGGTTCGGACTACGTGCTCTCGGGCACCAAGATGTGGATCACCAACGCGCCCATCGCCGACGTGGCGTTGGTCTGGGCAAAGGTCGACGGCAGCGGGCCCGAGTCGATCCAGGGCTTTTTGGTGGAGCGCGGCACGCCCGGCTTCGAGACGCCGCGCATCGGGGGCAAGCTCAGTCTGCGCGCGAGCGACACGGGGCAGCTGGTGCTGGACGGTTGTCGGGTGTCGGAGAGCCAGCGGCTGCCCGGCAGCAGCGGCTTGCGCGCACCGCTGGCCTGCTTGAACCAGGCCCGGCTGGGCATCTCCTGGGGGGCGACCGGCGCCGCCAAGGCGTGCTTTGACTGCACCGTGGGCTACGTCCGCCAGCGCCAGCAATTCGGCGTGCCCCTCGCGCAGAAGCAGCTGGTGCAGAGCGCGCTCGCCGACATGGCGTCGGAGATCGTAAAGGCGGATCTGCTCAGCCTACATTACTCTCGGCTCGAGGATCGTGGCGCCAAGCTGCGCCCCGAGCAGGTGTCGCTGTGCAAGCGCAACAACGTGGCCATGGCTCTGGAGGTAGCGCGCCGTTGTCGCGGCCTGCTCGGCGCCAACGGCATCTTGCTCGAGTATCCGGTGATGCGTCACCAGATGAACCTGGAGAGCGTGTACACCTACGAGGGCACGCACGAGATCCACACGCTCGTGCTCGGCAAGGCGCTCACAGGGGAGAGCGCATTTTAGCGTCTTTCGGCAGCCATCCCTGCTCTTGGCAGCCATACCCTGGGCAGCAGCACGACCTCGATGCGCCGTCCGGCGGCGTCCGAAGCTGCGGTTCCGGGACGATAGCTGGAGAAACCCGCCGCGATCAGCTGCGCACCGGCGATGCCACCGTCCTCCTCGAGGTAACGAGCCACGCTGGCGGCGCGCCGCGCCGAGATCTCCCAGCGGGAGCGCGGCTTGGTCTTGCTTTCCGTGCGACTCGTGCTGGCGTCGAAGTGGGCACCGATCTCGTACAGCTGATCGGCGGGCAGATGCTTCAGGTTCTCCGCGAGCGCCTTGAGCAGGCGCCGGCCTTTCCAGGTGACTTCTGCGTGGTCGCCGTTGAACAAGACCCGATCGCGAATGCCGATGACCAGGCCTGCCGCACCTGCGCCAGCGTCTGCAGAGGCGCCCCGTTGCTCCAGCCACAGATCCCCGGCGGCGATCTGCTCGGCGAAGGTCAGGCTCATGTCCTGCCGCGCGGTCTCCCGCGCCTGCCGCTCCCGCTCTCGCTCCATGTTGGAGCTCGAGAGCTGCGCCTGCGCCGTGCTGTATTGCTCGAGCAGATGACCCTTGGCTTGCTCGAGCGAAGCACGCTCACTCGAGGCGCTCTGTGCCGCCGTTTCCAGACGTGCGACTTGCTCCAGCAAATGGCTGTTGGCGGTCCGCGCCGGCAAGACCCCTTTCACCAGCACGAACACCGCACAGCCGGCGACGAAGATGCTGAGCAACCAGGGCAACCAGTCAGCTCTGTTGCCGGAGGCCCTGTCAGAGAGTCGGTTCGATTCGGAGGGCTTCGGGGCTCGTGGCATGGCGGCGCAGCCACGAAGGTATCATCAGGAGCTGCCTTTGAGGAGGGCCCGGGCGATCACGACGCGCTGGATCTGGCTCGTTCCTTCGTAGATCTGTAACACTTTGGCATCCCGCATCAGCTTTTCGACGGGATAGTCCTTGACGTAGCCGTTGCCGCCGAAGACCTGCACGGCGTCAGTGGAACACTGCATTGCGGCATCCGCCCCGAACGCCTTGGCGAAGGCCGAGGCAATCGGCATGCGCACGCCGTGATCCAGATTCCAGGCCGCTTTCTGATAAAGCAGCCGCGTAGCCTCCGTTTTGATCGCCATGTCCGCCAGCATCGCGCCGACCAGCTGGTGCTCCCCAATCGGGACACCGAAGGCCTTGCGTTCGCGCGAGTAGGCGACGGATTCGTCCAGGCAGCGCTGCATCAGGCCCGTCGCCATGGCTCCAATGTCGGGTCGAGTCTGATTAAAGGTCTCCATGGCCAGCTTGAAGCCCTCGCCCTCGGGGGCGAGCAGGTTCTCCCCGCTCACCTTCACGTCCTCGAAATGCACGGCCGCTGTGTCGCTGGCGCGCTGCCCCATTTTGTCTTCATGCTTGCCCACATGTAGGCCCGGTGTCTCCCGGTCCACGATGAAGGCGGCGATGCCCTTGTGCTTCTTGGCTGCGTCGGCCGTCGCGAACACCACGTAGAAGCTGGCCAGGCTGGCGTTGGTGATCCAGCACTTCTCCCCGTTGAGCACGTAGTCCGAGCCGACCTTGCGAAACTGCGTCTTGAGTGCGGCGACGTCGCTGCCACCGCTCGGCTCCGTGGTGCAGTAAGAGGCGAAGCGCGGCTCCGCCGTGAGCATGCCGAGGTACTTGCGCTTTTGCGCGTCGTTGCCGGCGAGCAGTACGGGGGTGCCCGCCAGGGTGTTGGCGAGCATGCTGGTCTGGATGCCCGTGCAACCATAAGCGAGCTGCTCGGTGATGAGCGCGTTGTCCAGCTCCCCGAGGCCCGCTCCGCCGTACTCGGTGGGCACGGTGCCGTTGATCAAGCCCAGCCGCCAGGCCTCCTCGAACACCTCTTTGGGGAACTTGGCGTCGCGGTCGGCGGCTGCCGCGACGGGGATGATGCGCTCCTTGGTGAAACGACGCGCGGCTTCACAGAGCGCCGTCTGTTCCTCGGAAAGATTGAAGTCGAGCATCGGCGGGCCTCGCTGTTTGTCACGCCGCCGGTGGGCGCGGTTGGGGGGAAGAGCTCTCTCGGGGGTGAGCCTCAGTATACTCCAGATCTGTATTGCCCAGAACCATGCGCAGCCGCTCGCGGGCGATCGGGCACGCCACCGGGCTGTGGTCGATCCCCACGCAATAGCGACCGAGGCGAGCTGCCACGGCCAATGTAGTCCCTGAACCACACATCGGGTCGAGCACGGCGCTCTCCGGCAGCGTGGCGGCGCGCACGATGCGCTCGAGCAACGCCTCCGGTTTCTGGGTGGGATAGCCCGTGGTCTCGCGCGTGAGCGGCGTGTTGGCGTTCATGGCGGGGCAATCTGCCCAGACGCTGCCCAGGCGGCGGCCATCGTCTGCGTAGTACCGATAGACCTTGCCGGCGATGGTCCGTTCGCGATAGCGGCGCCCGCTCGGGTCCCGCTCGCGGAAGTGCATGCGCAGGCTCGTCTCCGCGTAGGGCTCGCGCAGGGCCGCGTCCTCGCCATTCCAGATCATCTGTCCGCCGCGGGCGTAGATCAGGATCGTCTGGTGCGTGACGCTGGGGCCGTTGCGTCGCCGGCCGCCGTTGCCCGGGACCCAGATGATCTCGCCCTGGAACGCGCCGCGGCCGAAGACACGGTCTGCCGCCGTCTTGCACTCGTGCACGGTGTGGTGGCTCAGGTGCAACCACAGGCTGCCCTGCTCGCTCAGGCAGTCGCGCATCGCCGCCAGGCGCGGCTCTAGCATGCCCAGAAACGCGTCCACGTCGCCGAAGTGGTCGTCGTACGCGAACGTGCCGCGCGCCCGCTCGACGCCGCTCGCCAGTCGCGCCCGGCGCTTGCCGCCTGCGTTGAACGGCGGATCGACGTAAATCAGATCGAAGCGCTCGCCGGCCGAGCACAGCTCGGGCAGCTGCGTCAAACAGTCCGCCTGCTCGACGCGACTGCGGCGAGCCAAGCGCTTCAGAGCAGCTCCAAAAGGTCGGAGCCCTCGAGCTCCGTCCCATCGAAAGCCTGGAGCTCGGCAGGCTGGACCTCGGGGGGCTGGACCTGGATAGGCAGCGCAGGCAGCCAGCTCCAGTACGGACCACCAGCCTCGCAGCCCTGCGCGCTCGCCTCGGGCGAGCAGGCGATGCGCAGATGCAGGTGGTCGTCGTGGGGCAGGCTTTCGGCGGGCTCCTGCAGCACGTTTTCGGCGCGCCAGATCAGATCCGGGTCCTCGTCACGGGCCAGGGCGTAGTCGACGATCAGTGCCTCGACCGAGCGGCTAGCGAACAGCCATTGTACGTCGATGTTTTGCGAGCCGAGCAGGCTCTTGATCAAGAGCCATTCGCGTGCCACGTCGAGGCGCACATAGCTGCCCGAATCGGGCTCGCGTCCGAGGCCATCCGCGCCGACCTGGACGAAGTGCGCATTATCGATGGCCGCGCCGTCCGGTGTCGTTATGTACCAGAGCAGATCGACATCTCGTTCCGAGCGATGGGAGGCATGCCGGCTGACCCGACCGCCGTAGCGCGCCGACAGATCCCCGACCACGAGCGGTCCGCCGCCGGGCAGCGCCTCCTGGACGTGTCGTGCCGCGGCCTGCACCGCTTGCACCAGACCAGGCTGCCCCCAGTTGAAGCCGTCCACCTTGCGATAGCGCACGAAGCCGGGACCACTCGGCGGCAGCTCCACGGCCCCCGTCTGCACCCCGTGATAGGGCCAGCCCACCGAGCCGGCGAACCCCGGCGCGAGCGGCGTCGGCGTGCCCAGACAGCTGGTCTGCAAGCTGGTCTGCAGCAGCCCGACAGCGAGCAGCGCCGTTCTCGTGCTGGGGCTCATCCTCATGCCGGTACCTCGCGATCCAGGTACTTGGCGATCGACTCTTCGAGGCAACGGCTCGCGTGGCCGTTGCCGTGGTCCTCCGTCGGGGTGTTCGGCAGCTGCATCTGACCCGCGGCGTGGTTCACGTAGCCCTGATCCTGGAAGGCCGCGAAGGCATTTTCCAGTATCGGTTTGCTGATCGCCTCGGCGCGCTCGACCTCCCCCGACAGATACATGAGCCGCCCGGTGGCGAGCGTCTGCTTGATCAGGTCCTTCGTGTCGAGTGGCCCCTTCTCCAGACCCGCCAGGCCGCGCGCCGCGACCCGATACGATTCGACGAAGTTCCGGAGCAGCCCCGCGTAGGTCATCAGCCACTGATGCCCGGTCCAGCCGGAGCGGCCCTTGCCGGGCGTGAGCTGCTGGTCGTGCTGCTCCAGGTCGCCGTCCGCCAGCATGCCGGCGACCGTCTCGGCGAAGATGGTGTCGAAGCTGGCATCGGCGCGAAAGCGAAACTCGTACTTGAACAGGCGCGACAGCTCCTGCACACGGGCGCGCACCTCGGCCTCCGTGCGCTCGGAGCCGGGCAGCAGCAGGGCCAGCGCAACCAGCGCGCGCTCGACGAAGAAGTGGATGATGATGTTCTTGGAGCCGTCCAGCTTGATCCGCTTGTCTTCCGGAATCGTGTAGATGGCGCCGCGGCCCGCGCGTGGCTTGCTGCGCTTCCTCGAGCCGCCCACCTCTGCCGGGTAGCGCACCTCGAGCAGCTCGCCGTCGGCGAACATCTGCGCGGCCTCGCGGATCGCGTCCGGGCGCAGCTCTCCGCTCGAATTCGTCAGGCCTGGCGTGGTGCGCGCCCCGAGCCCGCGCAGCGTGGCGAGCAAGCGCTCACAGCGCACCAAGAGCTTCTCGTGCGGCTGACCCCGACGATGATAGCTGAGCAGCGCCAGCGCCGTGAGTGCGCCGGGCGTCACGGCAGTCACGCGATTGATCTCGTCCATCACCCGGTTGCCGAGGCGCGTGACCATCGCGCGCTGCTTCGCGGGCGAGAGCGGCCCCGGCGGCAGGCCCAGGTCCGAGCGGATGTGTTCGAGCGAGAGGATCTGGCCAAATTGCAGGTTGATGCGACCGTAGCGCGAGCTCAGCACGCCGGCCGAGCCGAGCAGGCCCGCGGCGTCTTCCTTCGCCTTCTCTCCGCCGCCGAGCTCCACGTCGTACGAGTCGACCACCCGCTCGTAGCCGATGCTCACCGGCACGAAGCACACGGGTCGCTGCGGCACGGCCAGCGCGGCGCTCACGATCATCTTCAGCAGTCCAAACTTGGGCACCAGGAGCTTGCCGGTGCGGCTGCGACCGCCCTCGAGGAACATCTCGAGCGGGTAGCCCTCGCGGATCAGCCGCCGGATGTAGGCGTCGACCACGATCGGGTAGAGCGCGTCGCCGGCAAACGAGCGGCGAATGAAGAATGCGCCCGCGCGCCGGAAGATCGGGCCGATCGGGAAGAAGGTCAGGTTGTCGCCGGCGGCGATCAGCGGCAGCGGCAGGTTCTCCTGGTTGAAGGCGTAGGAGACGATCAGATAGTCGATGTGGCTTTTGTGGCTCGGCAGGAGCACCAGCGACTTCTCTTTGCTCTCGGCGCGGATGCGCGCAATCCCCTCGCGGTCCACGTCGATGCCGGCGTAGATGCGCCGGAACAGGCGCTCGAGCGCCACGGCGAGCAGGCTGCGCGTGGTGCCCTCGGGCGTCGCCTGCATGGCCCGCAGCATGGACAGCGAGTGCTCCATCAGCTCGGCGTCGCTCTTGCCGTTGCGCGTGAGCTTGTTGACCTCGCTGCGAAAGCGCGGGCTGCGCAAGATCTCCTGCCGCACCCGCTCGGGCGACTTGAGCGCCGGGCCCGTCACCGAGCGGCGCTCGCGCTCGAGCCGCCGCATCATCGTGTAGGTGAGGCGGCTGATCAGCGCGGTGTCGCTCGCGTCCCGATAGGTGCGCAGGAACTCGCCCAGGTTCACTGGCTCGCCCGCCTTCAGCTCCACGTGCCGGTAGTTGTACAAGAACTGCCCGATGGTGCGCACCGGGCTCGCCCACTCGCGCGGCCCCAGCACCAGATCGAGCATGCGCGTCCCGCGCGTGTCCGGCAACTTGGTCCAGAGAAACAGCTGCGGCACCAGCAAGATGGGCTCCGACCGCTGTCGTTGCAGCGCGATCAGCGCCTGCACGAGCTCGTCTCCCTCCTTCAGCCCGCGGCCGCCGCTCGCTCCGGCAGCGACGTCCAGCACGCTGGGGGGCCGCTTGAGGAACAGCACCGCGGAGCCTCCCGGCGAGAGCGCCGCCGCGAGCTCGTCCGCCGGGGTGCGGTCCTTGCGGGGAAAGATCGCGTTCAGCCAACCCTTGCCCATCGGGTTCAATACCCAGAGCCCGAGGTCGCTCGCGAAGCGGATGCGAGGTAGCTCGAACTGCTTGGTCAAATAGTCGAGCGCGAAAAAGTCGACGAAGTTGAGATTGCGCAGGATGTAGACGACCGTGCCTTGTGCCGCGAGGCGGCGCACCTGCGTCACCCACTCGCTGTCGACCTGGATCTGATCGAAGAAGCGCTGATACAGCGTTCGCAGCAGCGGATTGGGTCGGTAGGGCGGGGGCAGTGAGGGGGGCATGCGTCGCCGTGCTGGCCGCCACCCTAACAGGTGGGCCGGGGCCACGCTACACGCGCCGCGGCCCTGATTGTGGTCGATTACGGCAGGGAGTAGAGTCGTCCCATTGCGTGTTTCGGTCTCGGTCTCTCTGCTCGCGGGAAGCTTGATAGCCGGTTGCCGCTGCTCTGACGCAGCGCCGTCAGGCGGCAGTGCGGGCGCGCAAACGGCGGGCGGGCAAAGTGTCGGCGGCCAGGCGGCAGCCGAAACGGCCGCCAGAGTCTCCTCAGCCGGAGTGGCATGCCAGCGGATAGGGGCACAGCTCACCTTATTACCGAGTGGAGCGCCCCCGAGCGCAGGCGCCGCTGGAGAAGCCGTGCGGGCGCCCGAGCCTGCCGATGCCGATGCCGAGCCCGATCCGGAGCTGAGCGTCGACCTGCCGTTTTCGATCGAACCGGGAATGGGGCTCTCGCTCGGCGGGCAGTTTTTCGCGACCGCGTTGCGTCATGAGCCCCACGGCAGCGTGGCGCTGCTCGTGCAGCTGGCCCGCTCGGTTGAGGCAGCGGGTTCCGCTGCTGGATCGCGCGTGATCGAGCTGGGTCGGCTCGCAGGCGATGTGCCGCCACCACGCCTGGCGGCGGACTCGAGCGACCTGTTGGTCGCGATCGAGGACACGGTCGTGGACGCGGCCGTGTCCCATGCGGCCCTGCCCCATGCGGCCGTGTCCCATGCGGCCCCTTATCGGATACGGATGGCGCGCCTGCCGCGGGGCGATCTGGCGACACCCTTGCAGTGGCACGACGGGCCGCGCGCATCGCGCGACGAGTCCAATGCGTTCGAGTTCGCCGCAGCGCCGCGTGCGCCGGGCGCCGCGCCCGCCAGTACGCTGTTTGTTTGGGATGACTGGCCAGCAGGCGAGAGCCACGGGCGCGTGTTCGCCCTGCGTCTCGGGGGCGACGGCGCAGCGAGCGCCGTCCGCGCCGTCTCGTCGCCGAACGTCGACGCGGCGGAGCCGCGCCTGGTGGCTCGACCGGGCGGCTACTGGCTGGCCTGGCTCGTGGACGCCGCCTCGGAGACGGGCCGCGCGCGCGTGTATGATCCGGGAGAAGCTGAGGCGCCCAGTGCCCTTCGCGCGGGGTCCAGTGCGGGTGCCGCCACGGGCGCGGGTGCCTCCACCGGTCCCAACGGCGCGCGTGGGATCGAGGTGCTCGCGCTCGACGCGGCGGGGGAGCCGGCGAGCAATGTGCGGCGCATCCGCACGGAGAGCGCGCGGGTCGTGGGCTACGATCTGACCACCAACGCCGCCGGCAACGCCTGGCTCGTCTGGCGGCAGGACGCTCCTTCCGCGGGTGCCGCAGGCGGTCGCGTGCTCATGGCCGAGGTGCAGAGCGACGGCCCGCACGAGACCCTGCTCGTGCGCGAGGAGGACGTGGGCTCGGGCGAGCCGAGCTGGATCGGCCCCATTGTCCGGGGTCCCGTTGCTAGCGGCCCGAGCGACTCGCCGTGGCTCACGTTCCCCGATCAACGCGATCGCACCTTGCTCTTGCCGGTGGACTATCCGCGTCCCGTCTCGGAGCCGATGCTGCTCGCGCCCGACCTGTTGGGCGCTGCGGCGCTCGCTGCCGCCGGGGATCAGGTGTTGTTCGCGCTGCCCAGGGGGCGTGCGCTGGAGCTGTTCTCCGCCGCCTGCAAGCGCTAGCGCCGCGCCTTTCTCAACGCGGGAGCTCGATCTTCGGCTCGATCAGCTCGAGGCGCGTCGTCGCGGCCGGCAGCAGGCTCTGGCGCAGGCCGCCGGCCAGGCGCTTTCCCAGGCAGCGCTCGACCAGAGCCAGACCGAGCTCCAGCGCGCCGGCGCTGCTCGCGCAGCTGAATACCTTGCCCGATGGCGAGCGCACGACATCCTCCGTCTCGGTGCAGCGGGTGTTCGGCAGGTCCGCGGAGAAGGCCTCGCGGTTTTCGCGTGACACGGCGACCTCTTCCCCGTCGAGCAGACCGGCGGCTCCCAAGACCAGCACGCCCGTGCCGATCGCGAGAGCCAGCTCCAGGCGCGGCCAGACGCGCGTGCACCACTCGCCGACCAGCGTGCTCTGCGCCGCACGCCGTGCGCCATAGCCTCCCGGGATCAGCAGGATCTCCGGCTCGGGACAGTTGCCGAGCGTGTACTGAGCTTCGAGCCGCAGCTGGCTTCGCGTCTCCACGAGCCCGGCCTTCTCCGCTGTCGGAAGCAGACGAAACGGGCGCCAGTTCCAGTGCCGACCCGCGAGCGAGGCGAGCTGCATCACTGCGGCCACGTCCCAGAGCTCCACCTCATCAAAGAGCAAGACAGCCAAGGTCCTCGAGCTCGTGCGCACGCGCTCCGAGCCTAGCACAGGGGGCGGCGTTGACGGCAGCCGCGGCGTAGCGGCAGAATCCCCACATGAGCCCCCAGAGCGGCATCGACCCCCAGAGACCGGCCTATCCTTCGGGCGGGTCGTGACAGGCGAGCGTCACAAACTGGCCGTCGTCACCCGCTTCGAGCTCGCCGAGGCGCTGCGCTCGCGGCTCGTGGTGGTGGTGCTGTGCTTGTACGGGCTGGGCGCCGCGTTCGGAGCCTTCGCCTTCGTCAAGATGCTGGAGGCGGCCGAGCGCAGCGTGCGCGCCAGCCTGGACCAGACCATGAGCGCTCACGATCTGCCGGACGCGGGCGTGCAGCACGATGCCATCGTGCAGGTCCTGTCGCATATCATACAGGACAAAGAGCTGCTCGCGGACCTGGTCGCGGTCGACCCCTTGGCGCTGTTCTACGGCTTCATGGCGCTCGAGCTCGTGGCTCCGTTCGTGCTGCTCACTTCTGCCGGTGCGCCTGCGCGTGATCTGCGTCGCGGCGCGACCCGCTTCGTGCTCACGCGCTGCGATCGGCTGACCTGGGCGCTGGGCAAGACCCTCGCGCATGCGGCGCTGCTCACGCTCGGGCTGGTGGTGTCGGCGCTGGCCACCGCCGCGGTCGGGCTGTGGCTCGGGCGCTTCGACCTGGCGAGCGTGCTCTGGCTCGGGCGCGCCGTGTTTCGCGCCCTGGTCTACGGCCTGGCGTACCTCGGCATCTTCACCGGACTGTCGCTCGCCTTGCGCGCGCCCGGTCCTGCCGTCGTCGGCTGTGTGGGGGCGCTGTTCGGGCTCTGGTTCGTGCACGGCCTGACGCGCTGGTCGTGGCTCGGTCGAGAGCTGCCCGGAGTGCGGGCCGCGGCCTGGCTCTTCCCGGGGGAATATCAGGAGCTGCTCTGGTCACCGAGCTGGCTCGTTTCCGGTGCAGCGGCGCTGGCGCTCCTGGCCATCGGAGGGCTGGCGTTCGCGGGCGGCCACTGGCTATTCCGGCGGGCGGACGCGTGAGCCCAGCCTGGTCCGGCAGCGCGCTCGTGCTGCGCGATCTGAGCAAGCGCTACGGCAACTTCGTGGCACTGGCGGGGCTCAGCTTCGAGGTGCCGCGCGGCTCGATCTGCGCGCTGATCGGTCCGAACGGCTGCGGCAAGACGACGACCTTCGGTGTGATCGCCGGGCTGCTCCAGCCCGACTCCGGCAGCGTGGAGCTGTTCGGGGAGGGGCCCTTCGATCCGGCTCGCCATGCGGGGCGGCTCGGCCTCTTGCCGCAAGACAGCTTTCCGAGCCCGCACGCCAGCCTGCGCCAGAGCCTGCGCTACTACGGCGAGCTGCAAGGCCTGGCGCGCGGCGAGGCCGTCCGAGAAGCGGACCTCTGGCTCGAGCGCGTGCGCCTCGCCGATCGCGCCGATACACGGCAGAGCCAGCTCTCGCACGGCATGCGCCGGCGCTTCAGCGTGGCGCAAGCCTTCATCGGCAATCCCGAGCTCATCCTGCTGGACGAGCCGACCGCCGGCGTCGACCCGGAGCTCGCTGCCGAGCTGCGCGAGCTGTTTCGGCAGCGCCGCGGCCAAGCCACGCTGCTCATCAGCTCGCACGTGCTGAGCGAGCTCGAGGAGCTGTGCGACTACGCAGTGGTGCTCGAACAGGGGCGCTGCGTCCGCCAGGCGTCGATGCAGGGCCTGTTGCGAGCCGACACGCTGGTGCGGGTGACCGTCAGCAGCCCTCCCGACCTCGAGGCTCTGCAGCGACAGCTGCCGGGCGCGAGCCTTACCTTCCACGCTCCCGAGCTGGTGGTGCGCTGGCGCGAGGCGGCCCCGCTCGAGCAGCTCAATGAGCGACTCTTGCGTGCGCTGCTCGAGCAGGGCGTCGGTATCCAGAGCCTGGTTCCGGGCCAG
>Ga0068861_100001175_pt1 | contig 16305 bp, 20 predicted proteins | sample KBSSwiS42_FD_66593 | JGI IMG/M metagenome (GOLD analysis project Ga0068861, IMG submission 66593) | Switchgrass rhizosphere microbial communities from Kellogg Biological Station, Michigan, USA - KBS Switchgrass S4-2 | ecosystem: Host-associated > Plants > Roots > Rhizosphere > Soil ...
CTACGCGACGCTGAACAACCATGAACATCTGAGAGAAGTCCACACTGAGGCATGCGTCACGAGCAGACTTGAACGAACCTTGAACGTCAATACGCGATGGAGGCAGATGTACTACCTTTTGCAGAAGCCAGCTAGCAATTGCCGGAGCAGAATCAATATTAGCGTTTGCAAGACCTCCGATTGACCCAGATGCATCATCTCTGAACCCACCACCCATGAAGCGAATGATGTGGTCTGCGTCAGCATCGGTAAAGGTTGGGTTGTTGCCAGTATATGTCTGAGCCCCCGTAGTGTCAACCGATGTATCAAATCCAAGCAATTTCCAGCTTTGTTTATGTGCCTCACGGTTGACAGTTGATTCAATCATGATGAGAGAAAGAATTGTACCCTTCCCACCAGAACGAGCAACTGTGAATTTGTGAGTAGTCTCGTCATACACGACAGTGGTGGCTGTATCACCACCGCCAACAGCGGTTCGCATTGCTGCTTGAAGATCCGCAGCCACCTTATAGGCTGGCCCGGAGATATTGACTGGCGCACGGACCGTTCCTGAAACAGCTTCTGTCGTGAACCAAAAAGCTGCGTTCGTCCCAACATCGTTCCCAGCACGATCATACTGGTAGTTACGAATATCCCGGAGCACGTGCCACCGAGTGTTGTTCAAACTGACGACGAAGTCATTCGTGCTGTCTGTGATTACGTATCCCTTCTGATCAAGATCTGCGAGCTCCTTGTTGGGATACACCTTGATAGAATACCCACCAGGAAGCGAGACGTTGACGTTGTCCGCAACTGGGACTTGCGGGTCGACAAATTCATAGTTGCCATACCCGTTACTGTCAACCGAAACTTTGATAGCACTGAAGATGTATTCGGAAGTTTGTCCGAATACGAGATCTCTTGGATGCATATCTTTGCCGATGGAGTCACGGAAGAAATTCGGCTGAGCTCGCGTCCGTGTGAGCATCCACGAATTCACAAGTTCGATTTCAACACGACCCACCGGAAATTCAGGACGACGGGTCAACGCATTGAATTGCGGGCGCCAGTCATCTCGAATTAGTGTTTCGCCATCTTGTGTGAAAGATCCTCCAACAAACACTTTTGCAGGCTTGTTAACAGTGTACAAAGCAGCGCAAGCTTTGCGAAGATCATCACGTGGGTCAAGCAACGTAATGGAACCCAGACCAATGGTCTTTCCGGTAAAGAGAATGGATGGTGTGGTAACTTCGAATTCTGGAATAGACGAGTCCGCAATCAGTCCAGCGTACAAATCGTATCGATACACACGATAGTAGTGCAGATCGTCGAACAAAACGTAGCCACCGGTGATAGCGCTACCACTCGCGTTGTATAGTCGACAAGCCATACGCCAGTCGCCAGCTACCGGGGCTTGCCAAACGAAAACGGCGCGGCGCCACTCACCATATGTCGGTCGAAGTTCACAACCGGCATCAACGGAAGTTACTAGCTGCCCGTCTGGCAACATTACGTTCCCAGCTGCGCCAAGACGCATACGTAAGCGAGCAGACAGATTTGTGTTAAGGGATGGATCAGTTTTGTACGCCACGCTTACAAGATAGACGCCTCCAACGACGGATTGAAGCGCTGGTGAGAAGTAGAAGCCACCACCACTAGTAGCGGCAAGCCCCGACGCACCAGGTGTGATCTTCGCGGCACTCAAGCCCCGGTAGACGTCCGATGTTTCCTGCGTCACCACAACGCCAGACGCGCCGACGTTCTCTTCCGTGTAATCCGTCAGGTTTGTGGAAGTCGTCCACTTTTCAAGACTAGGATCTGTAAGACGATCCAATCCAAAAACAGGATAGATCTCATCACGAGTGGAAAAACCGAAGTGAAGATGAGCGATGACTGTAGTGGAGCTCGGACTAGAGTTATCCGGCAACCAAACGTAGATTTGTGTTGGAAGTGTTAAGGCAAGAGCATCAGCATCATAAAACCACGTGCCTGCTGTCATGTCTGCCAACAACTCAACACGAGTCAAGACACGAGAGCCAACCATCGTCTCAACGGCAACAATCAAACGGACCGCGCCAAGAAACGCGTAGTCTTCCGCGATCAAAGTAGCTTTGTAAATATTAACAGAGTGAACACTCCACCCAGTAATCTCCTTACCAAACCGAAGTTCAAGAATCGGTCGGCGTCGTGCGTCGTCCGCAGCCACCAGATCGACAAAAGTCTTCCGTCGATCAACAAGTCCGAACCCACCACGACCTATTTCTCTCAAGGAAGACTCTCAGCGAATTCCATATTCACAATGCGGATGACACCAACACCGTACTGAATGTCAAGACCAGCACGAAGGAATCCGTAGATTATATTTGTCGGATCCTCCTCAGCGTCAAGCGCAAGGAAGAACGGAACTCCTGGTGGATGTGTCCGGTCAATTTCCTCGAACAAGGCTTGCGTGGCTGCATTGAGCAGTTTCCACGTCATTCGGTAGACGTTCCTACGCGCACGCACATTAGCATGCTGTGGCCCGTCATCACCATACGAGACTTCCGTAAGATGTTCCTTCGCGACGACAAACCCGTCCTGAACCATCTGGATGGGCTGATCGAATGGGCCTATATAGAAGACACCAAGTTCGTTGTAGCCCGCGTCATTTGAAATGTCATCAATGACCAGCCTTGCGTAACGGAAAGTTTGTGTGGCGTAGTACGTAGAACGTCTTTCCGTGTTGCCTATCAAGATCTTTGAAAAAGATGGCGTTGTGGAATTGAGTCCAGTCCCAGCAAGAGCACTAGTATGCATTTGCAGAGTACAAGTACCACCGGCGCTGATGTTGAAACCACGAATGATAGAAGAGGCATGCGATGCATTCGTCAACGGGAGGAAGTCAGAAACCTTGAATCGAATCGATGCTGAGTCCGCCACACCAGACCGGAATCCGATGGTCTCCCAAATTGCTGTAGCGAGATTCGCTCCAGTCAAGGTGAGCAAAACGAAAGTCGTAACGATTACGGGATCTCTCTGAATGATGAATCCATACGTCTCACTATAAGAACACTGCCAGGTACCAGGATCAGCTACGTTCAGCGCTACGTTCATCGCTGTTGCAAGTTCTGGGCCACTGTATACACCAGAAGCGATTGTAGCAACTTTGACACCGCCGCGATTGAAGTCAAGCTTGTTATTCGTGGTGTTAATTGTGAATGAAGTGGCAAGAACCTGAGACAACGTCAATGCAACCCAATGACGACTCTGGTATGCCGGTCGAATTCCTTCGACACCCAACGTTGAACCTAGGCCAACATCACCAAAGCCAATATCACGATGGACACTACTAGCGAAATTTGCACCAGTGGCGAATTCTAGAATGAAGGACAAGTCACTACTAATACGAAACATGCCTGGTGATACTGCGCCCCAAGTACATACCCACACTGGGGTGGAATCCGCCGCTTCCAACGCAGCTACAATAGCTGCTGCCATCGCCGTTCCAGTTGCGTAATGTCCAGGGACGATCGTGGCTACTTTTACACCAGAACGAAAGAAATCGATCTTGTCGTTTACCCCAGCCGTGATAGTCCAGCCAGCATTAAATCGAAGAACATCGGCAATGCCTGGTCTGAGCAACGCAGATCGGCCAAATCCTGGCTGCTCTGAGCCTGGAAGAATCACCGTGTCCGCCGCCAATACAGAATTGGCGCGTAGAAATCGTTGAATTTTGCCGCCGGGCTGTGGCATCAGTATCCTGCTTCCCGCATTGTTACCACATAGTCGTGGACGTTTCTATTTCCAATGCTGATGGTGAAGTGCGGTTGAACCACGACCGGCCCGTTTACTTGTGCCTGTGTGTTTCCAGACTTCTGGCTACCAGCATTGAAAGAATCCTGCACGATATTCTGCATCATATCATGAGGCACAACGTACTCAGGCCGGCTTGGCGTGCCATGAAGCAAATAGGGCTTTGCCCAATTAGTCACAACAGCGCCGAACTCCGCCTCAGGCATGTTTCGAAACTCACCAGGAGGATGAAAATCAGGAATTGTGACCTTGGGCTGAACATCGACATCTCCGATGCCAAGAAGAGCATTCACCAACTTATTGATCTTGTCGAGCAAAGTGGTGAACATTTCACTCATGGTCTTTGTGTAAGTGATGCCAGCTTCTTCAGCGCTCTTATATGCATTGCCATTTTCATCAAGCAGTTGCTTATTCTCAATGGCCTTGTCGATCATTGGACGCATGGCTTCAGGAATAGCGACCCCACCAGCAACCGCCGTATTCACGTAGTCGCTAAGAGCAGGGCCCATCTTCTCAATAACGAGAAGATTATCGATTCCTGATGCAGTGAGAAGCTTATAGTCCTGTAGCAACCCAGCAGCCATCTTATCGAGTTCCTGTTGCTTCCACTTTGGACCAAGTTGGTCAACAGTGAACCCATATTTCTCAATCGCTGCGTTCAAGGCATCGTTTGCTTCTGCCGTCAACGCGGTCTTCGCAGCGAGTGCATCAAAGCCAGCGTTCAACTGCGCCACAGCAGCGTCGAAATCTGTTACCTTCTTAGCGGCAAGCAACTTGTCCAACGTCATGCCAGCTTCAGCAGCCTTCGCGTTAAGCACAGCGAGTCCGCCAGCGGACTCGATGAACTTATCGCGCATGTCGTTGACCTTCTTACCCTCACCACCGAACAACCCGCCAAAAATCTTCCCAGCCAGTGCTCCGAGGGCTGGACCCACCACAGCACCGATGCCTGGAAGGATTGACCCAATGGCGGACCCAACCTTCTCCCCAAGATGGTTCATGAGGAAATCAGTGGCACCAGCTACGAGTGCACTATCCTTGCCGAAGATCGATCCGGAGATGCTCGAAGCAACTGCCTTCCAAACATTACCACCACCTTGGATAGCCCCGAGGATCACCGAAGGAAGATTTCCCAACGCTGTCTTGAATTGCGTGCTGAAACTCGTCGCAGCGACAATAGCTGCGTTGCTTGAAGCGATACGCAACTTCTCCTTAGCGGCTCCGAGGGTATCTGTGGCAGTGGCAACAACGCCACCAAGATTGGCGAATGCTCCGCCCATCTTCAGTTTGACGATATCCCACGAATCCGCCCAAGCGACCGTGTCAGAAACAAGCTTACCACCGGCATCATGCCACGCGAGCTCAAGCTGGTTAGCTAGCCCCACGCCGACGTTGCCCATTTCACGCAACTTGTCAGAAGCGGTTTGTAGATCCTTTGCCCCGACGTTAGCCAATGGGCCCAACGCCTCAAGCATGATGTTGTATTGCTTTTGTGCCTCAGCTGCTTTACCAGCTTCTGTATTCTGCTCCTGGTAGCTCTTTACTAGCTGCTTGTGTGCTTCAGTTGCAGCAACAGCAGCTTGAGCTTCCTTGCTCAACGCAGTAGAAGTGAGCTCGGTGTTAATCTTGAGGACTCGCTTAGCTTCGCTAACATCCGTAACACTCTTGCCTAGGAGATCACTGGCTTGCTTGAGCAATTTCGTGTTATGTGCAGCTTCGAGTGTTGCACGCACATTATCCGTAGTTGCGGCAGTCGACTTTTTGACTTCCGGATGAAGCGTAGCCCAGCGTTCCTGAGACAGCTTAGCCTGGTCATTGGACAACTTCATTTTGTCAGTCCAGTCAACCAGAGCCAACCCATTTGTACCCATCGAATCTTCGAACTCTTTTGCCTCTCCTGTTATAGTTTCGATATTCTGATCCATCTCCTGCAACTTGCGATCAAGAGCACTACCAACTTCCCATCCAATCTTAAAAGCAGCGCCGACCATAGCAATCTGTGCCGCAAGTGTAATTGCGGCAATTGTGGCTGCTCCGAGGGAAGCAGTAAACCCAGCCATGGTGATGGTGCCGAGTCCGGCCATCGTCATGAAGCTACTCATGCCAATGAGAAGCGGACCAAAGGCAACACCAAGTGCCCCAACGGCCGTTCCAACCGCAATGATTGCCACAGCTGTCAACTGAACAGGACGAGGCAAATCAGCAAACCACTGCGCCATCTTCTGAAGGATAGGAACAATCGCGGTGAGAAGATCAACACCATCCTTCGCGAGCGGAAGAAGCGCCATGCCGATGTCACGCAGTGCGAACGTCATGTTGTCCTTGATGGTCGACATCTTTCCCAGCATGGTCTGGGATTGCTTCTCCATCAAGCTTCCAAACTGTGTGTTCATCCCAGTGACAATCGCCTGGACACCCACCTGCGCGCTAATCAGCCCCTTGGCAGATTTCGCCATAGCTTCCGGTATGGTGATACCCAAATTGTCAGCAAGCAGCTTCCAGACCGGAATACCGGTCTCCGCCAACTGCATCATCTCTTCAGCCGTAACCTTACCCTTGGCCTGCATCTGGCCAAGAGCACGGGTGACCCGACTGATCATCTCATCGCCACCACCGAGACCGGCCACCGCGTTTCCGATGCCCGTCATCATCGGAATGATCTTCTCCGCAGAGAAGCCCATCGCGAGAAGTTGCTGTGATGCCTGAACAAGAGTAGGAAACTGGAACGGCGTCGCCGCAGCGAAATCAGCGAGCTCCTTGAGGAACACTTTCGCCTTCGACGCAGACCCTAACATCGTGTTGAAAGCTATCGTTGTCTGCTCGAACTCACCAGCAGTCTTGATGGCAGCAACACCCATACCAAACAGCGGACCAGTGACAGCAAGAAGAGCGCCACCAACCATGGTAGCTTTGCCACCCACTGAAGCCATCTGATTAGCGAGGGAGTCAACTTGCTTGCCGGCTGGTCCGAGGGAACCGAGAAAAGACTGGAGCCTCCGCTGCGCCATGTCGAATGTAGGCGAGAACTCATCCTTCATACGAAGGACACCTTGAATGTCGCCTACAGTCACCATGTCAGATCCTCCCTGCCGCGATGCAATCCGGGCAATCTGGCTCGGGTTGTGGGTGCTCAAGCTGCTCGTGGCGCAAGTTGTAGGTGTTCATCGTAACAGTGTCCATCATCTCGTGGTCTGGGTAGGAATCAAGCTTCGTCTTGTCCTTGGTGTTCTCGTACCGATTCCAGGCATCTGCGTATCGGTACAAGGGGAGAAGCTTGATGGCCAGACGCTCCGGGTCGCGATCGAGCTCTCGCGCTGCCGCGTAGGGAGTGACGCTATACTTCTGCGCCACGACGGCGATGAGCCAGTGCCGGTGTAGCTCATCCCATTCCTCCCGTTCTATTCTAGCGTCTGCCAGCCAGGCCGCTAGGTCTGCTCGATTATCGGGCGATCCACCCGCTAGGAGTCGATGGAAGGCCCGGAGTCTTTTGCTTCGTCAGCCTTGGCGATCGCAGTTGGCTTGAACGGATCGGAAAGATCGACGATTTCGTGCCACAGAAAGTTCGCCGTTTCGAGATCCAATCGTCCAATGTTGTCCGGATTCTTCTCAGCAGGCAGCGTCCAGCTGTGGATACCCTGGATCAGAATTGTGTCACGATCGTACTGATCGTAGTGCGCTTTCTTCTGATCCTCGACAGTCTTCTGTTTGCTGGGATCCGCGCTTTGGATGGCCTTGAAGATGTCTCCGCCAAACTGACGCATTTGGGCGGAGATTTCGGACTGTCGATTGTCCTGGGCCTTCTTCAAGCTTCGCGCGTTGAGCTTCTGAAGGATAACGACGTACTCACGATTCTCTTCGTCTGTGACTGGTACTTGCTTACGAATGACATCTGCGAACATGGCCTACGTCCTCCTGGAGCCACGCGCGCCGCCATTGCGTTGGCCGCGTGGCTGCGGTTAAGTGTCTACGGGTTGGTGCCTTCCGTACGGCCACTGGCCGGGACGAGACGCACCATGAACTTCGTCAATGCGTTGCGCTCCGGTGTACGATTGTACTGCCCGACGTACGTTTCCATCGACACGAAGAGACCACCAGAGCCGCTCTGGAATGTGATCTTCAAAGTGCGCGTGGCAGAATCCGGCGTGTCAGGACTAGTGCGGACAAAAAGCTCATGCACACTGCCAGCACCAGTGCGGAACACACCACTGAGCTCGATCGGCTCAACGCGATCCTTGCCAACAGGAAGGCTGCGCTCCTGAGTTTCGCTGAACCCAGAAAGTTCCTCCACGATCTGCTCGATGGAAATGCCGTTGAACGACTGGATATACTGCGAAACGTTCTGCAGTACTCCAGTGGCATCGTCGTATTCGATCTTGACTTCCCCAGGGGGGCTATAGACGCCCATGTCAGTTTCCTCCTGCTATTTTCCAATTATCCAGCATGCGGCGCAACCCGATGGCCGTCCGCAGAAGATTGCTGGCAGGCTTGACGTTTGGCCCATCAGCACAGCCCACCTGACGATACGCAAAACGTTCGATCCCACGCACAGCTTGTCGCGCCCACTCCAGGCATGCTTGTTCACTAGCAGTGGCTGGATATTTTGGGGTTAGCTCTTCGCTATCCCCTGAGAGCGCAGACTCAAGTGTCATGGCTCTTACGCGCCCCAGACCACGATACGATACACGGCGGAGTTGCCCGCAGCGTTCGCGATCTGAATGATGTCACCTGTCGCGGCAGTGACAGTGCGGCCAGCGGCGCTCGGATCCATGTAAAGGAAAATCCCGCCAGGAGGCAGCGTGATGGTGGTGGCCGCCGTGTTGAGGATCGGGATGGAGTTGGCGTCACCGAACAAGGTGAGGTCTGTGGTATTCGAGGACAACGAAAGGATCAGGATGCCCTTCAGCTTCGCGAGCACCACAGTGACGCCAAGCGCATCGACCAGGGCACCGCCGTTGAAGTCCAGGTCTTCCACCGCACCAGTGGTGAGCGTGCGCTCGTCGGACCAGATCTTGTTCGCCTGGTTTCCACCAGCGCCGTCGGAAAACTCCCGAGCCTGGCTGATGTCGAAAGGGGCCAGAGCACTCACAAGATCCAGAACGCTGGTCTGCTGTGCCGTCAGTCGGATTGCAACGCGAGTGGTAAGTGCCATCTCTCAATTCCTCCGATTAGGCGGACATTTCCTTTTCCGCCAGGAAGTTTACTGCGTAGATGACCCGGTTCTTTGAGTCCACCTCGCGTTTGAACGGCGTCTGTACTGCGTTCACAATCCGGTACAACGTACCGGAAAGTGTTATGCCTTGGATCTTGGGAAGTCCCTTGTAGACAAGATCGATTCTTGCCGCCGCTGCTGTTCGTGTCAATGCTCTGGCAAGCACCTGAATGCCAGGCATTTCATCGAAAAGACCAGGGACTCCGAACGCATGATTCGGTGCCGCACCACCATAGTCGTTCACTGAAGTGCACACATCAGGAGTATCTGGCATTGAACCCTTGAAAAGATTGACTTCAAGCGTGCCCATTGCGTTGGCCGCCATGTAAGTCACGATCTCTTCAAGGAGCGGCACCTAGTTAAACCTTCCACGAGTGTCGCGCGATCGCCATCGACGAGAACCTGAACCACCACCGCGTTGCCCTGTCAACGGATTGACACGGGCAGTCCCACCTAGTCCTCTCTTAACAGAACTGATGGAGACCCGGCCTTGATTTCGAAGCATCGCTGTCGCCACATTACGCTGAGTTGTGGAGCGATTTTTGTGTCTCAAAATACGAGCAGCAGCCACTCTTGGAGACATTTAACTCACCACGCTGCGAAGCGAGATCCGTCGCGCCACACGCTCCGGGATATGTGGCGCACTTTCCAGCAACGTTGATTCGAGAAACTTCGCCTGGCCCACCGGGTGATCCGCGTCGAGGTTCTCGTGGACATACAATGCGTAGCCCACGCCTGGTGTAGTATCCTTCAGGATCTTGCCGCTCTTGCCGAGGGAAATTGTTGGAGTGTCCCCGCCGCCAGCAGGACCACCAACAGTGATAGTCACACTAATGTTGCCACGCGCGTCGCGCTCAGCAGGATGCGTCTCGTGGCTCGCACGCAGTGCGCCAGTATCTATTGGTGTGCGCTGCATTGACTCGCGAGTCTCGATAAGCGCTTCCTGGAACAGCGCGCGTTCCAGCTGGTCGCGTAGACGGTCACCTGCGTGCAACAGGCGATTCAGCATCTCTGCGCCGCCAGTGACTTCAAGGCCCATCAGGCGAATCTCCCTCGGCGGTCGCGACGACGAGATCTACTGGATGATCGCCGTGGCGAACGTCTTCCATACTTACTGCTAGTCAGGCCAGCACGTGAGCTTGTGGCATTACCTCGCTGTGGTGGTAGACCAAGCTTTATCTTCCTTGCCACTGCCCCGCACCTTTCTTCCCACGCGGCACGCGCACCTGGTCACCCGGCCCACGACTCCCACCGCCAGCCACGCCATGCATATTGACAGACTTCGTGGCGACAACGCCAGGGATGCGTGTGTCAGGCTTCTCGACTTGCTTAGCCAAGATCCACCACCAGGTAGTAAGGTTGTGAAGTGCCGGGATCGACTACACTTTCCTGCGACACGATGGAGTGATACTCCGTCGCCGGCGGAGGCTTGATCTGATCGTATCGCGTTGCGATGAGCGGCTCAACGAACGTAACGCGACAAGGTGACATCGCTTCTTGCCCTGTCACGGAGCGCACCAACCGTTGCTTCCATTCGACGATCGCCTGGCGACTCACAGCGGCAGCCAGAACCGGATTGCCGTCACCGTCATACGTGCCATCCCACGCCTGGTGCAACACCGCAACCTGAAGACCGGCTGTGATGTTGTTCGCCAAGGCGACGGCGCCACGGACGATTTCGGCAAGACCCATCAGGCGAATCTCCCAAACGTATCCCGACGACGCCACTTGCGCCCACCAGAGCGAGCCGTACCGCCGAGTGCAGCTTTCCCATAAGACTTTTTGTACTTACCTAGATGAATACTGCCCTTCTTGTAAAGAGCAATGGTTTCTTCAACCATTTTCTGCGTGCTATTGCGCTTGGCGTGTCGCAACGCTTGAGCAACGAGTGCTTGGCCGCGAACGGGCATCAGGCGAATCTCCCCCGTCGGTCGCGACGACGACGCTTCCAACCAGAAGCACGAAGTTGTGACTTCACTTCACCGCGAGTAAGCGCGTATGCATGACCCTTGGGCATCGAAAGGCCCAAATTCAATCGGCGCTTAAGATCGCTTCGTCCAACATGACGATCAAATGCAGCTTGACCAACTTTCGATGTGCCAAGATACATTGACTTACGTGATCGCTGCGCTTTTGTGGTGGATCCCTTCAGCTGATCCCGCCAATCGTAGCCCATCAGACTCTCTCCACGTCGACAAACTCCAACCCGGAGCCGCGACCAGTGAACCGATACACCCATTCAGGCACAAGAAGGTTCTTCACCGCGTCAGGAAGTACCTTCGCGCGCACAGTGTCGGAAAAAGAAAGACTGATGGGCCCAACACTCAGCGACCTGATGCCTTGCGTTTCCACGTCGCTATCCCCAGTGCGATCCGCAATGAGCAATTGACGCGCGAATTCCGTCGTCGCGTCCTTGAGTTCCTGTGGGATGACTGAGTCGTTCAAATACGCCTGGCCACCGCGAGTTTCGAGGCCACCACGCGGCCACTGAAGAGCCTGGACGCCTGGATACTTCTGATAGCCTTCCCACTGCACGAGGGAATCGAGGGTTCTTGTGGCCCACACCAGCGCGGCCCGCTTATCTGCCACGCTAGCAGTTAGCCAGTTGCTTGTGAAGAGACGCGTCTCAATGTAAGCTTCCGCCTCAGCCTCGGTACAATACGTATTCGAATTCACAAGGCCTGGGGAAGCTACAAGAGTGATCACGCAAATCTCCCACGACGGTCGCGACGACGAGCATGGCGCTTGAGGACACTGTGGAGACTTCGGCCACTACCCATCATCGACATACGGCCTTCACTTGCGTGGACACCAAGCGCGCTAAGCTTCTTCGCAGCGCTCATCATTGACTTAAGATGACGTCCAGCTGCTGGATGCGTTTCACCAACCACAGCAGTATCCGCTTTGTGAAATCGCTGAACAGCACCCTGGTAAGATTTCGCTGCCGCGATGATCGCTGTGACCCGCTTCGCACCTCTCACCCCAGCCATATCAACACCCCGGATCGCAGCCTGTTGCCAAGCTGAGATCAGTACACGCAGCATTACGCTGTGTGGTGTTCGCGGCAAGCCAGCCAACGCAGAAAGCACGCTTATTCTCACTGGCCTGGGCAGCCACAAGCTCATTGAACTTCTTCAGCGCAATTTCCTGAGTAACGTACTCCTCACGACCAGGCTGCGTCAATGGGTAGATACGCACCTGCGCCGTACGGGCCTGAGCGGCGGTGCAGGACGCTCCGCCGGGAGTGCTCGCTGCTGTACAAACCTGGGCCTGTGTGCACGTGCGCACCAGACCATAACGCGCACAGATGTCACCATTCTGGCCAGTGATAACCTGTGTCAGTGTTGTGACGTTCGTTGCACTAGCTGGGCCAACTGAGTACGTCTCCTGTGCTTGTAGCGTGGTAAGAATCACGAGACTCCCAACCAGAAGCAATCCAAGCAAAACGGAAAGTCGCTTCATACGCATCTCCTAGTTGACCGCTCTCGCGATCTCGTACCAATTCGTCCCGTCGTAAACAAGGGTGAGTGTATCATCAGCAGTGGTGACAAAGTCGCCAGCAAGTTTCAAATTGCTTCCGTCCGTCACCGTCAAAACACCGTCAAAGATCAACGTGATCTGAACGCCTCTCGTAAAGCCAGTTGCTGTGATAGAGGTGATGGTCGTAGTGCCAGTAACGTGATAGCTGGAACCAACCGGCGTGGGCAGCGCAGTTGCTGACGCGACTGGTGTCCACCCACCGAGGAAGTGCGAAACATTCCCCGGTGAGTTCAGCACAGTCATTACGCCATCATTTGCCTGGGAAAGTTGTGACTCTCCGCGCGTCATGAACTTCCCGGCGATCAGATTTGCGTAGTTCCCGTTGTCAGCAGTAACAATACGCAACGCTTGGAGATCATTACGCACCGCAAGTCCAACGCAAGCAACAGTTGTGCAGCCAAAGGCAATACGAGCAAAGTTGCCACCGGAGAGATCCTTGAGAAGGACAATTCCATCAGCAGTAGTCTGAACCGAGACTGTATCAGTCGAAGCTGTCTTGACGATGTTCAGTTGATTGTCAACCGTCCCGTCGAAACTTCCGCCGCAACCACCACCAACACACGTTACTTGTGCATGCGCTGGGACAGCAAAAAGAATCAACAGCAACGACCAATACAGTTTCTTCATGGCCCAATCCACAGCGTAAACGTCCCGCTCTTCGCGTTGCCAGCGTTGCTGATTACAAGATCCAGCGCCGTCGTTCCGTCGTAGTAATACGTAGGCGACGGAAGCAAAATCTTCGATGTGACGTTACTAAGATTTGCACCACCGCCAATTGTGAGATCTACAGCATTGATCTCATTGAGCACTGCGTCGTACAAGTCCGTTGGTTGCGTGCCGCCACCAGCTGGAGTGAACTTCATCTGGATGATACGACCTGGACGAATGTTCATCGGATTGCCACTGACGGCACCAGCAGCATCCGATGTCCACACCATTGTGTAACGATAGATGCCGTTACCAATACTCCTTGGGGTAACAACGAGAGTACCGGCAGCGAACGCCTGCTGTGGCAGCAAGGCAGCTGCCACCAGCAGGCCGAAGAGGATGCGGCGAAAGGTTCGTCGCATCATCTCACTACTCCTTATCCAGCGCCTCGCGCTGTTTGTCGATAGCCTTCAGAACGCCTGCACGATTCTTGCCGTCCTTCTCCGCATCTTCCAGCGTGTCCAGATCCGCAGGATCGTCGATGGTCGCGATGTGAGCAGACACTTCGTCGACAGTGCCCGCAAGAATGCTATCACCACCGTCAGTAGTCGGTGGATTCTTCGTGGCACCGGGAACAGGCGGAGCGATCGTCGATCGGTTCTTACCGAGTTCCTCACGACGATCCTTGATCGCTTCGAACACTTCCTTGCGCGCCTTGCCAAGCTTTTCCGCGCCTTCCAGCGCGTCCAGCTGCATCGACGTAGTCGCTTCCGCAACATCGCCGAGTGCCTCGTCAAGATCTGAATCGCCCGTAGTCTCGACCTTGACAGCGTCGTCCTCTTCCACGTCCACAGACTCGTGAAGCGTGGCGTCGAAATCACTTGCGTTGATGACGACCTCCTCGTCATCCGAAAGGCGTCGAACCTTCATCGTCGGAATGGGTGCCATTGACGTCTCTCCTCTGCCTTTGCGGCGCTTACGCCTTGATCGGCGAGTACGTGACCATGAAATCGACGAACGTTGACGTGGCCAGTGTACCACCGGTCTTGCCAACGGTCACCGCAGTATTCGCATCGAGTGGTGTGAACGACGCACCATCCGCAAGGATGACGACAGCAGCCGCACCCATGCGAATAAGTGTGCTCTGCGTGAGTCCGGCCACGGCAGCAACAGCGAGAGCAACGCTCGAACCCGCGCGCGTTCCGAGGATTCGAACGTCCGTGGCACCAGACGCAGCGCCGCCGATGGCAATCATGTAACCATCGTCAATCTGCCACTTGATCCCCCTACGAGCAGGGAGCAAGGTGAAGCCAGCGTTCACCTGAGCAACGCTCGCGCGCAGACGAATGACGCGAGCGTGATTGCCAGCGAACGGATGGGTGAAATCGTTACCGGACTTTCCGGTGGGGTACATCAGTGGGGTGGACATGGTCTATCTCCTCCGAGTCTTATGCCTGATCTATGCTGGCGTTAGCCAGCGATGATCACGCCGAGCTCGGGGCGGACCAGCGACCCACCGTAGAGCGCGTCGTACGACCAGCGCCACCGCTTGTGCTCGCGAGTGAGCTCGACGCGCAGCGCCAGTCCGCTGACCGGGTCGACGATGGACTGCATGGCCACCAAGTTCGGCGCGACGTTCGAATCGACGAGTGGGGCCATCGCGAAAGCAATCGCGTCACGATGCAAGAGCAGGTTCTTGACGAACGCAGCCTTGAAGGTGATCGCTTCGCTGCCAGCTGTTGCGATACGCAGGCCAGGCTCGATTGTCCAGGTGCCGGCGCCACCAGCGTTGTCTGCCTGCACCGCATACGTCTGCGGATCACCAGCAATCGTGAAAATTTCGCCGGCCTTGATCGTACCCGTGCCAGTCGCAACAACCAGCGACTTCGAGCCGAGAGCGTTCACACCATTGACTACGTAGGCCGTGTTGTGCGTTCCGATAGTCTGCGTCGGAACCAGCTGGCTCATGAGCCACAGGGCACCCAACTTCTGCCCGATCTGGCCACGAAGGATGACTCCGTCACCGCCACCAAAAGAAGCATCCTGAAACCCACGCAGGTTCAGGGCATTCGCTTCAGCAGACGGATCGAGAACCACGAAGCGAGGATCCATCGGCATCAGTTCGACGTTGCCAAGGCGCCGCGCTTCCAGATACTCCGCAGCATCCAGCGAGAACGGCGTGGTGCCAGGGGTGCCAGCGAACGAATAGAAACGAGCCAGCGTCCAGAGATACGTCTCGATCGCGTTTGCCAGGCCCTTGACAGCTTCGGAAGCCTGCATCGGGATGATGCCAGCATCGACCTGCTGAAGATCCTTGTCGGAAAGAGTGAACGGCGCTTCCTTCCACTGAGACAGAGTGACCGGAACGTTGGTCGGAGTCTGATCCGTGGTCGAAGGCGGAACGTTCGCGGGAGTGACGTCGATCGCGGCCACCGCAGCGGGAACAACAACGTTGACGGTGGAGAACTTCGTCGCGCCGGTCAGCGCGCTCTCGTACTCGCGATTGACGATGCGGGCAAGTGCCAGCTGCTGTCGCAGCGTTGCAAGGCCCATGGCAGCGAGGGTACTGAGGACGTTCGTAAGAGTCATCGACGTGGAACTCCTTGACTAAGTTTTGTCTTGGAGCGCCACCGGCGCTGGCTCTGTCCTCTGCCAGAGGCGAGCCTATTTGCTGCGACGCGAATCACTGACTCGCGTCGCAGCGTTGATAGGCGAGTGCTACCGACTCACGATCTTCATCTTTCCTTCAGCGATCTCCTGGTAGTGCCTGCCAAGTTCCAGAGGATCCGCCTGGCCATCTGCTGGAACGATCAACGTCTTCCCTTCACGCTTCGTTCCGGCAGGAGGCGTTGCGCCACTACCACCAGACTTCTCAAATGCGAAGTCATAGTCACGGACCGCAACGCCAATCCACTCTTCGGGCGTGATCGCTTCTCCCGGCTTCGTCCTCGAAAACTGACCCTGCTTCGCCTTCGGGTCACCGCCGTCGCCTGGCTCAAAGATCTCCTGTGCCTTTGAAAGCAGGAAGTCGATCGCATTCGGCTTCGCACCAGCGTTGTGTGCGACTTCCGCAAACACTGTACGGAACCGCGACTGGTTGAGTCGATCCTGCGCTTCGGCGCGAGCCTTGCGTTCCG
>Ga0068861_100001178_pt1 | contig 16275 bp, 12 predicted proteins | sample KBSSwiS42_FD_66593 | JGI IMG/M metagenome (GOLD analysis project Ga0068861, IMG submission 66593) | Switchgrass rhizosphere microbial communities from Kellogg Biological Station, Michigan, USA - KBS Switchgrass S4-2 | ecosystem: Host-associated > Plants > Roots > Rhizosphere > Soil ...
CGGCGCTGATCTGCAGCGTGCGCTCGAGGCCGAAGGCGGGAAGCAGGCTCCACGTGGCGACGAACGCGCCGGCCGCGGCGCCGGCGGTATTGCACGCGTAGAGGCTGCCGGTGATCCGCGCCGCCTGCTGGATCCTCGTCGTCAACGCCTTTGCCAGCAGCGGCAGCGAGACGCCCATGAAGAAGGTCGGCCACAGCAGGCTGACGAAGAGCATCGCCGCGCGCGCTTCGACGCCGAGCGCCAGGTGCGCGAAGCGCTGGTAGAGCAGGCGGTAGTACAGATCGGCGCTGAAGAAGCCGAACGCCGCGATGGCGAGCTCGGCGGCGGCGAAGGCCGCGAGGTTGAGCCGCGCCGGCAGCCGATCGGCAAGCTGCGCGCCCGCCAGGTTGCCGCAGCCGAGGCCGGCCATGAACGCGGCGACGATGATGGTGGCGGAGTGGACGTCGGAGCCGGCGAAGATGACGAGCAGCCGCTGCCAGACGATTTGATAGACGAGCGCAGCGAAGCCGGAAGCAAAGAAAATCAGGCCCGGGAGCGGGTGCACCGGGAAGAGGATACACTTCCCACATCCCGGAGCGGCCGGGGCGCGTAGAGAGAGATGTGGTTCCTGCTGGCCGCGGTCGCGAGCGTTCCAGGCTCGGCGGCCGCTGATCTTGCCGCGCTCGAACGGATGGCCCGTGGCGATCACGAGGCGCTGGCGGAGCTCTACGATCGGCATGGCCGCCTGATCTACTCGCTGGCGCTGCGGATCCTGCGCGACCAGAGCGACGCGGAAGACATCGTGCAGGAGGTCTTCTCGCAAGCCTGGAGGCAGGCGGCGCGCTACGACGCCAGCCGCGCCAACCCGATTGCGTGGCTGCTCAACCTGACCCGCAGCCGCGCCATCGATCGGCTGCGCGGGCGGCGCGCGCGTCCCGACGCCGCCGCCGATGCGGCAGCGCTCGATCTCGCTGACCTCTCGCAGCCGATCGACGAACAGATCGCGATCTCGCATCAGGCGGCGCGGATTCGGGCCGCGGTCGGCGAGCTGTCGCTGCTGCAGCGGGTGGCGATCGAGCTGGCGTTCTACGAGGGGCTGACGCACGTCGAGATCGCCGATCGGCTCGAGCTGCCGCTCGGCACGGTGAAGACGCGCATCCGGCAGGGGCTGCTGAAGCTGCGCGAGCGGCTGGCAGGCGCGGTGTGATGGCAGGCATGGACCACGAGGCACAGCGCGATTCCGCGGGCCTGTACGCGCTTGGCGCGCTCGCCGAGCCGGAGCGCAAGGCGTTCGAGGCGCACCTCGCGACGTGCGAGGAATGTGCGGCCGAAGTGCGCTCGCTCGGCGCAGTGGCGCGCGTGCTGCCGTACGCGGCGCCTCAGATCGATCCGCCGGCGGCGCTGCGCGCCCGGGTGCTCGCGGCGGCCGGCGACACCAACGCCGCGGCGCGCGCGGTGGCGTCCGCGCAGGCGGCCTCGCGTCCGCGATACGGAGAGTCTGGCTGGCTGGCTGCGGCGGCGCTCGTGCTGATTGCCCTCGGGCTCGGCGCCTACACCGCGAACGTTCGCCAGCGCGTCGGCAGCCTCGAGACGCAGCTCACCGAGGCGCTGACCCGCCTCGACCGCAGCGAGGAGCAACTGGCCGAAGCGGCACGCGCGGCCGAGCGGGCGCAGACGCGCCTCGCCGTTCTCACTGCGCCCGACTTGAAGCAGGTGAGTCTCGCCGGCCAGCCCGCCGCGCCGCGCGCCGCGGGGCGCGCATTGTGGAGCCGCGCCAACGGGCTGCTCTTTGCGGCCAACGATCTGCCGCCGCTGCCCGCCGGCCGCATCTATCAGGTGTGGTTCCTGACGCCGCGCGCCCCGGTCAGCGCCGGCCTCGTGCGGCCGGATCAAAACGGACGCGTCACCGCCGCGTTCGACACGCCCGCAGGCACGCCCGATCCGACCGGGGTTGCCGTGTCGATCGAGCCCGAAGCTGGAGTTCCCGCGCCGACCGGCGCCATCTACCTCGCTGGCCAGACGACGCAGTAGCCAGCTCGCTGATAGGGACTAGGGCTCAGGGATTGGGGATTAGTCCTAATCCCTGCTAATCCCTAATCCCTACCCCCTAATCCCTACTCGCTGGCTGATGTCCGGCGCGATGTTCTGACCGGTGACGAGCGCGACGGAGATCGGCGCGGCCTCACGCTCTTTCAGCCACGCGGCGGTTGCGGCGGCGCCGGCCGGTTCGGCGGTGATCTGCTCGCCGTCGTGCAGCCGCGCGATCGCGCCGAGCATCTCGGCCTCGCTCACCTGCATCACCTCGTCGACCAGTCGCCGGATCGCGTCGACGTTCGGCGGCAGCGGACGATTCACGGCAAGACCATCGGCGATCGTGTTCGCCGACGCGGTGCCGATCGTCGTGCCCGATGTCCACGACAGGTAATATGCCGGCGCGTTGGCTGCGACCACGCCGATGATACGGATGCGCGGCTGCAGCGATTTTGCGCCGGCGGCGACGCCGCGGATGAGCGCCGTGTCGCCCATCGGCACGTAAATCGCGCCGGCCGCGGGCAGCTGCTCCACGATCTCGCGGCCAATCTGCGCGGTGCCATCGGGGATGTCGGCATCCTCGGCGTCATGGAGGAAGAAGGCGTGCTTCGACGCGGCGTACGCGCGGGCGGCGTCGATCGCGGCGCTCAGATCGCTGCCGGTTTCGACCAGCGTCGCGCCCAGCTCGCGAATCCTCGCCGCCTTCACCGGGTTGGGTGAGGCGGGCAGAAAAATCGTCGCCGGAACGCCAAGCAGCCGGCCCGCGTACGCGACCGCGGCGCCGTGGTTGCCGGTGCTCGCCGCCACGACCTCGCCGACGTCGCGTCGCGCCAGGTTCACCCGCAGCGAATGCACCGCGCCGCGGACCTTGAACGAACCGGTCGGCAGCTCGTGCTCGAGCTTCAGATACAGCTCGCGGCCCGGCGCGCTGAGCGATGCCGCCCGTACGAGCCGAGTCGGTCCAAACGTGGATTCAGTCATCGGTGGAGCCGACCTTATCGCAGGCCGCCTTCCGGTGTCGCAGACCGTCTCCGACCCCATCTCGCAGACCGTCTCCGACCCCATCTCGCAGACGGTCTGCGACCCCGTCTCGCAGACGGTCTGCGACCCCGTCTCGCAGACGGTCTGCGACCCCGTCTCGCAGACGGTCTGCGACCCCGAGGTCGCCGAGGTCGTCGCGCGCGCGAAGGCGGCTTCGCGTTCGCTTTGCTCCCTCATAGACAAGTTGTCGATTTCTAAACAGCTTGGGCGGCAGCCCGCATTTCTTCTTCCGGCGCGACAATCCGACTAAAGCACTTGCGTTGTTGATGTTAGCTGGTGCGATGACAGCGCGAGACAGGTGGCCGGCTCCTTGCCCTTCAGCCGGCCATCATGCCGAACGAGAACCAGAAGATCATCCAGCCGCGAGTGCAGACGCCGGTCCCGTGCGCGCGTCAGCCGCTCGCCGCGACCCGGCTGCCCGATGACCTCCTTTGCGAGCACGTGCAGCGCGTCGCCATCGCCGGCGCCGTCGGCGCCGGCCTGTGGCTGTTCGGGCTGGTCATGGACGGTCTGGTCATGCCGGCGACGCTCGGCACCAAGCCGCCGATGATGATGCTGATCGTCGACGTTCTCGGCGTGCTCTTCTCGGCCGGCCTCTTCGCCTTCATCCGGCATTCTTCCTACGCGTCGCAGCTGAAGGCCGACGTCGGGTTGATGTTCATGGTCGCCAACGCCGCCGCCGTCGCCCTGATCAACACGCAGGCGCGGTCGCTCACCATCGCGACGATGGGCGGCCACGTGTCGTGGATGACGATTGTGATTCTCGTCGGCTCGATGATCCTGCCGACGACGCCGCGCAAGATGCTCGCGGTGGCGCTCTTCTCGGCGTCGATGGATCCGTTCGGCGTGTGGATCGCCCACCTGCGCGGCCTGGCGGTGCCGTCGATGACCGATGCCTTCGTCATCTTCATGCCCAACTACGCCTGCGCCATCGTCGCGATTCTGCCGTCGCACGTGCTGCAGCGGATCGGCCGGCGGCTGCGCCAGGCGCAGGAGATGGGCAGCTACCACCTGGTCGAGCTGCTCGGCCGCGGCGGCATGGGCGAGGTGTGGCGCGCCGAGCACCGGCTGCTCGCCCGCGCCGCCGCGATCAAGCTGGTGCGGCCGGAGCTGCTCGGCGCCAGCACCGAAGCGTCGGCGCGGACGATGCTGCGCCGGTTCGAACGCGAGGCGCAGGCGACCGCGGCGTTGAGCTCGCCGCACACGATTCGCATCTTCGACTTCGGCGTGACCTCCGACCGGACGTTCTACTACGTGATGGAGCTGTTGTCGGGACGCGACCTCGAATCGCTGGTGCGAGAGTTCGGCCCGGTGCCGGCCGAGCGCGCCCTGTATCTCCTGTCCCAGGTGTGCCATTCCCTCGCCGACGCGCACGCGCGCGGGCTGGTGCACCGCGACGTGACGCCGGCGAACATCTACACCTGCCGGATGGGCCTCGAGTACGACTTCGTCAAGGTGCTCGATTTCGGACTGGTCAAGTTCAACGACCCGGGCGTGATGGAGACCACGCTGATGACCGGCCCGCACGTGACGACGGGGACGCCGGCGTTCATGGCGCCCGAGATCATCACCAACGAGGGTGCGGTCGACGAGCGCGCCGACGTGTATGCGCTGGGCTGCGTCGCCTACTACCTGCTCACCGGCCAGCTGGTGTTCGAGGCCGACACGCCGATGAAGATGTTCCTGCAGCACATGCAGGCGGCGCCGATTCCGCCGTCGATGCGCAGCGAGCTGCGCATCCCGCGCGAAGTCGACGAGCTGGTGCTCGCATGCCTCGAGAAAGAGCCGTCGAAGCGGCCGCAGAACGCCGAAGAAGTGATGCGGATGATTCGCCGCTGCCGCTCGGCGCAGGGATGGGATGGGGACAGCGCGCGCGCGTGGTGGCAGACGAACCTGTCGGAGCTCACCGGCGCGCTGACGGTGGCCGACGCCGCGCCGGTTGAGCGGACCGAGCGGCTGCTCGTCGCCTGAGTCCTGACTAAGTAGAGAGGCGGCCGTCAGGCGCGACGAGGCGTGGCTTGTCACGGATGAAGTCGCGCCCGCGCCCGACCTCGACCAGGTTCTTCGCGCCGCCGACAAACGGAATCATGTCGAGCGCCGTATCGACGGTGCCGCCGAGGAACCCCTTCCTTCGAATCGCCGCGCCGATCGTCACCAGCGCCACGACGCCGCCAACCCACGGCACCGACCGGTAGAGGCGGCGCGCCAGCTTCCGGCCTGCGTACCGCTTGACGTGTCGAGTGACGCGCTGTCTCGTCTCGCTCATAAAAAATTCCACAGCAAAGCGCGTTCCCCGAATCCGTACTTACGTTCGTCGCTGGCGAATGCAAGAGCTACGGGCACTGCGGACGAGGTCGCCTTCGGTGGTCGTCTTTGCCCTGCGCTAACAATCCTGATCCGCGTTTGGCTGCGCCAGCGCGTCATGGTGTCGCATGCAGCACCTCGACCCACGAGATTGCGCGTCGTTCGCACGATCGCGTCGTCGAACGCGTGCCAACGACGATCGGCGATTTCATTGAGCATTTCCGTCGATTCTGGCCGAAGACGCGCAGTGCGCTGCGCGTTCACTCGACACGCGCGATCGAAATCGTAACTCGCATCACGGTGCGCTGACGCTGGACCGCGCTTCCGCCGCCCGATGCCGCTCGTCGCACGCGCGATCACGCGCGCGATTGCGTGCGGTGTGCTTTCCGGCAATCGCGTTGTTTGTCAGCGACATACCGACACGCGACGCGCGCGTGCCTCGCGATGCTTGAGGCCATGTTCGCGGTTCTGGCAGCCACATTGCCTTTGTCAGCGGCAGTTCCCAACGACACGCACGTTGGAAGTTTTGCAACGCCGCCGCGGTTGTATCCCGGCCGCGGCGACTGACAAGGGAGCGCGCGAATGAAAGTGTTTCGACTGATCGGCAGCGTGACTTTGTGTGCAGTGGTGCAGGCGACGCCGGCGCTCGCGGCCCCGACGATGATTCGTCTCGGCTACGCCGACTGCTCGGCCTGCCACGTCTCGCCGCAGGGCGGCGGTCTTCTGACCTCTTACGGCCGCGGCGTCGACGTCGCGCAGAGCGCGCGTGCGCGCGAAATTCCACCGTCCGACGCGGACACTCGTCGCTACCTGTATGACGTGCGCCTGGTTGCCGTCGGCCAGGATGCGCGTGCGCTGTCATCGCACACCAGCACCGCGTCGTCGACGTTCCAGGTGCAGCTGCGCAACTCGTTGCGCCTCGGCGATCACAATCGCCTGACCTATACGTTCGGCCTCTCCGGCGCGACGCTGCCCACCTCGTCGACGCAGACCGGCGGCTCGGTGCAGATGATCGTGCCGAAGGCGATCTGGGAGTTCCGGCCGAAAGAAGGGGTCGAGCTGTCGGTCGGCCGCGAGGAATTGCCGACCGGTCTCGGTCTGCCTGACCCGCAGGCTTACATGCGCAAGGGCACCGATCCGGGCAACACCGTCTATCCGACGCAGATCAAGGCGTTCATCTACACCCACCGGCTGCAGCTGGCGCCGTTCGTGTTCGGACCCGGCGGCGACGAGACCGACCCGCGCCTCGAGCAGTGGGGCGTCGGCACGCTCGCCGGCGTCGACGTCTGGAAGCATCGCGCGATTGTCGGCGTGTCGCTGCTCGACTCGAAGTCGGATGCGTTCGATCGCCGCAGCGTCGGCGCTTACACCCGGCTCGGGTTCGGCCGCTGGGGCATCATGGCGCAGCACGAACTGACCGGCCGCTCGTCGACCGCGGCCACCCCGCTGACGACGCAGTACATCGCCGGCCACACGCAGGTGTTCTTCGCCGCCAAGGAGTGGCTGGTCACTTCGCTCGGCGCCGAGGAGCTGGCGGTGGACGGCGTGACCAACTCGCGCGCCTATCGCTTCGCGCCCGGCGTCCAGCTGCGCGCCTCGGAAAACCTCACGGTCTCGTTCACCATGCGCGACGCCTTCGCCGGCGTCACGACCGGCCGTTCGCGGACGTTCTCCGTGCTGGTCGCGCTGAAAACCGTCGACTGATTTCCATCAACGGGCCCGACTTCAACCACGACACGACGAAGGAGAAGACGAATGACTCGAATGATCAAGACCAACGGCATCTTTGTGTTCGCGATGGCGCTGATGACCGGCGCGGCGGCGACGGCCGGCGCGGCCGATGCGTATAAGGTGTCGACCGGCGAGGTGACGGTGATGTGCCCGCTGACGGTCGGCGGCAGCTTCGAGGCGAAGACCAAGAGCCTGAGCGGCGACGTGCTGACGGCTGACGCCGGCGCCGTGCGCGGCGCGCTGAAGGTCGAGCTGCAGACGCTCGAGACCGGCATCAGCATCCGCGATCGCCACATGAAGAACAACTACCTCGAGGTGGAGAAGGGGCCGGCGTTCGCGACGGCGATGCTCGAGGACATCCGCATCGAGAAGATGGAAGGCAAGACGGTGTTCAGCGGCATGCTGAGCCTGCACGGCCAGAAGAAGAAGGTGTCGGGCGCGGCCGAACTGCAGCAGAAGGACGGCAAGATCCGCGTCCAGGCGCAGTTCCCGGTGAAGGTGTCGGAGTTCGAGATCCCGGCGCCGACCTACCTGGGCGTCGGCGTCCGCGACGAGATCCAGATCAAGGTGTCGATGATGGCGGTGCCGTCGGGCGCGACGGCCGTGGCGACGTCGGGCGTCAAGCACTGAGAACGTGCCATCCGGAGGGTCAGCATCCGCAGATGCCTGGCCGCGCGACAGTGGGCTAACTGCGGGCGCCGCTTTCGGCGCGATGACCGAGGGTCATCGCGCTGAAGGCGATCGTCAGCAGGCAGCAGACGACCATCGTTGCGAAGACGCCGGTCCAGCCCCACCGATCGGCGATCCAGCCGACGCCCGAGCCGGCAATCGCCGATCCGAAGACGTAGCCGAAGAACCCGGTGAAGCCGGCGGCGGTGCCGGCGGCTTTCTTCGGCACCAGGTCGAGCGCGTGCAGGCCGATGATCATGATCGGCCCGTAGATGAGAAAGCCGATCGAAATCAGCGCGGCGTAATCGATCCACAACGGCCCGCGCCCGTTCAGCCAGTAGACGACGACGGCGACGAGCGTGAGCGCCATGAACAGGATCGTCGCCGGCGCGCGGCGTCCCTTGAAGACCTTGTCCGACATCCAGCCGCAGGCGATCGTGCCGGGAATCGCCGCGTACTCGTAGAGCGCCCAGCCGACGCTCGACTGCTGGAACGAGAAGCCCTTCGCGGTCTGCAGGTAGGTCGGAATCCAGTTGACGACGCCGTAGCGGACGAAATAGACGAAGGCGTTGGCGATGGCGATCGCCCAGAGATAGCGATTGCTGAGCACGTGCTCGACGAAGATCTCGCGGTACGACAAGGTGCGCTCGTCGGCCTCGCTGTACTCGGGCGGGTAGTCGTTCTTGTAGGCTTCGACCGGCGGCAGGCCGTACCGTTCGGGGGTGTCGCGCATCAGGAAGAACACCGCCACGGCCACGGCCGCGGCGACCACGGCGTTGAAATAGAACTTCGCGCCCCAGTCGCCGAACAGCATCACGCCGAAGAGCGCCAGCGTCGCGACGAGCCCGCCGCCGACGTTGTGCGAGACGTTCCAGCTCGAGACGACGAGGCCGCGCTCCCTGGTGCTGAACCAGTGGACCATCGTCTTGCCGCACGGCGGCCAGCCCATCCCCTGCACCCAGCCGTTGGCGACCTGCAGCACGATGACCAGCGCCAGCGAGGCGTAGATCGTCTTGAACACGCCCGAGGCGAACATGATCGCGCAGGAGAGCAGTAGCCCGAGCGGCAGGAAGATCTTCGGGTTGGCGCGATCGGAGACCGATCCCATCAGGAACTTCGAGATGCCGTACGAGATCGACAGCCCGGTGAGCGCCCAGCCGAGGTCGGCCTTCGAGTGCTGCGGGTACTGCTGGAGGATGTCGGGGATGGCGAGCGCCAGGTTGTTGCGAACGAGGTAGTAGGCGGCGTAGCCGCCGAAGATGCCGGCGTAGACGCTGCGGCGATGGCGGCGGTACTCGCGGTCGATCGTCGCAGTGTCTACGGCCTTGATATGCATCGCTCTCTGCGCTCTCTCTATCTCCGCGTGTCCCTGGCCCGGAATACTACCGCGAGAAGGGCAGGCAGGGCTGGAAGGGCAGGTGGGGTCAGACGGGGGTCAGACGGGTGTCGGACCCCTGTGACATTTAATGACGGGGCGGACGGGTGTCGGCTCCCGGTAACGAGCGGCGAATTGTTCGACTTTCCCGCGCTCGGCGTTCGGCGTTGTTCTTGACTCTCGCCAGCGAGACGCGTAGCGTCCATTGAAATGGGACGCGGTCAGGCCGATCGCCGGCGCTGCGGGGCGGGGTTTGCCTCGACGGTCGTTCTCTTTTTGGGAGCCATCGCCACGCTGTTGGCCGCGAGCCCGTCCGCGCGGCAGCCGGCAGCGGCCCCCGCCAACGCGCCGGCCGACGCGCCGCGCGCGATGCTGGATAAGTACTGCGTCGGCTGCCACAACCAGCGCGTGCGCACCGCGGGCATCGCGCTCGACACCCTCGACGCCGCGCACCCTGGATCGAATCCCGACGCGTGGGAGCGCGTCGTCGCGAAGCTCCGTGCCGGGTCGATGCCGCCGCCGGGCCGGCCGCGTCCGGATACGGCAACCTACCGCACCGTCGCCGGGTGGCTGGAAGGCGAGCTCGATCGCGCGTGGGCGGCGAGCCCCAACCCGGGGCGCACGCATGCCGTGCATCGTCTCAACCGCACCGAGTACAACAACGCCGTCCGCGATCTCCTGGCCATCGATCTCGATGTGAAATCGCTGCTGCCGGGCGACGACACGGCGGACGGCAGCTTCGACAACGTCGCCGAGGTGCTGAGCATTTCGACCGCGCACCTCGAACGCTATCTCTCGGTCGCGCGACAGGTCACGCGGCTCGCGGTCGGGCTGCCGCCATCGAGCCCGAGTCTTCAGACCTTCGCCATCCCGCTGCACGTCGTCCAGGACGATCGCCAGAGCGACGATCTCCCGTTCGGATCGCGCGGCGGGATTGCCGTCCGCTATCAGTTCCCGGTCGACGGCGAGTACCTGATCAAGGTGAAGCTGCGCCGCCAGTATCAGGACTACCTGATGGGCATGGGCTGGCCGCAGCAACTCGACGTGCGGCTCGATGGCAAGCTGCTCAAACGTTTCACAGTGGGCGGCGGCGCCACGGGCCGTCCCGCGGCGGCGAGCTACGCCGGCGACGGCGAACCGGGATTTGCCGGCGATCCCGAGTGGGAAATCTACATGCAGACCGGCGGCGACAAGGGGCTCGAGCTGCGTGTGCCCGTGCAGGCAGGACCGCGCGTCGTCGGCGTTTCCTTCGTCCGCGAGCTGTGGGAGCCGGAAGGATTGCCGCAGCCGCTGCAGCGCGGCCGCGTGCTGACCAACGATCAGCTCTACATGGACTATGCGGCGGTCGGCTCGGTGCAGGTCGGCGGGCCGTTCAAGGTCGATCGGCCGGCCGGCGACACGCCGAGCCGCCACGCGATCTTCGTGTGCCAGCCGACGGCCGCGGCCGACGAACACGCGTGTGCGACCAGGATCCTGTCGCGGATGGCGCGGCTCGCCTATCGGCGTCCGGTGACGAGCGCCGATGTGCGCACGCTCCTGACCTTCTTCGACGATGGGCGGCGCGACGGTGGAAGCTTCGACGCGGGGATTCAGTTCGCGCTCGAACGCGTCCTGGTCGATCCTGATTTCCTCCTGCGCGTCCACCGCGATCCGGCGCCGACGCGTACGGCCGGTGCGCCGCCGCCATACCGGCTCAGCGACCTCGATGTCGCGTCGCAGCTCTCGTTCTTCCTCTGGGGCAGCATTCCCGACGAGCATCTGCTGGAGCTCGCCGAGCGGAGGCAGCTGACGTCACCCGCGGTGCTCGAGCAGGAAGTGCGGCGGATGCTGGCCGATCCGCGCGCGACGACGTCGCTCGTCGACGACTTCGCCGCGCAGTGGCTCAACCTGCGGCGGGTCGACGAAGTGGTCGTCCACCCTGACATCTATCCGAGCTTCGACGACAGCCTGCTCGATGCCTTCAAACAGGAGACGGAGCTGTTTGTCGGCAGCACGCTGCGCGAAGATCGCAGCGTCCTCGATCTGCTGCGCGCGAACTACACCTTCGTCAACGAGCGGCTGGCGCGCCACTACGGCATCCCCGGGATCTACGGCAGCCGCTTCCAGCGGGTGACGCTGACCAATCCCGCGCAGCGCGGCGGCCTGCTCGCGCACGGCTCGCTGCTCGCGACCACGTCGTATCCCGATCGCACGTCACCGGTGTTGCGTGGGAAGTGGCTGCTGAACAACATCTTCGGCTTGCCCGTGCCGCCGCCTCCGCCGGGCGTGGACACCAACCTGGCGGAGAACAAACCGGGCGCGGTGCCGGCGTCGATCCGCGAGCGGCTGGCGCAGCATCGGCGCGATCCCGGTTGCGCGAGCTGTCACTCGGTCATCGATCCGCTCGGGTTCGCGCTCGAGAACTTCGACGCGATCGGCGGCTGGCGGGAAAAAGACGAGACCGGCCGCACCGTCGACGCCACCGGCACCACCGCCGGCGGCGCAATGGTCGAAGGGCTGGCCGGCCTGCGTGCGGCGCTGCTCGAACAGCCGGAGCAGTTCCCGCGCACCGTCACCGAGAAGCTGATGGCCTACGCGCTCGGCCGGCGTCTCGACTACTACGATCGGCCGGCGGTGCGGAAGATCGTCCGCGACGCGGCGGCAAACGACTACCGCTGGTCGTCGATCATCCTGGGGATTGTGAAGAGCCCGACGTTCCTCTCGCGCGCGGCGGCGACGTCGACAAACTGAGGACCCAACAAAGGAAGCTGCGATGAATTTCCTGACCGCGAAACCGCTCCCCCGCCGCACGCTCCTGCGCGGCGTCGGCGCGACCATGGCGCTGCCGTTTCTCGAGGCGATGGTGCCGGCCTTCTCGCGCGGCCACGCGGCGTCGGCGCCGGTTCACCGCTTCCAGACCTTCTACGTCCCGAACGGGATGGCGATGGAGTACTGGACGCCGAAGGGCGAGGGCAGCGCGTTCGAGCTCTCGCCGATCCTCGAGCCGCTGGCGCCGTACAAAGATCGGATGCTGGTCGTCTCGGGGCTGAAGGCGAACTGGAACTACATCCACGCCGGCGCCTCGGGGTCGTTCCTCACCGGCACGACGCGGGGCGGGCGCAACGAAGTCGAGATCATCGCCGATGTGTCGATGGACCAGCTGCTGGCGCGCCGCTTCGCCAGGGAGACGCAGGTCGCGTCGCTCGAACTGGCGATGGACGCGCCGGCCAACGCCGGCGCCTGCACGGGAAACCTGAGCTGCGCCTACACGCACACGATCTCGTGGAAGAGCGCGACGCAGCCGCTGCCGATGGAATACAACCCGCGGGCGGTGTTCGAGAAGCTGTTCGGCGACAGCGGCAGCACCGAACGCAGCGCGCGCGGCGCGCGGCTGCGCCAGCACAAGAGCATGCTCGACTCGGTGCGCGACAAGCTGGCGGAGCTGAAGCGCGAGCTCGGGCCGCGCGATCAGGTGAAGGTCGACGAGTACGGCGAGGCGATTCGCGACGTCGAGCGCCGCATCCAGAAGGCCGAGGAACAGTACGAGACCGAGCTGCCGGTGATGGACCAGCCGCAGGGCGTGCCGCCGGTCTTCGAAGATCACCTGGCGCTGATGCTCGATCTGCAGCGGCTGGCGCTGCAGTCGGACCTGACCCGCGTCATCTCCTTCATGATCAGCAAGGAGCAGAGCGCGCGGCCGTATCCGCAGATTGGCGTGCCCGAGGCGCATCATCCGCTGTCGCATCACGACAATCATCCGGATCTCGTCGAGCGGATGTCGAAGATCAACCGCTACCACGCGCAGCTGTTCTCGCAGTACGTGGCGACGCTCGCGGCGACGCCCGACGGCGACGGCTCGCTGCTCGATCACATGACGATTCTCTACGGCTCCGGCATCTCCAACAGCACGCGGCACTCGGGCGACAACCTGCCGCTGCTGCTCGTTGGCGGCGGCGCCGGGCGGCTGAAGGGCGGCCGCCATCTCACCTACAGCGACAAGCCGACGATGGCCAACCTGCTGGTCACGCTGATGGACAAGCTCGACGTGCCGGTGGAGAAGATCGGCGGCAGCACGGGCAAGCTGCCGCTCGACACGCTGTCCGGGGTATGACCGTGCAGACGAGGATGCGGCGGCTGGCGCCGGCGGGGCTCGCCCTGTTCCTCCTCGCGGCCGGCGGCGAACTGCCGCTGGTGGACGCCGCGCGACGCGGCGACGCCGACGCGGTGCGCGCGCTGGTCCAGAAGGGCTCGGACGTCAACGCCGCAGAAGGCGACGGCACCACCGCGCTGCACTGGGCGGCGCACCGCGACGATCTCGCGACCGTCGACATCCTGCTGCGCGCCGGGGCGCGCGTGAACGCCGCCAACGACCTCGGCGCGACGCCGCTCTGGAACGCGAGCGTCAACGGCAACCCGGCGCTGGTGGCGCGGCTGCTGCAGGCCGGCGCCGACCCGAATGCGGCGTTGCTGCTGGGCGAGACCCCGCTGATGGTCGCGGCGCGAGCGGGCCGCGCCGCGGTGGTCGAGCAGCTGACCGCAAAGGGGGCGAACGTCAACGCGCGGGCGGCGCGCGGCCAGACGGCGCTGATGTGGGCCGTATCGCAGCGCCATCCCGACGTCGTCAAGGTGCTGCTCGCGCACGGCGCCGATGTGCAGGCGCGCTCGAAGGCCTGGACGCAGGTGATGGCCGTGCCGCCGCACGGCATGCTCGAGTACAACCGCGAGATTCCGCACGGCGGCGACACCGCGCTCTTGTTCGCCGCGCGGGTCGGCGATCTGGAGTCGGCCAAGCTGCTGGTCGCCGCGGGCGCGAAAGTGGGCGACGCCGATGCCTGGGGCGTGAGCGCCACCGCCTACGCGGCGCACTCGGGGTTCCGCGATCTGGTCGACTTCTTCCTCGAGTGCGGCGCCGATCCGAATGCAGCGGCCGCCGGGTTCTCGCCGCTCCATGCGGCGGTGATGCGCCGCGACGTCAGGATGGCGAAGGCGCTGCTCGACCACGGCGCCGATGCGAACGCGCCGGTCCGCGCCTGGACACCGACGCGCCGCTCGTCGAAGGACTACAACTTCGGCCCCGAGCTGGTCGGGGCGACGCCGTTCTGGCTGGCGGCGCGGTTCAGCGAGCCGGAGATGATGCGGCTGCTGGTCGAGCACGGCGCCAACCCCCGCGTCGTCCACCACGCCGACTATCACACCGAGGAAGGCGCCAATCACCGCGTCGAGGATACGGATGCGCTGATGGCCGCGGCCGGGATGGGCGGCGGCACGCCGTGGGTGCTGGTGCCGCGCGCCGAACGCGAAGCGATGGCGCTCGAAACCGTCAAGCTCGCCATCGAGCTCGGCGCCGACGTCCACGCCGTCAACCCGAACGGCAAGACCGCGCTCGATGCCGCGAAAGCGATGAAGTACGAGTCGGTCGTGAAGTATCTCGTCGAACAGGGCGCCGGCCGCTGACGCGCGCGTTCGCTACTGTTCTCCGCTTCGAGTTTGTCTCCCCTGCGCTGACCAGCGTGTAGACGCCTTCCTACCAGCTCCCGCCGAGCCCGCGCGTCGCCGATTCTGCTCAGGCGCACACACAGTGCGTCTCTGTGCGTTGCCGTTGCAGCGTGACGTCTGGCGGTGCCGGCACGGTCCTCATTCGATGCTTGAGCGGTTAGGGAACCGCGCTCAGCCGATTTTCCGAGTCCGCGCGGCACCGTCGTTGCTGTCCGTGTCCGACGACCGCGATCAGCGGAAGCGGAGTTTCGGACCCAGCAGGAGTGAACGATGAAGAGTACTGCGGCCGTTGTTGCACCGGCGTTGTTGTTGTCGGCTTTGGTCATGGCACAGTCCGCGTCCGCGGCTGACGGCCCGAGGTTCAACGTGATCCCGTTCGAATTCGATCCGCAGGGGAGTCGTCTCGTCGCATCCGAATGGAAGGGCGGCCTCGGCTGTCCGACGGGCGCGACCATCAGGCCCTTTGTTGAATCGCCTTCCGCACCAGGCACCTTCGTGCTCGGGCCGCCTACGCCCTACACCGATCCTGCTTGTCCAACGGGCGACCAACGAGATAAACGCAATCAAGGCCTCTTACTGGCGAAGACAGGCCCGACAAACAACAATGCCTCGGCAGGCGCAACAATCACCGGCGTCAAGGGAATTTCCCTCAGCGAGCTCGGCTACGACCTTCGCAAGCCGGTCGCGTTTGCCGACCCGCGAGGCTCCCACTGCGGCGCCGGCGCGCCGCGGTTCAACGTCGTCACGAAGGATGGCGTGACCCACTTCGTTGGTTGCGCGTCTCCACCGCCGGCGGAGACCCAAGTCGGCAACGGCTGGATCCGACTGCGCTGGCTCCCCGCGGAAGCCTTCCCACCGATACTCCCTGGCGACGAGGTGAAGAGCTTGAGCATCCTGTTCGACGAGGGCCAGGACACCGGTCCGGACAATTTCGGCCTCGCAGTGCTCGACAACATCGATGTCAACGGCGTGCTCATCGGCCAGGGCCCGAACCGGCCGGGCGACAACGATCGCGACGAGGGTAGAGGCGAAGACAAGGACCGCCGCAACTTCGAGTTCCACGACAGCGCGTCACGTCCCGAGAGCAGCGGCCTGTCGTTCGAAGACCGCGCCGAAGAGGTGAGCGTCCAGAGCGTCAACGGCGCCCGCGCGATCACCTACACTGCCGGCTGTGTCAGTTTTGTCGCCGATGCACTGTTCAACGGAGAATCTGGCTACATCGTCAGCTTCGCATCGTGCGACCTGTCAGGTTTGCCAGCACCGCTCCCGGGCGTGGCGCCGCAGATCGGCAACTACACGATTGCGGTCACCGGGCCTGCAGGCGTCGTCTATCAGAAGTCGGCTGATCTCGTTTCGGGTGGCGTAAGCATCCACCGCTGACGTCGAGAGCGGCCGGGATCCTCATAACGGATCCCGGCCGCTCGAGCCCGCCTGCCGGCGCCCCCCTGGCCCAGTTACGGCGTTCAATCGGCCATCCAAGGCAAACAAAGACAATCGGACAAGGCGTCGAGGTAAAACCTGAACCGGGCGGGCGTTTGCCCTCGGGAATTTTCCGGATTGTCAGATCGCCCGCGCGCGGGCAGAGTGTGCGCGGTTGACCATCTGGTTTTGCAAGAGATCGTCGTGCTTAAATAGGGCTTGTTGAAGCCGACTGGTTTCAGCACCACGGA
>Ga0068861_100001185_pt1 | contig 16225 bp, 15 predicted proteins | sample KBSSwiS42_FD_66593 | JGI IMG/M metagenome (GOLD analysis project Ga0068861, IMG submission 66593) | Switchgrass rhizosphere microbial communities from Kellogg Biological Station, Michigan, USA - KBS Switchgrass S4-2 | ecosystem: Host-associated > Plants > Roots > Rhizosphere > Soil ...
GGTCCAACAACGCGCACGATCGACGCGAACAAGCGATTGCTGCTGCCGGGCTTCAACGACGCGCATACACATTTTTTGAGCGGCGGCTTTCAACTCTCCAGCGTCGATCTGCGCGATGCCGATTCGCCGCAGGAGTTCGCGCGACGCATTAAAGCGTTTGCTGCAAACCTGCCGAGAGGTCGTTGGATCACGGGCGGCGACTGGGACCACGAACGCTGGTCCGACGCCAAAGTGCCGGCGAAGGAGTTGATCGACAACTTCACTCCCGACACTCCGGTGTTCGTCAGCCGGCTCGACGGCCACATGGCGTTGGCGAACAGCCTCGCTCTCAGGCTCGCAGGCGTCACACGCCAAACTCTCGACCCGCCAGGCGGCGTGATTGTTCGCGACAAATCCGGTGAGCCGACAGGAATCTTGAAAGATGCGGCTCAGAGTTTTGTCTGGAAAGTCGTTTCGCCATCAACTTTTGACGAGAAACTGGCCGCAGCGCGCGCCGCGACAAACTACGCTGCCAAACTCGGTGTGACCAGCATTCAAGACATGTCTGCCGGCACAGACGTCGGCGTCTATCAAACGTTGTTGGACCAGGGCGAGTTGAAAACGCGCACCTATGCTGTTTCGCCGCTGCCGTCGTGGGAACGTTTGGCCCGAACCGGTGTGCGCGCGCACTTCGGAAGCGAGATGCTTCGTGTTGGTGGTTTGAAAGGCTTTGCAGACGGAAGTTTGGGATCGACCACCGCCCTTTTTTACGAACCCTATCGTGACGATCCGTCAACGAGCGGCATTGCGGGTGATGAGATGTATCCGGAAGGCGCGATGCTCAAACGCGTCACCGAAGCCGATCGCGCGGGCCTGCAAATTCTCATTCACGCGATCGGCGATCGGGCCAACGATCTAATCCTGAGCATTTACGAACAAGTCGAACGCGAGAACGGTAAACGCGATCGGCGCTTTCGCATCGAGCACGCGCAGCACCTGCGGCCGCAGGACATCCCGCGTTTTGCACGCGACAACGTAATCGCTTCAATGCAGCCGTACCATGCAATCGACGACGGCCGCTGGGCCGAAAAACGAATCGGAAAGGAACGCATAAAGACGACTTATGCGTTTCGTTCGTTGCTTGATGCGGGTGTGATGCTGGCGTTTGGCACTGACTGGACGGTGGCGCCGCTGAATCCGATGTTGACGATCTACGCCGCAGTTACACGCCGCACAATCGACGGCAAGAACTCAAAAGGATGGGTGCCGGAGCAGAAAATCTCTGTCGAAGAGACAGTGCACGCTTACACAGTTGGTTCAGCGTATGCGGAGTTTCAGGAAAACGTGAAGGGGACTATCACGACAGGCAAACTCGCCGACCTCGTGCTGCTCTCGCGCGACATCTTCAAGATCGATCCGAAGGAAATCGAAAACGTAAAAGTGGTTCTGACGATGGTCGATGGACGCATGGTCTATGAAGGCCGCGAACGCGAGTAGAGCCAATAGGCGAAGTAGATCACCAAACCGGCAGCGGCTGCCTTGGCCGCTGCTTTTGCTTCGTCCAACGTGCTGTGGAGTAGCAACCAGATAATCAGCAGCATCGACAGCACGGCTATGATTGTTCCGCCTGGCAGTCTAAACGCCGCAGGCGGTCCATCTTTGCGATGCCGGAAGACGGGCAAAGCAAGACACGTCGCCCCGTAGGTTACGAGACGAGCGATCGTGCTGATAGTGAGCGCTGCGACAAACGAACTCTTCAACGTCAGAAACAGCATTAGCCCGGCGGTAAGGAGAATCGCTACATAAGGTGTGAAGAAGGAACGGTGAACGCTGCCGATGAACGCCGGCAACTGTTTTTGTTCCGCCATCGCGAACGGCAGGCGTGAACCTGAGAGCATCAGGATGTTGAGATTTCCAGTAATCGAGATGATTGCGCCGGCTGAAATGATCGCGCCGCCGGCTGTGCCGAGAAAGTGCGAGCCCGCATCCGCCAATGGCTTCTGTGACTGCCCCAAACCCGGCAAGGTCCCTACGCAAACGATCTGGATCAGGATGTAAAGAATAGCTACGACGACCATTGCGATCAGCAGTGCTCGCGGAAGATTTCGCTGCGGATCGCGCACTTCACCTGCGGGAATTGTCGCCATCTCGAATCCGGTAAAGGCGTAAACGAGTAGCAATACAGACTGCGAAAACGCGCCGGTGGGCGGGCTTTGACCAAGCGTAAACGCCTGTGGATTCAGAAAGAACAGACCGGCGCCGATGAAAATAATGATTGGCACGAGTTTGCCAATCGTGAAGACGTTACTCACGATCGCTGCTTGCCGGATGCCGAGCAGATTAATCACCGCCAGCACCGCAACCACAAAGACAATCACTGACGCGCGCCAAACAGTGTCTGTGGCTGAGGTCCAGAAATAACTCAGGTAGTTAATCAGCAGATTGCAATTCGCGGCGAACGCGGTTACACGCGCGAGCCAGATCAGCCAGCCGATTTCAAACGCGACCGCGGGATTGAACGCTTCGCGCGCGTAAAGGTATGGTCCACCCGTATCGTCGAATCGGCTGCTGACTTCCGCAAAGCACACGATGATCAGTGCGACGATCAGCGCGCACGCGATGAAGGCGATGATGCTGTATGTACCGATCAGCGAATAGACTTTGGAGGGAAGCCCGAAAATTCCCGCGCCGATGATTCCGTTGATGGCGATTGCGATAAGGTCCCAACGGCGGATGCCACGGACCAGACGTTCGTCAGTGTGGTTCTGCACAGGGTGCACAGATTATAGTGTGACCATGATCAGAATCAAACGACTTTCTACCCTTTGCACCCTTTTATTTCTTTCGGTTTCCGCAGTTGCGCAACAACAGCCGAAGCCTTCGTTGCAGGACGTCATCGACCGTGCCGCGAAGACGACGCTCGATAAGTTTGCTGACAAGAAGCTGAACGAGAAACAACTCTCGATCACGCTGATCGACTTGCGTGATCCACAGCGTCCGGTGACCGTGAGCTTTCGCGGTAATGAACGCATCTATCCCGCGAGCGTCGTAAAACTCTTTTATCTGGTCGCGGCTCATCGCTGGCTCGAAGACAAGAAGATCGAGCAGACGCCGGAACTGACCCGCGCGCTGCGCGACATGATCGTCGACTCGTCGAATGAAGCAACACAGTACGTGGTCGATGTGTTGACACACACCACGGCGGGTTATGAGTTGCCGCCGAAAGAGATGGAAGAGTGGCAGTACCAGCGGAACGCGGTAAATCGCTATTTTGCGGAGCTCGGCTATACCAATATCAACGTTAACCAGAAGACATTTTGTGAAGACGCGTACGGGCGCGAGCGCGTCTCGCGTGGTCCGAACGGTGAGAACCGGAACAAACTGACTACCGACGCCACCGCGCGTTTGATGATGGAAATTGTGACCGGCAAAGCGGCGAATCCCGCCCGCACGGCACTCATGATGGAGCTTTTGAAGCGTAACTACGCGGGCAGCAGCGATGACAACGACGATCAGGGCCACGGCTTCACGGGAATTGCGCTCCACGGTGTCGAAGGCGCTCGTCTGTGGTCCAAGGCGGGCTGGACCAGCACGACGCGTCATGACGTGGCTTACGTGGAACTACCCGATGGACGCAAGTTTGTCCTCGCCACCTTCACCACTGAACACGCGAACGATCGCGAGATTATCCCGACGGTCGCTCGCGCCGTGATAGAGGGGTTAAAAGAATTGAACTAGCGTCAGGAACTTTTCTGCGGGTGCATTGTCTAAGGCTGCATGAAACACATAAGCAGCACTGCGCCGCCGAACATCAATGTCACTCCGCTGATTGACGTTCTACTGGTCCTGCTGATTATTTTCATGGTTGCGGCTCCGTTGAAGCCGCAGCGTTTCCTGGGCAAAGTACCTTCTGAACCAAACAACGATCCACGGATCCATCCGAACCCGAAGACGCTCGTGGTGACGATTGAACCCGACCGTACGTTACGGCTCAATGCGCTCACCGACATGGGCACGGTCGACGATCTCTCGAAGTTGAGTTCGACGCTGGTCTCGCTTTTCGCAGAGCGTACGAAGAATCGAGTCTACCGCGACGACATGCTCGACCGGTTCGATGTGCCGGAACAGATGCGAATCGAAAAGACGGTTTTCATCAAGGCGCCGCGTGGCATGCCGTATGGTGAAGTGGTGCGAGTGATGGATGGGTTGAAGGGCACTGGCGCCGATCCAATCGGTTTGCAACTCGACGATTTAAGATAACGATTCTTCTCAAGCCTTGTGTCTACAGGCGGAATGGGTTGTAATCTCCCGGTGAGGAGATGCATTACCGAATGAAAAACCCCCTTTCCCGCCTGATTTCCTTAGTTACCTCTTTAATTGTTGGTATTAGTGTTACCGCTGTTGTGGCTCAGGACATCAGCGGTGGCGGCAGCCTGATACGCGACATCACCGGCGGCGCCGCCCTGATCTTTCGCGCTCCCCAGAACCCTTCAGTCCACCTGTCCAGCGGACAGGGAACTGCCGGCGGCGGACGTATCAAGAGTCGCAACCCGAAGCCGCCAGTGCGGCAACAGGACACAATTATCGCCCGCGCCAATGCAGCTCGTAGTGCACCAAGACCGCGTTACGACGAAGCTGAACAGCAATATCAGCTAGCCGCAAAGATTGCTCCCGACGACGCGCGCGCGTTTGCCGGTCTCGGCAATGTGTACGTGGACCAAGGCAAGTTTGCCGAAGCTGTTCAGGCTTATCAGCAGGCGATCAAGGTGAAACCGGATTATGCCGGAGCTTATTTGCCGTTGGCGTTCTCGCTGGCGCGCATGAACCGATATCCGGAGGCGATCGACGTTTATCAGCAGACTCTGAAGTTCGATTCTTCCAGCCCGGAGGTCTACAACAATCTTAGTTTTGCGTACAACCACAGCAGCCGTTATCAGGAAGGTGTAGACGCCAGTCAGCAGGCAATCAAGTTGCTCGGTGACACCGGCGGAGCGTACAAGCTCGGATTTCAGGAAAGAAATGAGATCCGCTCATACGCTTACAAAAACCTCGGTAATGCGTACAGCGGACTAAAGCGTTATGACGAAGCGGCAAACGCGTTGAAGAAAGCCGCTGAGATTGAGCCGAAGAACGCGTCCGCGCATTTCAATCTCGGACTTACGCTTTACACGGCTGGTCGTTACTCCGAAGCCATCGAATCGTATAAAGAGGTCATTAAACTCAGGCCACAGTTAGGGCAGGCTTACTTCAATCTTGCTCTAGCTTATATTGCCATCAATGACAAAACAGCGGCGATGGCCCAATACGAAACTCTCAAAACGATAGACGCCGAGATGGCGAAACAGTTGTACGACGCGATTAAGTAGCGCTTCCAAGCTCGTCGAAAGATTGAATAGCCGTGTATTGATCCGCGGACGGCTGCGGTTGATTGCCCGGTCTGACTGAGAGTGCGACTTCCATTCCGGCTTCGCGTGCTGCGGCGAGTTCGGGAACCACGTCGGACACAAACAAGACTTCACTCGCGGGAACTTCGAGGGCTTCAGCAATCCGGCTATAACTCTCACTTTCGCCTTTCCTGCCTACACTGGTGTCGAAGTAGTTGTTGATGAACGGTGTGAGATCGCCGCTTTCGGTGTGTGCGAATAATAGTTGTTGTGCGAGCACGCTGCCGGAAGAAAAGATACTGACGTTCAAGCCCGCCACACGCCAACGCGCCAGCGCAGGCGCCACGTCCGGAAAAACTTGCGCGCGCAATGTGCCGTCGGAATAGCCCTCTTGCCAGATCTTTCCCTGCAACGATTTCAATCCTGTCGATTTTCGATCTTTATCGATGAGCCAGTTTACGTATGCAGCAATGGATTCAATGTCGTCAGGCGCTTCCGTTAACGGCGGCGGTTGCTTGCCCTCGCTAACATCTTGTTTGTGCTCCTCGCGCAACAACTTCACATCGGCAACAACGTCTTCAGAATCAAAATGCTTCGCGAGATAGTCTCGTGAGTGCGTTCTCGCGAACGAGAAAAGTACTTCATGAACGAAGGCGATCGGAGTAGTTGTTCCTTCGATATCGAGCAGAATTGCGCGCACTTTGTTTATGGAAATCGCTCGTCCACGCGGCTGTCGGTGTAATGCGGAGTCCAGCCTGTCATGTCCTGAAACAGACGAATGGCGCGAATGCGTCGATCGGCGCAGAGGTTGAACCAATGCAACGTGCCGCGCGGTACGCGGATTAGATCTCCCGCTTCGACTTCAATCGCCAGCACTGGTCCAGCGGTAGTGTGAATGTGAAACAAGCCGTGGCCGGCGATGATGAAACGCACTTCGTCCTCATCGTGCCAGTGTTCGCGATTAAACTTCGCCAGCATTTGTTCGAGTCCGGTCGTGCCTGGATCGACGTCGATCACGTCGGCAGTAACATAGCCGCCCCGTTGCTTCAGCTCGTCGATCTCCCCAGCGTACGCGCGAAGAATGTCTTCCGCGGGAGCGTCATCAGCGACGGGATGAGTGGGGTTCCAGCGTTCGTAATCGATGCCGTGTCTAGCGAGCAGTGAAGTAATTTCGGCTTCGTCGCGGATGGTCTTGTTTTCGTCAGCGATTGTTACGACCGCCATTGCTCAACCTCTGTTGTTCTTTACCAGTAATGTTCGTCCGAGCGTCTCCAGCAGAAACTCCAGAATCTCAACATGCCGCTTTGCCTGCGCGAGGTTGTCGCCCCACGAATAAAGGCCGTGACGTTCAAGCAGAAAGCCATGTGCCGAACTGTGTTTGTTAAGCGTGGCGGCGATCGTGCCGGCGAGTGCGTTCATGTCCTGAGAGTTCGCGATAATTGGCAGCCACTCGCGATGTTCGTGCGTCCGCACGCCCTGCAAGCCCTTCAACATCTCGTACCCTTCGATGTTAACACCACCGTCACCCGCGTAAAGATCTGAGAGCATCGTGTTCCATACGGAATGCGTGTGCAACACGGCGCCCGCGCCCCGTTCCTTGACGATGCGAACGTGGAGCGGACTCTCGTCTGAAGGTTTTACGGCGTGCTCGCTGACCACGCAACCGTTCTCGTCGATGACCAGCACCTGCTGCGGTGTGAGTTCACCTTTATCAATGCCGCTCGGGCTCATTGCCAGGCGCAACGGCTCGCGTTGGACCACGGCGCTCAAGTTGCCACTGGTGCCAAGCAACCAGCCACGAGCGTGAAAGCTCCTGGCAACCGAAGCGAGATTGGAAGCAAGTTGAGGGAAGTTATCTGACACGCAGCAAAAGATGCTACCAAATGCACCTTTCGTGCAAGTCTGTGATGCTCTCATCCCTCGGGACCGCGGGCGTTTGTCCGGTGGAAGCATCCGGCACGCTTCCGCTTCGGACAAGACGCTGCGGTCCCGATGATAGTCGGGGTGATAGTCGGGTCTTGAGACGTCTATCGCTGAGAGACGCCGATGCGACGTTGCACCAGTCGTTCGACTTCCAGCGGCACGCCTTCGGCCTTCGCCTGGCGAATGAAGGTGGCGTCGATCTTGAAGATGCGTAACTTCACTAGTTCTTCAACCTGAAGGTTCGTGAGTCCTTCGTTGCGCACCTCGGTGATGAATTCGGGTGTGACCTTAAAGATCTGCATCTTCACGAGGCTCTCAAATGGTTCTTTCTCAAAGCCCATCTGACTCACTCGTTTCACGAAATCGGCATCGATCTTGAAAATGCGGGCCTTTACCAACTCTTCCATGCCGAGATTCTCAAAACCACTCTCTTTCATCTCGCGCATGAACTTCGAGTCGATCTTAAAAATGGCCGCCTTGAAGAGATCTTCGGTACGCAGCTTGCCAAAACCCGCAGAAGCGAGATCGTCGGCAAGTGCTGTGGTGATGTTCAAGGTGGTGGCGGCGAACAGTTTGTCTTCGCCGTTGCGATCCGCATCGTTGGCATTCGGATCAGCTTCGAAATCGAAACCGCGGCTCTTCATAGCCGACACGAACGCCGCATTGCCGGTGAAGCGGAACGTGCCGGAGCCCTTGCCGTTCTGAAAACTGCCTTCGCAATCGATCCTGCCCGCTTCGCGCACCAGACTGAAACTGACGGGCCCGCCGCTCAACGCCTGTTCGCGGCTCAAACCCTGCAAGTCGGCGAAATCATAGGTTTGTCCCATCTGGTTTCGATGGCCGCGTTCGCTGCGCCGCTCGAAACTGAGATTGATTTTGGAGTCGTCTTTGGAAATTGAAGCAGTCCAAGTGCCGGTTACTGCACTTTGGGCGTCCGCCTGAGGAACCGCCAACCACGCGGCCAGCACCAAACCCGCAACCGTAACGACACCGAGAACAACGCGCATCCACTTATTCAACATGAGATCCCCTCCGGGAAGACTTTGTGCTTTCAAAGAAGAAACACCGCCATTCAGTTTTTGTGGCGAAAAAAGTGAAGGCACGGCAGATCAACGCGCCTGGGCTTGCCTCAAAAGCCGCAAGCGAGACTTTTACGCGCCTGTAAAAAGCGTTGCACGCGTGTTGTTTCGGCATTAGAATCCCAGCAGACAGAGGTCGAATGACCGATACCGCTTGGACGTCTTACACGATCGCCCCGTAGTCCGTGGCACCGATCCTACCTCCGTTTTTCTATTGCCTGTGCAAGTTTCGCAGCGCCGCAATCCCTCCGGCGATACCCAGATTGCTGGTGAGTGGTGTGGCGCTTGACCGTTCTCTTGACGGTGCCTTAACTCCCACGGGGACCCAAGTATGAGAGACAGGCAACGCGTTCGCGCCTCGACGCGCTCCGCACTTCGCGAGAGTGAAGAACGTTACCGCGACTTAGTAGAGAATAGTCACGAATTGATCTGCACTCACGATCTCGATGGCACCATTCTTTCTGTCAATCGCGCAGCCACGGTCCTCTTTGGCTACGAGGTTGACGAACTCGTTCAGCACAAGAACATCCGCGATCTGCTCGCGCCGGAGGTGCGCGACTATTTTGATGATTACATGACGCGCATCTGCGAGGAAGGTGCGACGAGCGGCACCATGTTGATAGAGACAAGAGCGGGTGAGCGCAAAGTACTGGAGTATTACAACTCGCTGCGAACCGAAGGTGTCGACAAACCCATCGTACGCGGCATCGCGCGCGACACCACGGAAGCGCGACGTGCTCAGAAGGCGTTACGTGAAAGCGAAGAACGCTATCGCGAACTGTTTGAGAATTCTAAAGATGCCATTTACGTTCACGATATGAGCGGCCGTTATACATCCGTCAACCGGGCGGCCGAACGGCTCTCCGGTTACACGCGCGAAGAACTTGTCGGAAGGCACTTCTCGAGTTTAGTGACGCCTGAATATGCACGGCACGTGCGCGAGCAGTTATGCAAGAAGCTCGAATCGTCAGGTGAAACAACTTACGAAGTGGAGTTGATTACCAAGCAGGGTCGCAGGCTGCCGGTCGAAGTGAGTAGCCGCCTCATTGTCGAAAAGGGTTTACCGATCGGAGTCCAGGGTTGTGTGCGAGACATTTCAGAGCGAAAGAGGGCCCAGGAAGCATCGCGAACGTACTCGCGGCGATTGATCGAAGCGCAGGAAGCGGAGAAGCGCAGGATATCGCTCGAGTTGCACGATCAGGTCGGGCAGATTCTCACGGCGGTCAAGATGAACCTGCACGCATTGCGAAACAACTGTAGCTCGCAGGAGTTCGTTACCTCCATCGAAGAGAACCTTCGCATCATCGACGAAGCCGTCGATCAGGTAAGAGATCTTTCCGTCGATCTGCGTCCGCTGCTGCTGGACGATTTTGGTTTGGTGGTAGCCCTTCGCTGGTACATGGATCGTCAGGCGAAGAACAGTGGCATCGCGGTGGAATTCGTTAGTCTGTCGCTCAACGAAGATAATCGCTTTTCGGCCGCGTTGGAAACCGCATGTTTCCGCATCGTGCAGGAAGCCGTTACCAACATCATTCGCCACGCAAAAGCCTCGCGGATATCAGTCACACTGGAACGCACCGGCGATGATTTGAGTCTGTCAATCCACGATGACGGCAATGGCTTTGACGTACGTGCAGCACGCAACAATGCGAACGGCGTAGCTACGCTCGGTTTGAGAGGAATGGAAGAACGTGCGCAGGCCGTCGGTGGAGTGTTGACGATCGAATCAACTCCAAACCGCGGCACGCACATCTGCGCCGGGTTCCCATTAACGATCGAAAAGGTCCGGGTGGAACAGGCAAGTTCGACAATTGACTGGGTTCGCGTTTGAATCAGCCGATGAAAGCGATTCGTACATTGATAGCTGACGACCACGCTTTAGTGCGCGCTGGTATTCGCGCATTGGTTGAGAAGCTCGAGGGTGTGACAGTGGTGGCGGAAGCGGGCAAAGGCAGCGAGGCAGTGAAGTTGATTAGCGAACTCAAACCCGACCTAATCCTGCTCGACATTACGATGCCCGACGGAAGCGGGTTCGACGTGCTGCAACACGTGTCGAAACACTTTGCCGAGACGCGCGTGATCGTGCTGACAGTTCATGAGGCCGGCGAGTATGCGATCCGCGCTCTGCGTGAAGGCGCTGCTGGTTTTCTGCCGAAAAGCGCCGCCAGCACCGAACTCGAACATGCAATCCACACAGTGATGAGAGGCGAGGTCTATATTTCACCGGAAACTTCGCGGAAGACGCTGCTCGAATACGGCAAAGGCGTCACGAAGCGAGACCAGTTGGCAACGCTCAGTCCGCGGCAGCGAGAGGTCCTGCGACTCATTGCCGAGGGACGAACGACTAAGCAGATTGCGCAAATGCTGGAAATCAGCGTCAAAACTGTTGAAACACATCGCGCCCAACTCATGGAACGCCTCGACATCCACGACGTCGCTGGTTTAGTCAGATACGCGATAATTGTGGGCCTTATTGAAGTCGAATAGTCTGGTCCACGCTCGCCGAACCCTCATTTCAAACCCCGCAGAGGTCAGGAATAAACTGAGTTGACGTCAGGATTCTCCTCATTGCGCGCTCCCCACCGAGCGCTTAGCCTAGCCGGGCGGTTGTGATACTTAATGCGCTCAATTGAATGGTTCCCACGCCAAGTCTTTACAGCCTCACGTCAATCGAGCCAGGTTTTTTACTCGACTACATGCTCGGATGCGACGAGGGCTTCCAACTGGCGTACGAGTTTGAGTCTCAGCCACGAGTGATCGCGATACTCGCGGTGGTCGGTCCGATGACGGCTTTTCAACGAAACGCGCGCAGAGTTTTCGAATAGCCCTCGCGCGTGCAGGGGGGCGGCGGCCAGGGCGAGGTCGCCGTCCCCCGCCTGCAATGTGCTGCTGCTGTCCGGCGCGAACTCAGGCGCAGCACGCTCCAGATAGTTAACGAATATGTTCTGGACACATACCGAAACGGCCCTTCATACCACACGCAATTAGACACATGCAGGGAGGTCGCCAGTCAATGATTGACAAGGCAGTTAACGGAGAACTTCAGGCGCTCGTAATTGACGACGAACAGCGGGTGCGCGACGGGTTACAGTCGCTCTCACAAGCCCTGCGTGAGCAATTGTCAGAGCGTCCACAAGCGTCCTCCCCCACGATACGTATGGCTGCGTACCACTCGGAGATCGAACTTGTGGGACGCAGCCACGCGTTTCTCGAAGTCATGAAACAGGTGGAACGTGCTTCAGAAAGTGATCTGCCGGTACTTCTGACCGGAGAGTCAGGCACGGGAAAAGAGCTGCTCGCTTCCGCGATTCATCATAGGAGTGCGCGTGCTGAGAAGCGATTTGTCGAGGTGAACTGTCGCGCGATCGCCGGGGAGTCGATCGAAGCAGAGGTTTTTGGACACGTGAAGGGAGCGTTCAGCGGCGCTGATCGCGATCGTTGCGGGTTGTGGGAAGAGGCCGATGGCGGCACGGTCTTTCTCGATGCGATTACGGAAACGAGTCCTTCATTCCAGGTGAAGTTGCTTCGCGCACTGCAAACAGGAGAGATCCGGCATGTTGGTTCCGATCGAACGCGAAAAGTAAACGTACGTGTAATTGCGGCGAGCAATTGCAACCTTGAGCAGGAAGTCGCAGCGGGGAAGTTTCGCAACGACTTGTTCCATCGTTTGAGTGCGATGTCGATCGCGTTGCCGCCTTTGCGTGAACGGCCGGAGGACATTCCGGCTTTGGCGCAGAGTTTTGCGGATCGTGTTTACTCGTTCAGTCCGGCGGTTACATTTTCACCGGAGGCTCTAGCGTTGCTCGAACGTTATAGCTGGCCAGGAAACATTCGCGAGCTGGAGAATGCGGTTGTGCGTGCAGTCGCAATGTGCGACGGTACGATTCGCGTGAAGGACCTTCCACAGCGTGTGCGCAACTATACGCAGAAACAGACCTCGGGCAATGGAGACGGTGCTGCATCTGATGCACAGGCGAGAGAAGAGTGGGTGCCGTTGTCCGAGATCGAGGGACGTTATGTCGCTGAGGTCCTCGAGCACACACGCGGGAACAAGCAGGCAGCCGCGCGCGTCCTCGCCGTCGATCGCAAAACACTCGATCGCATGATCAAGCGCCATCACATCGACTCCGAAAAACTCCGCCGCGCCGGTCGGTAGGCAGGTTTTGGCCGCAGCGCGGCCAGATGTTTATAGCGCAAGAACAAAGTAGCCGATGCGCTCCGCAGGAGCGCCACGTGCACGCTGTAACATTGGACTCCTATCGGAGCCCCCAAAATCGCTCGTTGCAAGTCTATAAACATTTGGTCCCGCCGGGACCCAGCCGATGTTCCATAGCAACAGCGAGTTCCGTGCAACACCGAATCACCTTCACGCGCCCCGATGATAGTGCGGGTAATAGTGTATTGCTGGACCCACTACCCTTCCGATTAATGCCTTGACATGGCCTAAACCGCTTTGTTAGGGTCAGCGTCCACTCAGCATGAAAAGCATCCTGCTTGTTGTTGCGGTCGCTGCACTCTACATACTTCATCAGGACATCTGGTTCTGGCGGAGTTCGCATCTGGTTTTTGGTTTCATTCCCATCGGACTTTTCTATCACGGACTCTTTTCCGTCGCCGCATCGTTGCTGATGTGGCTGCTGGTCACCTTCGCCTGGCCTTCTCACCTCGAACATGAAGTCGAAGAAACGAAGCGCAGGGAGGATGAGCCCGCTTGATCCCCGCCATAGTCGTTTTCCTGTACCTGGCGACGGTCCTTTACATCGGTATCTTTGCTTTTCGCCGTGCAACTGGACGCGAGAAGGCTGAAGACTACTTTCTCGCAAGCCGTTCGCTTGGACCATTCGTCTTTCTCTTTTCACTCTTCGGCACAAACATGACGGCGTTCGCGATCCTCGGATCGTCGGGCCATGCCTTCAACAACGGCATCGTGACGTTTGGTTTGATGGCTTCGTCGTCAGGACTCGTGATTCCGTTGACTATCTTTTTGATCGGCACGCGCGTGTGGGCGCTCGGTAAGAAATACGGCTTCATGACGCCGGTGCAGATGTTTCGCGATCGCTGGGAGTGCAGCCACATCGGCACTCTCATTTTCGCAGTGCAAGCCGTGCTACTCGTCCCGTACATCATCATCGGCATCATGGGCGGCGGCACAACGCTCTACACGATAAGTAATGGCACGGTGCCGTACTGGTTCGGCGGCGCAATCGTCGCACTGGTGGTGATGAGCTACGTGTTCTTCGGCGGCATGCGCGGCACGGCGTGGGTCAACACGTTTCAGACGGTGCTCTTTCTGTGCTTCGGCGCCATCGCGCTGATCGTGATCGGCTACGGCATGGGCGGTTTTCAAACCGCAGCGGAGGGACTAAAAACCTCGCCACTATCGTGGCTGCTAACACGCGAACGCATCTCGCCTTATTACTTCTTCAGCTACACGTTTATTCCGCTGTCGGCAATCGCGTTTCCACACATTCTGATCTTCTGCCTCACGGCGAAGAAGATGAACCAGTTTAAGAAGACCGTGATCTTCTATCCGTTGTGCATTCTCGCGATCTGGCTGCCGTGTGTGTTTCTGGGCGTGATGGCGAATCGCGTGTCAGACATTCCCGAGGTCCGGCAGAAGCAGGAAGCGCGCCGAGTGTTGGCAACACAGGGCCGCACAATGGAGCCCGAGAAACGCGACGAATTACGCGAACAGTCAGGCGGCGACGATGTGATCATGCTTCTCCTTCATCGTTATGCTCCGTTGTGGCTCGCGGGACTACTCGGCGCCGGCATCATGGCTGCGGTGATGGCAAGCGACTCACAAATCCTCGCGCTCTCGACAATGTTTACGGAGGACGTCTTCGCCTTCTACGGCGGGAAACGGCGATTCGGCGAAGCGGTCCAGGTGCAAACCGGACGCATCTTCATCATTCTGATCACGCTGTTTGCTTACGCAGTGGCTTTGCGCGCGCCCGAGACGATCTTTGAACTTGCGATTCAATACGCGTTTTCAGGTTACGCAGCGTTATCACCGCTACTGATTGCCGCGTTGTTCTGGAAGGGAAGTACGAAGTGGGGCGCACTCGCCGTGACTGTTTGGACCGCGTTGGCGGTCGTCTCGGTCGCAGTCTTTCAGGCAGTCGTAGCTGCTCCTGCGCCTGGACCAGCAACTGTGATGTGGTCGCTTGGCGGCACTGATGTGTTGTCGCGCACGCCGGGAGGCACGGCTGTGTTTGGCTTCATGCCGGTAGTGCCGATGGTAATCGTGTCGGCGTTGTTGATGTGGTTAGTTTCCGTCGCGACACAAAAACCGGCCGGCAGCACACTCGCGAAATATTTTGGAGGTAGAGACCGATGAAGAGACTGGTGCTCGCAGTTGTCGCAATCGCGTGTTTGTGTCCTCACGGCGAAGCGCAAACCGTAAAACGCCGCGCTGTGAAAACGGGAACGCCAAACGGCATCTTCTCGCCCGCGATCATCGCGGGCGATCTGGTTTTTACGTCGGGCCAGATAGGCATCGACTCCAAAACCGGACAACTGGCTGAAGGAGGTTTTGAAGCACAACTCGAGCAGGTGTTTCGCAATCTCACCACAGTGCTCGAAGCGTCAGGCAGCAGTATCGATCACGTCGTGAAAGCGACAGTTTTTCTCGCCGACATGAACGACTACAACAAACTCAACGAGCTTTACCCGAAGCACTTCAAAGGCGATCCGCCCGCACGTTCAACGGTCCAGGTCGCGCGCCTGCCACGCGACGCGCGGATCGAGATCGAAGTTGTCGCCGTCCTTAAGTAGCGGACTGAGTTCGCTCACCAGCGTGCCGCTGGAGAAACTCCAGGGTCTTCTGATTAAACTCCTCCACAACCTCATAGATCGGCGCGTGTGAAGCCGTTTCAAAGATCAACAGTTCGGAGTTTTTGATGCCGCTCTGTAGCGGTTCGGCAAATCGCATAGACGTCACCTGATCGTGACGGCCGAAAGTGATCTGCGCCGGCGCGGTGATCCGTGTGAGCTGCGATTCGACGTCATGCGCGATTACTGCATCTGCCTGTCGCAGAAATCCATCGACGGTCAGCGGCGTACGGCTGCGCACGTAATCGGCGAGCGACTGGATGTAGTCGTACTTCTGCGCATACAAGTTGGGCGTGAAGCACCACGGAAAGATTCCTCTAATGACCAGTTCCGTAACAGTGTTGTACGCTTTAGCCAGTTCTTTCCAACTCTCAACCACTGTCTTGATGTACGGATCGCTCCTGGTCCAACCGCCGTGCACGGACAACGTCTTGACCTTGTCCGGATGTTTTGCAGCCAACCACATTCCGATCGATCCGCCAAGAGATAAACCAGTGATATGCGCCCGCGCGATTCCGAGGGCTTGCATAAGCGCAGCGATGTCGTCGGCGTAAAGCTCAGTCGACAAATCGCCATCCGGTTTGTCGCTTTCGCCTGTGCCGCGCAGATCGACGGAAATGCAAGTGAAATGCTTGGCGTATTCGGCCACTTGAAACGCGTAACAGGTGTTGTCGGCGGAGAGGTAAGGAATGAGGATCAAGGGCTCACCGTTGCCCTGTTGTTCATAGTTCAGGGTAATGCCGTTGGCTTTGACTTTAGGCATAGGCTTCTCCTTTTTTGTGAACGGGATAGACTCTATTTAGCCGAAGCAGTAGAGGCGGCCGTCTTGAGAACCGATCACGATTCGGCCGTTCGCGATCGCGGGGGATGCAGACAGTGGAGCGCCGGCGTCGAACTCCCAAAGCTTGGCGCCATTCGCGAGACTCAGGACGTAAAAGCGGTTGTCATTCGAACCGATGAAAACACGGTCTCCGGCAATCGCGGGCGAAGATTCTACACGGGCGCGCGTAGCGAAAGTCCAGACAA
>Ga0068861_100001187_pt1 | contig 16194 bp, 10 predicted proteins | sample KBSSwiS42_FD_66593 | JGI IMG/M metagenome (GOLD analysis project Ga0068861, IMG submission 66593) | Switchgrass rhizosphere microbial communities from Kellogg Biological Station, Michigan, USA - KBS Switchgrass S4-2 | ecosystem: Host-associated > Plants > Roots > Rhizosphere > Soil ...
CCTTCAAGTTGATTCAGAAGGCGGCCAAGGTCACCAGCCTCGCGTGGGAATGGCAGGACATGGTGGAAGGCAATTTCCTGCAGCTCACCAATCCCGATGAATCGCGGACGTTCGCCTACGTCGCGATGCACGAGAACAAGCTCTATATTCTCGAAGGCACCGTTCCCAAGGGATATCCGGAGCCGGGCCTGTTTCAGCAGTCGATGGGGTTCGTCGACGCCAATGGCAACGGCCTCCGCTATCAGAACGTCATCTACTCGAACGCGTACCACGGCATGGGCGTCTATCCGAAACCCGGCGCCGGCGGTGGCTTCCCGGCCGGCGGTCAAGGCGGGCAGGGCGCTCCGAACGCCAACCAGAATCAGGGCGCAGCCAGATAACGTCGCAGGGCGGTAACGGTAGGGCGGGTCCTTTTGGACCCGCCGTTATTGGACCCGCCGTTAGGAGCAATCATGCGCGCGTTCGCAGTCGCGTTCGCCGTAGCAATGTTCTCGGCCGGCTCCGCGTCCGCGCAGGAATGGGAGCAGTACGTCAGCACGCGCGACGGCTTCAAGGTCGATTTTCCCGGCGAGCCAAAGGTCACCGAGACGACGTGGAAGTCGGAGTACGACTACACGCTGCCGGCGCGCATCTACAGCGCGGATAAAGGCAAGGAGCATTACTCCATCACCGTCGTCGATTACAACGGCATCCAGAAGATGGGGCTCGAGCGGCAGGCGAATTGCCCCGCAGGCGCCGAGCCGTGTCAGGGGCAGCGAGGCGGCGCGTTGTCGACGATCGGCCCTGCGTATTCAACCCAGGCCATCCGCGGCGCATTGGTGTACGCGTCGTTCCAGTTCATCAAACGCGACGCCACCATCACCCACTACCTGTGGAACTGGCAGGACCTCGTCGAAGGCCACGAGATTCATCTGACGAACCGCGCGGATCAGTCGCGCACGATGGCGTTTGTCGCGATGCGTGAGAACCGTCTGTACATCCTCGAGGGGACGGTGCCGAAGGGTTATCCCGAGCCGGGCTTGTTCTACCAGTCGCTTGGGTGGGTCGACAAAGACGGCAACGGCATTCGCTATCAACAGATCTACGTCAACGAGATCTACGGTCTTGGCCTGTATCCGGAGCCGCCTCACAACCAGGGCGGCCAGTTCCAGGGAGGCCAGCCTCAGGCTCCTCAAGGCAGGTAGCGAACTGGAGGTCGCGATGAAGAAGATCTTCGTGCTCGTCGCCGCGGCCGGACGGGCGAACGCGACGCATTAATCCCTGTTCGCGTTTAGAATTCCCCCGCGGGCCGACCCGCCAACCATACCGAGAGGTCGCCATGAAGAGGATCCTTGCAGTCATCGCGGCGGTCACCGTTCTTTCGCTCCAGGCGGCCGCGCAGAACAACGCGCCTGACGCGGGCGCGCTGATTAGTGACGCGACAAAGGCCATGGGGACGACGAGCCTTCGCTCGTTGCAGTACACGGGCACTGGCTCGATCAATCCCACCGGGCAGGCCTACACGACCGGCGGCGCCTGGCCGCGCTACACGGTCACGAAGTACACGATGTCCATCGATTATTCGGTGCCGGCGATGAGGCAGGAACTCGTGCGCATCGACGATGCGAAAGTGCCCCGCGGCGGCGGCGCGGGCGGCTACAACCCGCAGACGTTCCAGGGCGGCATCCGCCCGATTCCCGGCGACATCATCCAGAACAACACGATCAATGGACGCGCGCAGGCGGGGGCGATTGCGTTCTGGCTGACGCCGCACGGATTCCTGAAGGGCGCGGCGGCGAATGCGGCAACCGCGAAAGCCTCAACCGTGAAGGGCAAACGGACGATCACGTTCACGGCGTTCGACAAGTTTCCGATCACCGCGACGCTCGACAACCGGAACCTGATCGAGCACGTGGAGGCGCTCGTCGACATCGCCTTTACGGGCGACACCGTGCTTGACGGGACGTACTCGGAGTATCGCAGTCTCGACGGCGTCCAGATGCCGATGCACATCGTCATGCGCGAGGGTGGCTGGCCCACGCTGGAAATCAACGTGGCGCAGGCGCGTCCGAATTCCCAGGAGGCGATCGATACCGTGGCCCGTGCGACGTCGGCGGCGCCTGCCGGCCCGCCAGCCGCTGCGGGCGCACCTCCGCAGCCGGTCAAGCTCGCGGAAGGCATCTGGCAGCTCAATCCGACTGGCGAAGGAAGCATTCTCGTCGAGTTCAAGGACTACATCGTGATGGTCGAAGGGCCTGGAGGTGATGCGGTCACGACGGCATCGATCGATCAGGCAAAGCGGCTCACGCCGAACAAACCGATCAAATACGTCATCAACTCGCATCATCATGCCGATCATGCGGGCGGGATGCGCGCGTACGTGGCGGAAGGCATTCCGATCATCACGCACGAGTCGCATCGGAAGTACTACGAGGAGCAGATCTTCAAGAACCCGCACTCGCTCAATCCCGATCGTCTCGCGCGCATGCCGCGGGCCCCAATGCTCGAAACGATGAAGGACAAGCGTGTGATCACCGACGGCAACATGAGCCTCGAGATCTACTTGATGCGCGACCAGCCGCACAGTGAAGGCTTGCTGATGGTGTACGTGCCGAAGGACAAGCTGGTGATGCAGGCCGACGCGTATATCCCGCGTCCCGGAGCGCCGCCGCTGCCGATGCCGAGCCCGTACACCACGAATCTGGTCGATAACATCACGCGGCTGAAGCTGAACGTCGACCGCATCGTGCACATTCACGGCGGCACCAGCCCGTTCAGCGACGTGCTCGCCGCCGCCGGACGTCGGCCGGTGTCGACCAATTAGTTGTGAATGCTGGGGGGCTCGGCCGACTGTTCACGGCCGAGCGTTTCCCGGTCGCTGATACTCACGCTCCGTGACGTACGCAAAGGCCGTCATCGCCGGTGTGGCTGCCGCATTCCTCGCGTGCGCGATCTGGGTCGCAGCGACCTTCGTTCTTCCACTCATGCTCCCGATGTTGATCGCGCGTCTATCGCCTACGACAACGGGTGGCGTCGGCATGAGCATCGGCTACGTCAGCACCGGACCGCTCGTCCTTATCGCCATCGTGGCGTTTGCGGCAGGTTTTACGTGGCGTCTAAGGAAAGCGCGAACGAATTGACAGATCTGAATTGGGCCTGGTCGGGAATAACCAGGTTCAGTGTCGGCATGTCGTCGGCTGTGGATAGCCTGGCCTACAGCAGGGGCCTTACCTGCCAGTCTGAAGCGCCCACCAAGGCCTGGTATTCAGCAGGTGAAATAGACCGCTTGGAGTACCGGCACGCGATAACAAACATGTTCTTATCGTGTTGCCAATCGCTCCGGACGACATCGCACTCGAAGGTGCCACCTGAGCTGACCGTCATCGTCAGAATATCGCCCGGCTTTGGGATGGCCGTCAGCTCGACCAGTTTGCCGAATCGAACGTCACTGTTTGCGATGGTTTCCGGGGCCTCCTTCCCGTCGCGGCGGACGCGGAGGGAAGGAATCCTGAGACTTATCTCGACTGTTTGCGTCATTTGATGGTCAGGGAGTCAGAACGCCCTCCTCTATGATCGCACGAGTCGGGGTTCTCCTCGCTCACCGCGTTCCGAGCAGAGCCCTCCCCAGGCAGGCGAAGCGTGTGTCTGCGCGGTCGATCCCCGGTCATGTCCGCTGGACTACGAGCGGCCACCGCGGTGGGGCGCACGTCGGGGCGGTGCTGTTCGGTAGAACTCGGACGCATCGTTGTCGGTTTTGACGCCCACCGCAGTTCCGCATTCAGCGCAGACGTAGTCGTACTTGTTTCCGCTCGGGAGAACGAGCAGGAGCTTCGACCGTGCCGGCGTCGCTCGGCGACACTTGGGGCAGAACAGGCTGGTCGCCTCAAACTCTCCGAAGCTCTCTTGCCGGGTCATCGCCTGGAATTCTACACGGGGGTTGAAAACAACCGAACGCCGACAGCGCCACTTCGAGTGCGCTCGGTGCTGCGTATCGCGGCAAGGGTGGATTGATCCGTCCGTCCTGGCAACCGTCGAAGTCACGCAGCATCAGGCTCGATTCCCAATCGGTCGTTTACGGCGGCGCGGAGTCTCTGCTTACATCCGAGATAACGCTCCGTCGTTTGAATTGAAACATGGCCCAGCAGGAACTGGATCTGGTCCAGTGCTCCGCCGGCGAGGTGGCACAGACGAGCACAGGTGCGCCGAAGATCGTGCGGCGCCAGCTTGTCGATGCCGGCTCGAGCCGCCGCCGCGCGAACGACATCCTAGAGCACCTTGGTCGACATGCCGTCTCCCCACGCCCGGCTGAACGCGAGGCGGGGCTCCGAACAGTACCAAGCGACGAACTCGCGAATGGCGTGGTCGTAGGTCCGCTGCCCGCTGGAAGACGTCAGGCTGTTCAGCACCGCGGATTTCGACTTTGACATCGGCGACGGCCTCCTTCACCGTCGCCGACAACTTCGCCCCTGCCGCGTTATTGTGTGGCAATGAAGCGAGGGAAGGAAAGATATGACGGTTAAACGGATGGACAACGTCCTGATCGTTGTCGACGATCTCGAAGCGACCAAGGCGTTCTTCATCGAACTGGGCCTCAAGCTCGAGGGCGAGACCACAGTCGAAGGGCCTGCGGTCGGGAGCCTGATCGGACTCAAGGATGTCCGGGCGACCCTCGCGATGATGCGGACTCCCGATGGACACGGCATCGAGCTGGACAAGTTCCACACGCCCAACGCGATCAGGTTTGGACCGGTGGACGCGCCGGTGAACACGTTGGGCATCCGTCGCATCATGTTCGCCGTCGATGGTATCGACGCTGTCATTGCGCGCATGCTCGCCCACGGGGCCGAGCTCATTGGCGAAATGCAGTACGGGGACACGTACCGGTTAGCTTACATCCGCGGGCCTGAGGGCATCATTGTCGCGCTTGCCGAGCAGCTCGGCTAAGGCGTGCTAGTAGCAAGCGAAAAGTCGGGTCGGCGACCGAACACGACTCGCAGGCAGGATAGCAATCAACAAGCACTGACGACACGCGTTTCGATGAATCGGCGATAGGTGCTGCTAAACGCCCATCTCGTTTCTGATTCCCGACGGGCGATTCGTCGCCAGAAGGCGACTACTCGCGACTGACCGGCAGGTGAATCTTCCGTCAGCCTGCCCGACCTGTACCCGCTTCCCTGTTCCGGGCGTGACCGCCCCAGCACGTCGCCCGGAGCTTGCGCCCACACTCAGACTGCGAAGGGAAGGGGAACACGGTAAGGAGGCGTCCAATCATTTCGGGGGTGACGCAGCCGGGGCGACAGAATAGTGGACGTGTGTGATCCGCCAGCCCTCAGCCGTTCGGCGGTACACCTGTGTTTCCCAACCAGCGAATTGGATTCGCGCGCCGTTCGGTGCCACTCCGTTGAGGACGAAGTCGTATGCTGCACGCGCAGCATCTCCATCAACGCGAATGGCCGTATTTCGTCGTTCGAAGTCGAGCTTGGCATAACTAGCCCGCATCTGGTTGAAGAACGCCTCTAACTCGGCCATCGACGAGATGCGCCCGACAGGGCTCACTAGCGAGATGCGCTCCCGGTCGTCCCACAGTGTCACGAACCGATCTAAGTCCATACCGATTACTGCCTGCCGGTACGCATCGAGTAAGGACTCGATCGCCTTAACTGAAGCTGCGGTGTCCGTCTCTGTGGCCGCGGGCGCTTGGTTGCATGCCGCCGCGCTCGCCAGCAATCCCACGATTAGTGCCGATCGAAAGACCATCGCCACGTTGACCTCCGGAGTGCGCGCCCGTTAAGGAAGTGTTAAACGCGATTTTGACGCCCGGTGTTCTGGTGGATGGACGGATACGCGTCGGCCAAGCCTGGAATGCGGTAGTAGTACACCAGAATTCATAGCGCGTGGCGACTTCTGGCTGTAGAAATACCCTTGGCGACTACTCATTACTTCAACGCGTCATTCACTCGCGCTCCAATTCGGCCGACGTGAGAGTAACCTCTGGCCACGAGTTTATGATGTGACTCGTCGAATCGGATGCCCTGGAAGGGAAGCCTGGGCGGCCAACTACCATGACCGAAGCCAACCAACTGAGAGAGCTACAGCGAGCCTCCTGGGAAGACACATCGGCCGGGTGGGAGAGGCATTACGGCTGGTACGTCGAGACCGTGCGGCCCATGATCGATTGGGTCTGTGACGTGACAGCACTGGCGCCGGGCAAGTCGGTGCTCGATGTGGCTTGCGGAACAGGTCAACCCGCACTGAGTGCGGCCCAGCGAGTGGGCCCCAGCGGGTCGGTGGTAGCGATTGACCTCGCACCCTCGATGGTTGCAGCCACTGCACGCAGAGCAAAGGCGATGAGGCTCACGAATGTGGAGGCCCGCGAGATGGACGCCGAGGCCTTGGACTTCCCCGCGAACAGGTTTGATGCCGTAACGTTCACGACGGGGATCATGTTCTGCGCCGACCCGGTAAAGGCGGTCGCGGAGATACGTCGTGTGCTCAAATCTGGTGGCCGATACGCGATTGTCGTATGGGATGAGCCGGCAAAGAATCCGTACCTCGGAGTGCTGAATCGTGCGGCTGGGCCCGTGCTCAATGCGCCGCCTCCGCCCCCTGATTCGCCCGGGGCTTTCCGATTCGCGCAACCCGGGGCGCTCGAACGGTTGGTTCGTGCTGGCGGCTTCACCGATGTCCAGGTGGAGAGCCTGCCGATGGTTTTCGATTTCGGTTCGGTGGAGAATTATCTGCGCATCGCCCTCGATCTCAGATCGGGACTCAAGGCGAAGCTGAACGCGCTGAGCGCGGAGGACAGCGCGCGCTTCGAAGCGCTCGTGCGCGAGGGAGCGAAGGATCACATGGATGAAGGTCGACTCAGGTTGCGTGCGACGGTATTGTGCGCGAGCGGTAGCGCTTAAACGCGAGCGCGTAGGGCAAGCCTCCGATCTTGTCCGAGACCTTCAACACCTTCGACTTATGGGGCCTAGCACGGTCTCGCGCGTTGTCCAAAGCTGTCGTATGCCAGTCGCCTATCTGCCCAGATCACGCGAAAGCCGCCATCTGCGTCAGCTGTCAACCCATGTGGCCGGTGCCTCCTGATCCCCGCAAGGGGACGACATAGGCTACTCCCCCAGAACGCAGATGGCGCCGCATGACAACATGATCCGGTGAAACGGCGAATGCCATAGATCGGTCGCGATAAACGCCGATCTCGTTCCTGATTCCCGACGGGCGATTCGTCGCCACCGGTCTCTACGGCGGGGCGAGCAGGTTCCACGAGCGTTCTAAGAACGTGCTCGTCTGCTTTCGATGTCCTGCAGCAGGGAATCGATAGAGGCGCCGCGCCCTGCCGCATACGCCCTTGCCCATAGATCCGGTCCGAGGCGAGCGCGCACATCCCGTTCCGCCCGTTCTGCGAGAGCGTGCACCGATCGGTCGACAAACGCGGTACCCGTATGTTCAATCACCGCGTCCCGAGCGCCCAGGATCCGCGCCGCCCATGTGGCGTCGCCCTTGAGTACCGCCGCGACCGCCAGAAGGCGCAGCGCGCCCACACACGCGAACTTGTCATCAAGCTGCCGACTCTGCGTGAGGCTTTCACGCACGACAGCGATCGCCTCGTCGGGTTTGTCTCGCCGTAACGCCAGGATCGCACGAACGTACAGCGCGAGCGACGAGTACCACGGACCGGCTTGACGGAGCAACGATGTGGCCTCATCGACCAGACGCCCAGCCTCATCGTCATCGCCCGTCGCCACGGCGACCCATGCAAGGCCGCTCAGCGCATGGCCCGTGCCCCAGTGATCCGGCAGTGCCTGGAACCCTTCGATACTGCGCCTGAAATAGTCGCGGGCCGCGGCGAGACTGCCGTCGGAGTGTTCGACGTACCCGAGCATATGATCGGCCTGCGCCGCGGCCTCCTTGTCTCCGGCACCGGGGGCCAGCGCCCGAGCGCGAGTGAGCATCGTGCGTGCGCGCGCGAATTCCCCTCGCGCGTAGCACATCAGTCCCGATGCGGTGAGCGCTCTCAACTCGGCGATGGGCGAAACGGACGGCAAGGTCAGAATCTGCTCGTACCACCCGAGGCCTTCGCCCGCATGCCCCCGGACCAGCCAGAACAGCATCAGCGCCCACGCAATCTCGGACGCTTCAGCAGGACGGTCTTGCTCGATGAGCCACGACAGCGCGCCGCGGTAGTTCTCGAGATCGTCGCGTACGCGATTCAGCCATTCACTCTGCGCTGGTCCGGCCAATCCTTTCGCGGCGAAAGAGGCTTCGCGGGTGCAATACTGCGCCAGGCCCTCTAGTGCCTCGTTGCGCTCGCCCGCCGCGGCGAGCTTGAGCGCCGCGAACGCCCGCACGGTTTCAAGCGTTTGGTACAGCGGACGAGTCGCCACCGACGTCTCGGCTCGCAGCAGCAGACTCTTGTCGATCAACCCGGCAGCCGCGCGGAGCGCTTCGTCGGACCCAGCCGAGTCACCCGCACGACCGGCAAGGACCGCGGCGGCAGCCTCGATGGAAAATCGACCCGGCAGCGCTGCGAAACGCCGGAACGCGCGCTGCTCGGTCGGGCCTAGCAGTTGATAACTCCAGGCGACCGTCGCATTCATCGTTTGTTGGCGTTCGGGAAGATCGCGCGGACCGGCGGCCGAGAGCAGGACATCGTGCGCGAGTCGGTCGAGCAGATCCTCGGGGGCCAGCACTTTGATCCACCGGGCCGCAAGCTCGAGGGCGAGCGGCAGTGCATCGAGTCGACGACAAATGGCCGCCACGGTCGGCACGTTCGACGACGTGAGACGAAAGTCAGGTTGTACGTCCCGAGCGCGTTCGACGAACAGTCGCACCGCGGGAGAGCGCGCGACGTCGGCTGGTGCCATCGCCTCCACGCTGCCCACCTCCAACGCGAGCGGCCCGACGGCGTACTCCCGCTCACCTCGCACGCGGAGCGGCGCGCGGCTGGTGGCCAACACTCGGAGCGATGCAACCGACGTCAGGAGATCCGCGACCAGCGGCGCGGCATCCATGACCTGCTCGAAATTGTCGAGCACCAGCAACGTGGGGCGATCGTCACACACGCCCCGTGCCCGCCTCGGCAAGTCGATCGCGGTGGCGTCAGACAGCCCGAGAGCCTCGGCAATCGCCGACGCGACGAACGCAGGATTCCGAATGGCAGCCAACGGGACGAACACCACGCGGGTTGCCGCCTCTGCCGCCATCGTACGTGCGAGCTCCAGTGCGAGGCGTGTTTTGCCGGATCCCCCTGGCCCGGTGAGCGTGATGAGGCGTGCGGCGTCGTCAGCGAGCCAAGCCCGTAAGATCTGCAGGTCGGCCTCGCGACCGAGAAGGACCGTAAGAGCCAGCGGCAGCGACAGGTTGCTCAGTTCATCGGCCGCATTGTCAGCCGGGGCCCGCGCGCTCACGAAGAGCGCGTCACGCGCGGCACCGGTTACGTCCAGTGCCGCGGACAGCGCGCGCACCGTTTCGACATGAGGCCGCCGACGTTCCCCGCGCTCCAGTGCGCTCACCGCATGAACCGAAAGGCCCGTAATCGTCGCGAGCTCTTCCTGCGTGAAGCCGGCAGCGTCGCGGAGCGCTTTGAGCTGCGCGCCAAATGATCCCCCAGGGGCGCGAGGTTTCATGGGGCCCTTCATTTTACGGCTGCGAGCCTGTCATGCGTCGTACGAGTCGTGTGCGCGCCTTGTCATTGTCGACGGCCGCCTATCGCTCCGGACGGTGCCGCGGCGACCCACGACGGGGGCACTCGAGACCGCCGTCGGGAAGCAGACGATCCTCGTGTTCAGGCAGCAGATCGTCTATTACGAAGCGGCACGGGGCAAGCGGTAGCGGTGCAGCACAGAGTGATCTCAGTCTGGAACTCTCGTCGGGACATCGTCCTGCGTCTGCGCGCGCATTCGGGCGTACTCGCCGGCGTCGAGGATTTCCCACATGGCCTGACCGATTGCGAGCACGCCTCGCGCGGGCAGCGTCACGTCGCCGATTCGCGGGTTGGCCTTTTCGATAGTGGGCCGTCCGAGATCCCGACCATTGAGGATTGCGGTCGCCGTATCGATGAAATACATACGTTGAGGCATCAGCGTGCCGAAGTGTCCGCTGGGCATCGTCCCCGACATTCTGACGTCGCCCATCGCGAGGACTTGCTTTGCAAGGATCTCGCGCCCGCGTAACAGGGTGGCGTATCGCCACGTCCACAACGGCATCCGCGAGCTCACGGCATTGATTGCGTGAAGCAGCGGGGTTTCGTACGCCTCTAGAGCCCATTCCAGCCTGGGTGCGTCCATCGTGACGTGGAGTGAGGCCGGACCCGTCCACCTGACGTCGATTCGGGCGAAGCCCGTGTGGGCGCAGGCCGGCCCGTAATAGCGCGGGCATGCGGTTTCGAGCCGAGCGCCGTCGACGTAAATGGACCACTGACCGTCAGGATCGCGGTGCCAGAGTGTTCGATACGGCGAGAAGTCATTATCCGGAAACACCCGCAGAGCGAGCACGTGTCCGGAGTCGAAGGGCAAGCCGAAGACGCCCCAGCCCCGAACGTACTCATGGTCACGCCATGCGGCCCGGCTGCGCCGTTGCGGCAGATGGCTCAACTTCGACGCTAGATCAGGCACCCCATGTCGGTCCGACTTGGTCCGCCGGTCTGCGCCACCTGGGGCCGCGATGTTCGCCGCAATCAAGGCGTGTTTCTTCATCACTTCTTCCTGCATTGAGGATCGAGAACCGTGCGAACGAAACGACAGCGTACGACGGCATTCTGGCACGTCCCGAATGGCCGGGATTTCAGAAGGGATTGCGCTACGCAGTCAGTAATCGCTCGCGGTGGCGCCGACACGAGCACCTCCGAGTCATCGCGAGCCGCAGGTTTTACGTGGCGTCTCAAGAAACAGCGGCGCGCAGCAGAAGAGAAATCGGCGAAAGGCCGCGAGTAAACAGGCAGTGAGCGTGACGCGGTAGCTTCAGACTCCGGCGGCGAAACGGGTGCGCGCGGCGGCGACAATCTGTCCGTACTTCGCCTGCATCAACTGCCACTCGGTTTCGAGCAGCGATAGCCGCGCGTCGTTGAGCTCGGTCGCCGTGATGACGCCGTTCTCGTAGGACACTTCCGCGATCGTCAGCCCTTCGCGCGCCATCTCCACCGCCTTCTGCTCGGTTGTGACGATCTCGCGCGCGGCGTCGAGTTCGCGCGATGCCGACGCGACGTCGAGCCGTGCGTTGTCGAGTGCGGCATTCATCGCGTGCTCGGCCTGCTTGACCTGCGCCGCTGCAGCGCCACGTTTCGCAGCGACGGTCGGCGCGTTGAAGAGCGGAACGGTGAAATTCAAGCCGAACTGATAGCTCCGGCTGGAACCCTGGAGCAGCGACGACAGCCCGTCTTCCTGGTACTGATAATTGCCGCTGAACCCCACGATCGGCTTCAACTCCGCGTTGGCGAGCGACACGAGACGCTGCGCCGCCTCACGCTGCTGGCCAAGTGAACGAATGTCGGGGCGCGACCCGAGCGCCGTCTCGATCACGGCCGCCGACGGCACGTTTGGAATCTCGTCGAGCGACCCGGTCAGCTGCAGCGGCTCTCCCGGCGACAGCGAGAGCAGCGTGCGAAGCCGTTGATACGCCACATCCGTGTCGCTTCGCGCGCGAATCAGCTTCGCCTTCGCGTTCGACAGCTCGACCTCGGCACGAAGCACGTCCAACCGTGCCGCGGAACCGGCCTCGAATCGCGCCTTCGCGAGATCGAGATGCTTCTGCGCGATGGTGACCCCTTCTTCGTTGACGCGGACGCCCTGCTCGTTCATCAGCGCCGCGTAGAACGATTCATAGACCTGGAGGATGAGCCCCTGCCGAGAACGCTCGAGATCCAGTCGGCTGGCCTCTTCTCCCGCCGCTTGTGCGGCGTAGGCGTTCGACAGCCTCCCGCCGGTATACAGCGGCTGCGAGATGTCGAACCTCATTACGTTCTCCCGCGTCAGGTTGGCGCGGAACGTCTGCTCGTTTGGCCCGAACACGCCGGCGGGGATCTTCAGCAGCGGCGATGCCTGTGTCGGCGTGTAGAGGAAGTTCAGGTTGAGCGACGGCAGGAAGGCTGCCTTTGCTCCCGATACGTGCGCCTGGCTTTCCCGGAGCCTCTCCTGGTCCACCTTCAGTGATTCGTTGCCATCGACGGCGAGCTGCACGGCGCGATCGATCGTCAAGCTGCGCGCCTGCGCGGCCGAAGCCGGCGCCGGGGCCTGGGCTTGGGGCGCCGAAGCCGAAGGCGCCCCCGCGAAGGCTCGCGCCACGCTGAGGAACGCGCCGATCAGCGCGAGCACGACGAGGATCCCGGTGACACGCGCGGCCGCTTTCGCCCACGCCGGCAGTGGCGCTTCGCGCCACGCTTTCACTCGTGCGAGACCGCGCTCGAGCAGCAGGTACGACACGGGGACGACCACCAGCGTGAGCAGCGTCGACGTCAGCAGCCCACCAATCGTGGCGATTGAGATCGGCGCGCGGAACTCGCTGCCGTCGCCGTTGCCGAACGCCGACGGCATCATCCCGAGAATCATCGCGATCGTCGTCATGATGATCGGGCGGAGCCGCACGGGGCCGGCCTTCAGCAGCGCGTCCTTCACCGCCAGGCCTTCACGCCGAAGCTGGTTCGTGTAATCCACGAGCAGGATGGCGTTCTTGGTCACGAGGCCCATCAGCATCACCACGCCGATCATCGCCGGCATGCCGATGTTCTTCCCCGTCAACAGTAGCAACAACAGCGCGCCGACGATGGCCAGCGGCAGCGACAGCATGATGAGGAAGGGCTCGATGAACGACTCGAACTGCGACGCGAGCACGATATAGATGAACGCGACCGCGAGAATGAGTGCGAGGCCGAGCGCCGCCGCCGATTCCTGCATCAGCTCGACGTCGCCGGCGAAGCCCCACTCGAAATTCGGCGGCATCTGAACGGTGGCGATCGCTTGCTCGATCCCCTTGGTGACGTCGCCCAGGGCGTAGCCGTTCGCGATGTCGACGCCGATCTTCGCCTGGCGCCGCCGCTGCTCCCGATCGATGTTGCTCGGCCCGACTTCCGGGGCGAAGCGGGCGACTTCTCCCGCGCGGACCGCGGAGCCGGTCGTTGAGTACAGGGGTGTTCGCAGAATGGCCGCCGGATCGTTGCGATATTCCGGCGCCACACGGACACGGATGTCGTACTCGCGGTCGCCGTCGCGGAGTTTCGTCGGGACAATGCCTTCAACCATGCCGCGCAGCTGAGTCCCGATGCTGCCGACGCTGAAGCCGAGATCGGCCGCGAGCGATCGATTGACCTGCGCGACGACCTCAGGCTGTCCGCTCTCGAGATTCGTGCTGATATCGACGGCCCCGGGTACCTGTCGGACCTTTGCCTGGATCTCGTTGCTGATCCGCTGGAGCTCGCCGAGATCGTCGCCGCGGACGAATACATTGATGGGCGGTTCGTACGGGGCGCCCTGCATGAATTCGGGGTCGGCAACCTTCCCGTCCACGAACGGCATCGTCGCGAGCTTCGCGCGGACCTCGTTCTTGATTGCAGCCAGGCCGCGGGCCCGTTCGTTCTTCTTGTTCGTACGGACGCGGATCGTGGACGAGCGAACCTGACCGTTGACCCCGACGGTACTGAAGACCTGGCGAACTTCGGGAATTGCCTTGATGTCCTGCTCGATCTTCGCAACCGCAGCGACGCTTTCATCAAAGGAGGTCCCGGGCGGCAGGTCGACGATCACCTGGAACTCGCCCCGATCCTCGACCGGGACGAACTCCGTTCCCATGAACGCCGCGGAGCCCAGGCTGACGACGAAGACCGCGGCAGCAGCTGCCAGCGTCTTCCACGGATGGCGCAGGGCCCACGCGAGCACGGTGTGGTACCTGCGGTCGAGCGCGTCATAGGCGCGGCCCCAACGCTCGAACAAGCGCCCCATACGCGTCCGCGTCCGCTCTTCTGGCGGGATAAAGCGGACGAACCGCGACGACAACATCGGGTCGAGTGTGAATGCGACCAGCAGCGACATTGACACCGCGAACGCGATCGTCAGCGCGAACGACTTGAAGAACTGACCGACGATGCCGGTCATGAAGCCGACCGGGAGGAACACCGCCAGAATCGTGAAGGTCGTCGCCATGACCGCGAGGCCGATTTCGGCCGTGCCGCGGTGGGCCGCCGTCATCGGGTCGGCGCCATGCTCCATGTGGCGGTAGATGTTTTCCCGGACCACGACCGCGTCGTCGATCAGGATGCCGATCACGAGCGACAGACCCATCAGGGTCATCATGTTGAACGTGAAGCCGGCGACCCACATGAAGAAGAACGTCGCAATGACGGACGTCGGCAGCGCCAGCGCGCTGATCAGCGTCGACCGCCAATCGCGCATGAACAGGAAGATCACGAGGACGGCCATGATGCCGCCGAAGATGATGCCCTCGCGCACCTGCGCGATGTTGTCCTTGATGAATTCCGCGTCGTCGTGCACCTGACGAATCTGGAGGTCCGGGAAGTTGGGCGCGACGCGCGCAAGCAGCGCGTGGACACGCTCTGAAATCGCCGCGGTGTTGGCGCCGCTCTGTTTCTTGATGGAGAACGACACGGCATCGACACCGTTCAGGCGGGTCGTCGACGTCCGCTCCTCGTACCCGTCGACAACGCGCCCAACGTCGCGGATGCGAACCGTCGATCCCGCTTCGGACCGGAGAATGACGTTCTCGATTTCGGCGACGGACTGGAATTCGCCCTTCGTGCGAAGCGACAGCGTCTGACCCTGGCGGGTCATCCGTCCGCCCGGCACGTCGAGATTGTCCGCGGCGAGCTTGTCCGCGACCACGCTGACCGGCAGGCCGAGCGCTTCGAGACGTCCCGGATCGAGATCCACCTGGATCTCGCGGACGTCACCGCCGTTGACCTCCACCGCCGCGACGCCGTCGATTTGCTCGATGAGCGGTTTGAGGTCGTCTTCGATCTGGCGCCGGGTTACGTCCGACGGCTGGTTCGAACCGACGGCGAACGTCATGATGGGAAGTCCCGCCACGTCGAAGCGGACAATGGTTGGATCTTCGATGTCCTTCGGCAGACGGCCTCGGATCGCGGCCACTTTTTCACGAACTTCAGCGGCCGCGTTCTGCGCGTCTACCTCGAGACGGAGCTCGACGCCGACCGTCGAGAGCGAGTCGGTCGATCGTGACTGGACGCGCTTGACGCCGTTGATCCCCGCAACCGCGTCTTCAATCGGCTTTGTCACCAGCGTTTCGACCTCTTCCGGCGATGCGCCCGGATAGACGACCGTCACGTTGACGAACGGGAAGCTGATGTCGGGGAACAGGTCGATGCCGAGACGCGACATCGAGACGACGCCGAGCACCATGAAGCTGACGATGAACATCGTCGCGAGCACTGGACGACGGATGGAAATATCGGAAATCCACATAGGAAACCTGTCCGGGCGGCTGAAGCCGGCCCCACGAATCGTTAGCGCGAGAAAACCGGATTGACCTTAGTGCCCGGCGCGACGTCGCGTCGCGCGTCGGCGACGATGACGTCGCCGCGCTTCAGGCCGTCTGAAATCTGGACCTGTGTCCCGTTCGAAAGACCTTCCGTGACCGCCGCTTCGTGCACGGCACCAGCGTCGACTTTGAGGACGACGCGTCGCCCGCCGCGCGTGGCGATCGCATCCCGCGGGACGGCGACGGCATCCGAGACGTGCTCAGTCGGAATAGCCGCAGTGGCGTACATGCCGGCCAGCAGCGAGCCGGGATTCGTCGTGCGGACCTCGATCATGAAGTGACGGTTGCGGGGATCTACTTCCGGCGCGATCGTAGCCAGCCGCCCCTGGAAGGCTTCACCGGGTCGTGCCTGCACGGTGATTCGCACCGGCATGCCGGGTCGCAGCCGGCCCGCTTCGAGTTCAGAGACGCCTGCTTCGAGCTTCAGCGATCGCAAATCCGCCACCGCGACGACCGGCTTGTCGCCCGGGCCGACCAGGCTGCCCGCGTCGTAATTGCGCTCCACGATCACGCCGTCGATCGGTGACGTAAGGGTGGTGTCGCGCTGGGTCTCGCGTGCGCGCCGCAGCGCCGCTTCTGCCTGCGCCACATTCGCCTTCGCAAGGTCGCGTTGCGCGGTCGCCGCACGGCGGCTGGTCTGCGTTTCGTCGAGCCGCTGTCTCGGAATGGCGCCAGCCTCGAGCAGCCGTTGCGAGCGTTCGTGCTCGACAA
>Ga0068861_100001190_pt1 | contig 16183 bp, 14 predicted proteins | sample KBSSwiS42_FD_66593 | JGI IMG/M metagenome (GOLD analysis project Ga0068861, IMG submission 66593) | Switchgrass rhizosphere microbial communities from Kellogg Biological Station, Michigan, USA - KBS Switchgrass S4-2 | ecosystem: Host-associated > Plants > Roots > Rhizosphere > Soil ...
CGGAACGGTTACGAGAGTGCGTTGGGGCGGCAGCCTGCTGGAGGAGGCCAGGATCGACTCCGACCTCAAGCTGCTCACGGTCGCGCCGCACATGGTGGAGGCGACGACGCTCAACGGGGGCGAGGCGACGGTCGAGCGGCTGGAGGCAGCGCTGGACGACGCAGACCTGACGGTGCGCGTGGTCGAGCACGCAGAGACGCCCACCGCCGGCGTCTCGCTCGCCGAGGCCAAGGTCGTCGTGAGCGGCGGACGCGGGGTCGGCTCGGCGGACGGCTTTGGCATGCTCGAGGAGCTCGCCGGCCTCCTGAACGCGGCGGTCGGCTGCTCGCGCGTCGTGACGATGGCCGGCTGGCGGCCGCACACCGACCAGGTGGGCCAGACGGGCACGAAGGTGGCCCCCGACCTCTACATCGCCTGCGGCATCAGCGGCGCGACGCAGCACATCGCCGGCTGCAAGGGCGCGAAGAAGATCCTCGCGATCAACTCCGACGCCGAGGCGCCGATCCTCGCGAGCGCCGACTATGCCGTGATCGGCGACCTCGCAGAGATAGTGCCCGCGATCACCGCCGAGCTCCGGAAGGCGCGATCCTGACCGCCGGCCGCGGAAAGGCGCGGTCCTGACCGCCGGCCGCGGAAGGGCGCGGTCCTCATAGACGTCGCGGCCGGAGCGCTCGCGCTCGCCGCGCTGCTCGCCGTCAGCGGCACCCTGTTCGCCCGCCGGGCGCGCATGCTCGTATCGCTCGTGAAGCTCGGGAAGCCCGTCGAGCGCTTCGACGACGTGCCCGAACGCGTCAGGAACGAGGCCGTGATCGTGCTCGGCCAGCGGAAGCTGCTCCAGCGCGCCGTCCCAGGTCTAATCCACGCCGCGATCTTCTGGGGCTTCCTCGTCCTGTTCCCGACCATCGTGATCGCGATGATCGGCGCCGTCGACAAGGATGCGACGCTGCCCTGGCTCGGCCATCAGGGCTGGTTCGCGTTCATGGTCGACCTGTTCGCGGTCCTCGTCCTGGTCGGCGTGATCGGCGCGGCGATCATCCGCAAGGTCCAGCGCCCGGCCCGCTTCGAGGGCAGCCACCTCGGCGAGGCCGACCTGATCCTGGCGCTGATCGCCGGGATCGTCACGACGCTCCTGCTCTGGCACGCCTCGCGGATCGCGCTCGGCCTGAACGAGTGGCCGGCGAGCTCCTCACCGGTCTCCGACGCGCTCTCCAACCTGTTCGGCGACAACACGACCACCGAGGTGCTCGAGCGCGTCTTCGTCTGGGCGCACATCACGATCATCCTCAGCTTCCTCGCCTACCTGCCGCACTCGAAGCACCTCCACATCGCCACGGCCGCCTTCAACGTCTACTTCGGGCGCACCCGCGCGCGAGGGCGACTCGAGCCGCTTCGCTTCGACGTGCCCGAGGAGGAGATGCGCTTCGGCGCCGGCACCGTGCCCGACCTCACCTGGAAGCAGATGCTCGACACGTTCTCGTGCACGGAGTGCGGGCGCTGCCAGGACGTGTGCCCGGCGTGGGCGACCGGCAAGGAGCTGTCGCCGAAGCTGCTGATCATGGCTCTCCGCGACCAGGTCTTCGAGGAGGGCCCGAAGCTGGTCCGGGGCGAGGACGGCTTCGAGGCGTCGCCGCTCGTGCCGAACGCGGTCACCGACAACGTGGTCTGGGACTGCGTCACGTGCGGAGCGTGCGTGCGGGAGTGCCCCGTGTCGATCGAGCACGTGGACCACATCGTCGACCTGCGCCGGCAGCTCGTGATGATGGACTCGTCCTTCCCCGCGGAGTCCGAGCAGATGCTGCGAGACGTGGAGCGCGCGTCGAATCCGTGGGGCAAGCCGCAGACGGAGCGCGCCGACTGGGCTGCCGAGCTCGGCGTGCGCGTGCTCGAGCCCGGCGACCCTGCACCCGAGGTCCTCTACTGGGTGGGCTGCGCGGCGTCCTTCGACGAGCGCGCGCGGACCGCGGCGGAGTCGACCGCGAAGCTGCTGAAGGCCGCAGGCGTGGACTTCGCGATCCTCGGCCCGCGCGAGTCCTGCACCGGCGACCCGGCGCGGCGGATCGGCAACGAGTACCTGTTCCAGGCGCACGCGGAGCAGAACGTGTCGACGCTCAACGACGCCGGGGTCACGAAGATCGTCGCCTCCTGCCCGCATTGCTTCAACACTCTCGGCAACGAGTACCCGGACTTCGGCGGCGACTACGAGGTTGTCCACCACACCGAGCTGCTGGCCGACCTGATGCGCGAGGGCCGGCTCGAGCCCGCCTCGGGGAACGGGCAGACGATCACCTACCACGACTCGTGCTACCTCGCCCGCCACAACGACGTGCGCGCGGACCCGCGCGCGATCGTGGAGGCGGTGGGCACGCCGATCGAGATGGAGCGGCGCGAGGAGCGCACCTTCTGCTGCGGCGCCGGCGGCGCCCACATGTGGATGGAGGAGCGCGCCGGCGCCATCAACGAGGAGCGCGTGCGCGAGGCCGCCGAGACGGGCGCCGAGACGCTCGCCGTGGCCTGCCCGTTCTGCACCGTGATGCTGGACGACGGCGTGAAGTCGCGCGGCGACGACCTGCGCGTGGTCGACGTCTCGACGCTGCTCGCCGAGTCGCTCAGCGCGCCGGCGGAGCCGCGCGACCCGCCCGCCGGGCCTTAAACCTGCACGGCGCCCGGCGTCCCGTCCTCCACGACGAAGGACGCGAACGTCGAGACCGGCGCGTCCCGAGTCGAGACGGTGGGCACCATCCGTAGGTCGGTGCGCCAGCGGTCGTGGTCCAGCGTGCAGAGCACGTAGCCGCGCCGGTCGCCGTCGAAGAACTTGATGTCGGGGTTGAACGGGATCATCGGCCCGTAGTAGGGGCCGTAACAGATGCAGTCGCCGTTCGATGAGATCGACGTGCCGACGAACTCCGTCGCCACCACGGGCGCGTTCTCGTCCTCGTAATCTGCCTTGAGGTCGTTGACGAACGTCGAGTGCCAGTCGCCGGTGATGACGACCGGGTTGCCCACCCCGGCATCGGCGATGTGCTGCAGGACCCGCTGCCGCTGGCCGGGCCAGCCGTCCCACGAGTCGTTCCAGAAGCGCCCTCCGTCGGCGTCGTGCTTCAGCTGCCCCATCAGCACGCCCTGCGCGATTACGTTCCAGCGCGAGTTCGAGCGCTCGAGGTTGTCGAGCAGCCACGCCTCCTGCGTGTCGCCGGTCATGGTCGCGCTCGGGTCGAAGCCCCCATCGCACGGCGGCTGCTCGCCGTCCCCGCACGGATTGTCGGTGCGGTACTGGCGCGTGTCGAGCATGTTGAACTCGGCGATGTCGCCGTACGCGATGCGGCGGTAGACGCGCGTCTCGTCCCTCCCGGGCTTCGAGCTCAGGGGCACCGGCATGTGCTCGAACCAGGCCTGGTAAGCGGCGGCCCGGCGCTTCAGGAACCAGTTGCTCGTGGTGTCGAACTCCGGATAGATGCCGGAGTAGTCGTTGTCCACCTCGTGGTCGTCCCAGGTGACCGCCCAGGGGAACAGCCGGTGGACCTCCTGGAGGTCGGGGTCGGTCTTGTAGAGCCCGTACTGGAGCCGGTAGCGGTCGAGCGTGAAGCACTCCTTCCCAAGGAAGGTCGGCACGGTGGCACCGCGCACGCCGCCGGACCCGACTCCGTACTCGTAGATGTAGTCGCCGAGGTGGATCACGAGCTGCAGGTCTTCCTCGGCCATGTGGCGGTAGGGCGTATAGAAGCCGTCGTCCCACTTCTGGCACGAGGCGAACGCGAACCTGAGCCCGGGGACGGCGGCCCGCGCCGCAGGCGCGGTGCGTGTGCGCCCGACGGGACTTGCGTCGTTCGCGGTGACGAACCGGTAGAAGTAGCCGGTGGCCGGATTCAGTCCGCGCACGTCGACGTGCACCGAGTGAGCCAGCTCCGGGATCGCGGCCACGGTGCCCGACCTCACGACGTTCGCGAAGCCCTCGTCGGTCGCGACCTGCCACTGAACGGCGATGTCCTTCGGCGGCATGCCGCCTCCGTTGACGAGCGGCTCGGGCGCGAGCCGCGTCCAGAGCGAGACGCCGCCCGGCAGCGGGTCACCCGACGCGACCCCGAGGCGGAACGGATAGCCCTTGAGCGGCGGAGCCGCGTAGCCCAGGTCGCCGCGCAGCTGGGCGAACGCCGCCGCGCCGGCGAGGGCGCCCGTGAATGCGAGAAACCTCCGGCGATCGATGACCTGCCCGTCCAGGGTCGCCAGAGCCCGGCGTGGATCCGACATCACTCCCCCTTTGATGCCCTACAACCGCCCCGCTGGGCGGTGTATATCACGCTTGGGGCAAGCGGCTCAGCGTCCTCTTGCGCCAGCGCTCCGTAGCGCCCACCTCGTTGAACGTGTAGAGGTGGAAGCCGGCGACGTTCGCGGCGGGGTCGGTCACGACGGGCTCGAGGTCGCGCAGCAGCCTGCTCGGCTTGAACTGGCGCGTGAGCACCCGCCCGAGAACGTTGCGGTTGTGGCGTAGGTAGCGGGTGGACTCCCCCATCCCGATCTTCATCGTGATCCGGACGAGCTTCCCGTAGTCCACGCAGCCGGGCATGCCGATCCAGATCGGCAGGTGCGTGCCGCGCGCCCGGACGTTCTTGATCCAGCCGTCGATGGTGCCGGCATCGAAGCAGAGCTGGCTGATGATGTCCGTGGCCATCTCGGCCTTGGCGAACATCGCCCGGATCGTGTCCTCGTCGGAGATCAGGTGGTGGCTCTCCGGATAGCCGGTGATGCCGATGCGGTCGAACCTGGAGCGGTACTCCCCCATCGCCGCGAGCAGGTCCTCGGCGCCGTGGTACTGGCCGGGCTCGGTGGCGTCGCCCGCCGGCACGAACAGCTCGCGGACGCCCGCCTTATGCAGCCGGTCGAGCACCTCCTCGAGGTGGGCGTGGTCGCGCACGAGGCGAGCCGACAGATGCGGCACGACCGGATAGCCGGCGGCGGCGAGGCGCTCCGTCAGCGAGAGCGTGGCCTCGAGCCCCTTGCGCGGCGACGCGGTGACCGTGACCTTGACGTCGGTCGGGAGGTGCTCGGTGATCTCCTCCTCGATCCCGTCCAGCGGCAGGACCTCGAAGCGCGGGCTCTGAAGCAGCTGAGCAAGCGACGGTCCAGCACTCACGGCCATCCTGATATATCAGGCTACCAGTGCCGTAAAATCCGGTCCTACGCCCGATGGCCGCTGATCCATCGCCCTCGCAGCTCCCCGATGCCGCGGCCACGCGGCTGGTGGCGGAGCGTGCCTACGTGGAGCTGCGCGACCGCATCGTCACGCTCCATCTCCCGCCGGGCACGGTCCTCCGCGAGGACGCGCTCATGCAGGAGATGGGCACCGGCCGCACGCCGCTCCGGGAGGCCGTGAAGCGGCTCGCGCTGGAGGGCCTCCTGGAGGTCCAGCCGCGCCGCGGCACCTTCGTCACGGAGGTCGAGGCCGCGGACATCCAGAACATCACCGAGGTGCGCGCGGAGCTCGAGGCGTACGCCGCCGAGCTCGCGGCGAACCGGCTCGATCCCGAGACGCGGGCCATCGGCGAGAGCCTGCTGCGCGAGATCGAGGAGCTGGACGGCGGCGGTGACCAGGAGCGCCTCATGCGCTTCGACGAGCGCATCCACCGGTTCACCTGGGAAGCGGCGCGCAACCCGCACCTCACAGAGACGCTCGAGCGCTACTTCACGCACTCGCTGCGCATCTGGTACCTGGTGCTCGACCGGGTGCCGACACTGGGGCACGCGGTGCACGACCAGATCCAGCTGCTCGAGGCGATCCTCGACCGCAACGGCCCGCACGCGCGGACGATCATGCACGAGCACGTGCTGGCGTTCCAGCGGGAGATCCTGGCGGCGTTCAGCCGCCGTTGAGGGACGAACGACAGCACTGAGGAACAGCCCCTTGCGGGCAAGTCCTTCAATGCCGCCGTTCGCCTCGCGTTGACGCGCGGCCCCACCGCTGAAAGGCTCACGCCCCGATGACCACCCGCATGTTCATCGACGGCGAGTGGCGGGATGCCACCAGCGGCGCGACCGTGGAGGCCACCAGCCCCGCGACAGGCGAGTCGCTCGGGCCGGTCGCCGAGGGCGACCGGGCCGATGCCCGGCTCGCCATCGCCGCCGCCAACGCCGCCTTCCCGTCGTGGGGCGCTCGCACAGGCTTCGAGCGCGCCGAGCTGCTCCATCGCGCCGCCGACGTCATGGAGGGCCGCGCGGACGAGCTCGCGCGGATGCTCACGCTCGACCAGGGCAAGCCGCTCAGGGCGGAGGCCGCGGTCGAGGTCGGCGAGCTCGTCGAGTTCTTCCGCATGGCCGCCGAGGACGGCAAGCGCGTCGAGGGGTCGATCCCGCAGAGCGCCGCGCCGGGCCGGCGCGTGCTGCTCGTGCGCCGCCCGCTCGGCGTGCTGGGCCTGATCACGCCGTGGAACTGGCCCTACACGATGCCGGCCGAGGTGCTCGCCCCGGCGCTGGCGTGCGGGAACACGGTGGTCTGGACGCCGGCGCCCTCGACGGCGGTCTGCTCGGGGTTGCTCGCCGAGTGCATCGCGGAGGCCGACTTCCCGCCCGGCGTCTTCAACTTCGTGCTCGGGCCCGGCCCCGAGGTGGGCGACGAGCTGGCGGTCAGCCCCGGGACGCATGCCGTCGCGTTCACGGGCTCGACCGAGACCGGCCTGATCGTCTCGCGGCAGGCCGCCGGCAAGGCGCAGCTGCTCGAGATGGGCGGCAACGGGCCGCTCGTGGTGCTCCAGGACGCCGACCTCTCCGCCGCGGCGGAGGCCGCGCGCGTGGGCTCGTTCCTCGGCGCCGGCCAGAGCTGCTCGGCGGCCGAGCGCATCCTGGTGCACGAGGCCGTCCGCGACGAGTTCGTCTCGCTGCTCGCCGCCGACGTGGAGCGCGAGGTGCGGCTCGGCGACCCGTTCGACGACGCCACCACCATGGGGCCCGTGAACAACGAGCCGGGCGCGGCGAAGATGGACGCGCACGTGGCCGACGCGGTCGACCGCGGCGCCACCGTCGTCGCCGGCGGCAGCCGCGCCGGCGGATTCCCCACCGAGCTCTACTGGGAGCCGACCATCCTCAACGACGTTCCGCGCGATTCGATCGCCGTGACGCAGGAGACCTTTGGTCCAATCGCGCCAATTGTCGGCATCGGATCGCTCGAGGAAGCGATCCAGCAGACCAACTCTCAGACCTACGGGCTGATGGCCGCGATCTTCACGAGCGACCTCGCGGCCGGGCTGCGCTTCGCCGACGCGGTGCCCATGGGACTGGTGAACATCAACGAAACCACCAACTATTGGGAGCCCCACCTGCCCTGGGGAGGACGCGCGAGGTCGCAGAGCGGGATCGGCCGAGTGGGTGGCCGCTACCCCATGGACACCCTCACCGAGCTCCAGACAGTCCTAATACACACGTAATCTCAGGGCTGGCGCGGGCTTGCAAGGCTGATATATCATCGCGCCGAGATGAGTGACTCGCACGGCTCTGCGGCCGTGGAGACCCCCGAAGCGACCCAAGCTCCGGAACGCAGCGGCGAGCCCCTGCTCCGAGCCGAGGGCGTCTGGAAGCTGTTCGGCCCGAGGGCCGACAAGGTCATCGGCACGCCGGATGCCGACCTCTCGCGGGCTGAACTGCGCGAGAAGACCGGGACCGTGGTCGCGGTCAAGGACGTCACGATCGACATCTGGCCCGGCGAGGTCTTCGTGGTCATGGGCCTGTCGGGGTCCGGTAAGTCCACGCTCGTCCGCACGCTGATCCGGCTGATCGAGCCCACGGCCGGCCACATCACGATCTGCAACGAGGACGTGACCGCCGCCGACGCGAACGCGCTGCGAGAGCTGCGACGCCACCGCGTCTCGATGGTCTTCCAGCACTTCGGCCTGCTGGCCCACCGCACGGTGATCGACAACGTCGCGTTCGGGCTCGAGATCCAGGGCAAGCCCAAGGAGGAGCGCCTCGGCCGCGCCGCCGAGGTGCTCGAGCTGGTCGGTCTCCAGGACGTCGCAACATCGTTCCCGTCCCAGCTGTCCGGCGGCATGCAGCAGCGCGTCGGGCTCGCCCGCGCCTTCGCGGTCGATCCTGAGCTGATGCTCTACGACGAGCCCTTCAGCGCGCTCGACCCGCTGATCCGCCGCGACATGCAGGACGAGGTCATCCGGCTCCAGGAGGAGACCGGCAAGACCATGCTCTTCATCACCCACGACCTGCCGGAGGCGCTGCGGCTGGGTGACCGGATCGCGATCATGCGCGACGGCGCGATCGTCCAGCTCGGGTCGCCGGAGGAGCTAGTCGGCACCCCGGCCGACGAGTACGTCGAGAACTTCATCCGCGACATCCCGCGCACGCACGTACTCACGCTGCGCTGGATCATGCGCGACCCACACCCCGGCGAGACGAGCGAAGGTCCCGAGCTCCCGGTGGAGACGACCATGCAGAAGGCCGTCCCGCTGGTGGCCTCGACGGACCAGCCGGTGCGCGCCGTCAAGGACGGCAAGGTGGTGGGCATCGTCGACCGCGAGGCGATCCTCAAGGCCATGGCCGAGGATCCCGACACCTCGGGCAGTCGCGGCTCCGATGGCAGTAGCTAGCGGCAGGCTGCGCGCACCCGCGTTCGCGGCGCCCACGTCGCGCTTCCGCGGCCGTGGAGCCCAGGTGCTCGGCATCCTCGCGATCATGGTCGTGGGCTATCTGCTCTGGAAGAACGAGTTCCCCTGGCCCATCTCGCTCACGTGGGAGGAGCTGCCGCGCAAGCTCGACGACGCGCAGGAGTGGCTCCTCGAGCAACGCACCGAGGGCTCGAATCCGTTCTTCGCCCTCCTGGATGCCTTCCGCGCCGCCTGCGAGTGGCTCGTCACCGCGCTCCTCGACGTCATGGAATGGCTCACCTGGGTCGGGACGATGGCCGCGGGCACGCTGATCGTGTGGCGCTTCGGCGGACGGCGCGCAGGGCTCATCGTGCTCGGCGCGTTCATCTCGTTCGCCCTGCTCGGTCTCTGGGAGGAGAGCATCCAGACGCTGGCGCTGATGAGCGCGGCGGTGCTGATCTCGATCCTCATCGGGGTCCCGGTCGGCATCTACGCCGGGCGCAACCAGCGCTTCCACCGCGCGATCACCCCCGTCCTCGACGCAATGCAGATCGTGCCCGCGTTCGCGTACCTCATGCCGGTCGTGATCATCTTCTCGGTCGGCCCGGCCGCGGCCGTGATCTGCACTCTGATCTACGCGATCCCGCCGGCGGTGCGGATCACCGCGCTCGGCATCCGGGGCGTGACGGCGGAGTCGGTGGAGGCCTCGCAGGCATTCGGCGCGACTCCCCGCCAGACCCTCGTCAAGGTGCAGCTCCCGCTGGCGCGGCGGCAGCTTCTGCTCGCGCTCAACCAGACGATCATGTTCGCGCTGTCGCTCGTCGTCATCGCAGGCCTGATCGGCGGGCGTGGCCTCGGCGACGTCGTGACCAACGGCCTCTACTCGAACCCGGCGCTCGCCGTCCTGGCCGGCATCGCGATCGTGATCATGGCCATCGCGCTCGACCGCGCCACCGCCGCCATCGCGGACCGCACCGATCCTGCACGGCGCCAGCTCACGGACGAGGGGCGGCGGCGGGCGCGCAAGATCACTCTCGCCGTCTTCGGGGCGATCGCGCTGATCGTGATCGCCGCCAAGGCGCTCGGCGTGGACTCGATCTACCCGGACGAGTTCGAGACCGCCTCGACGGTCTACAACTCGAACATCCAGGACACCGTGCTGGGCTGGATCAACGACGCGCTCGAGTACATCCAGGATCCGACGACGTTCATCTTCAGCATCACCGACTGGCTCGGCAACTTCATCCTCAACAACATGCTCGAGCCGGTGCAGAACCTGCTGATGGAGACGCCGTGGTTCATCGTGCTCGGGTGCCTCACGGCGATCGCCTACGTGCTGAGCGGCCCGCGCCCGGCCGTGACCACGTTCCTGATGCTCGTGCTGATCGGGGTCATCGGCGTCTGGGAGCCGGCGATGGATACCGCGTCGCAGGTGCTCGTGGCGACCGCCATCGCCGTCGTGATCGGCATCGCGATCGGAGTCTGGGCCGCGGAGAACCCCCGCGTGGAGAAGGCGCTCCGGCCCATCCTCGACACGCTCCAAACGCTCCCGCAGCTCGTCTACATCATCCCGTTCATCTACCTGATGCCGGTGTCGCTCGTGCCGGGCGTGGTCGCCTCGGTGCTGTATGCGATCCCCGTCGTGATCAGGCTCGTGACCTCGGGCATCCGCGGCGTCCCATCGGCACCCGTGGAGGCGGCGCAGGCCTTCGGCGCCTCGAACCGCCAGGTGCTCGCGAAGGTGAAGATCCCGCTCGCCCGCGACAGCATCATGCTCGGCGTGAACCAGGGGATCATCATGGTCCTCTCGGTGGTCGTGATCGCCGGGCTGGTGGGCTCCGGCGGGCTCGGCGACCTCGTCGCCCGCGGGCTCCAGCGCAACGAGTTCGGCGAGGGCGTCGTGGCGTCGATCGCGATCCTCGCGCTCGGAATCGCACTCGACCGGGTCACCCAGGGACAGCGAGCGACGGGTGAGCGAGCCAGGGGCCGCGGGCCGGGAGGCGGCTGGAGCTTACGGAGGAGACAAACGCAAACAGGAGGAGGGGCAGCTTGAGATCCCACAGAACCCTGTGGGCGGTGGTGATGGCGCTGGCGCTGGCGCTGTTCGTCGCGGCCTGCGGTGAGAGCAAGGACGACGATTCAGGCGGCAGCAACAGCCAGTCCGCCTCGGGCAAGGACTGCGGCAAGGTCGTGCTGAACGAGCAGGCCTGGGCCGGCTCGACGGCCAACACCTACATCGCCAAGAACGTGCTCGAGGACAAGCTCGGCTGCGAGGTCGAGGTCACGAAGATCACCGAGATCCCGGCCTTCCAGGCGATGGCCGACGGCAAGACCGACGCGGTGCTCGAGGACTGGCAGCACACCGATCAGTACGCGCAGTACATCGACAAGGCGGGCACCGTGGTTCAGGGCGGGCCGCTCGGCGTCGAGGGCCACATCGGCTGGTTCATCCCGAAATTCGTGATGGACGAGCACCCCGAGTTCAAGACCTGGGAGGGCCTGAAGGGCGAGGAGGACGTCTTCAACAACGAGTTCCTGGGCGGCGACCCGTCCTACGTGCAGAAGGACAAGGAGCTCATCGAGGCGCTTGGCCTGGACCTCAAGCACGTAACTGCCGGCGCCGAGCCGGCCCAGGTGGCGCGCTGGAGCCAGGCCTACAAGCAGAAGAAGCCGGTCCTCTTCTACTGGTACACGCCGCAGTACCTCAACCAGCAGTACGACCTGGCCGAGGTGAAGCTGCCGCCGCGTACGGACGCCAACAAGGACTGCAAGGACGACGCGAAGGAAGGCGGCGACCCCGAGCAGTACAAGTGCGCGTACGACGTGACGATCATCAACAAGCTGTTCTCGAAGAAGTTCGCGGACAGCGGGTCACCGGCGTACGACGTGCTGAAGAAGATGAAGCTCACGAACGACGACCAGGAGAAGGTCGCGAAGGCGATCGCCGGGGACAAGCAGGATCCCGACGAGGCCGCAGCCGACTGGGTCAAGGACAACCAGGCGAAGGTCAACCAGTGGCTGCAGTAGGCCGCTAGCCGCACCGAGTCGTCACGGAAGAGCCCCGCCACGGCGGGGCTCTTTCTCTTTGCGGTGACCTAGCGGTTGACTGTGCGCCGGAACAGCCAGATGCAGACAACGGCGACGACCAGCGCGATGAACGGTATGCCGAAGCCGATCACGTCGAAGAGCGCGAGCACGAAGCCGACGACGGCGATCGTGCCGGCGGCGCTGCCCGCGAGGACGAGCTGATAGGCGCGGCGCTCGCGGCCCCTCCGCGAGGGCGGGCCGCCGGATGATGGTGAGAGTCCCACGGGGTGAACGCTACCCAAGCTACCCAAGCATCCGCCGGTCGAAGCCGGCGGGCGTGTGGATATTGAGAACCCGGGTCGGGCGGTCGAGCGCGTTGCGGAACGTGTGCTTCACGCCGGGCGGCACGAGCACAAACGTGCCCGCGGGTGCCGGAACGTCGCCGTCCTCGAGCAGGAAGGTCAGCTCGCCGTCGAGGACGTAGAAGACGTCGTCCTCGTCCGCGTGCACGTGGCTCTCGGGCCCGTCCGCGTTCGGCGCCATCGTGATCAGCCCCACGTTCAGGCGCGGCGAGTGCTCGCTCAGGCCGAGGAACTCGATGTTCCCGTGGCGAACGCCCTCGCCGGGCGGAATTATCACGGCCTTCTCCATGCTGCGGCAGTATTGCGGTGTGACGCGCAGACCGTCGCTCCTGTCGGGGATCGTTGCCTCGATCGCATCCGTGGCCGTGATCACGGGGCTGGTCTACGCGCTCAAGGAGGTCGTCCCTGTCGTCTCCACGGGTGTCGTCTACATGCTCGCCGTCCTGCTCGTCTCGAGCCGCTGGGGGGTGTGGCTCGGGATCGCGACCGCGGTGCTCAGCGCGATCGCCTTCAACTTCTTCCACCTCCCTCCCACCGGGCGCTTCAGCATCGCCGAGAGCGAGAACTGGGTCGCGCTCGGCGTCTTCGTGGTGGCCGCTGTCGTCGTCAGCACGCTCGCCGCGAGGGGGAACACGCGGGCGGAGGAGGCGGAACGTGGCCGCCGCGAGGCCGACCTCACAGCCGAGATGGCTCGCCTGCTGCTCGGGGGCGGCCGGATCGAGGACTCGCTGGCGACCGTCGGGCAGAGGATTGCGGAGGCGTACGACCTCGCGTCCGTGTCGGTCGAGCTGTCCTGGGTGGACAGCGACCCGCGCCGGCGCGCCCTCCCGCTCATCGTCGAGGGCAACCGCATCGGGACGGTGCTCGTGCCGGCGTCCGCTGACCCTGCCGTGCTCGACGCGCTCCAGGACCGGCTAATCCCGTCGCTCGAGACGCTCGTGGGAGCCGCTCGCCGCCGCGATGAGCTGGAGGCGCAGCTGATCGAGACGAAGGCGCTGCGCCGCAGCAACGTGGTCAAGACCACCCTGCTGCGCACCGTGTCGCATGACCTCCGCTCTCCACTGACGGCCATCACCACCGCCGCGAGCGGGCTCGAGTCGGCCGACCTCGACGACGAGCAGCAAGGCGAGCTCATCTCGGTCATCACGACCGAGAGCGCGCGCCTGTCGCGGCTCGTGGACAACCTGCTCGACCTCACGCGGCTGCAGGCCGGCAGCGCCGAGCCGCGGCCCGACTGGATCTCGGTCGAGGAGCTGGTGCAGGGGGCGGTCGAGTCGGTGGCCCCGCCGGCGGAAGGATTCGACGTGCGGCTCGACCCCGACCTCCCGCTCATCCAGGCCGACGCCGCCCAGCTCGAGCGCGCGCTCGCGAACGTGCTCGAGAACTCGAGCCACTTCGCGGGCTCCGCTCCGGTCGTGATACGAGGACGCGCCGCGGACCGCTTCGTGATCCTGCGGATCGCCGACCAGGGCCCCGGCATCCCCGGGGACGAGCTCGAGCGCATCTTCGAGCCCTTCTATCGCTCGCGGGAGCGCGGCGGAGACGGATCGGGGCTCGGCCTGGCGATCGCCCGCGGATTCCTGGAGGCCAACGGCGGCCGCATCCGCGCCGAGTCGCTCCCGGGCCAGGGCACGAGCTTCGTCGTACAGCTCCCGATCCCGGTGGAGTCGCCGGCAGCCGCTGAGGCAGAGGAGCTGGCAAGCGAGTGAGCGCGCGCGTGCTCGTCGTCGACGACGAGCGCCAGATCCTGCGGGCGCTGCGGGTGCTCCTGGGCGGCGCCGGCTTCGAGGTGAGCACCGCGGAGACCGCGCAGGACGCGCTCGACAAGCTGACCGTCCGGCCGCCCGACGCGGCCATCCTCGACCTGATCCTCCCGGACGGGAACGGCGTGGAGATCGCCCGCTCGATACGCGAGTGGAGCGAGATGCCCATCATCGTCCTGTCGGCGGTCGGCGACGAGGCGGAGAAGGTGCGCGCTCTCGAGGCGGGCGCCGACGACTACGTGACGAAGCCGTTCGGCCCCGACGAGCTCATCGCCCGCCTCCGCGCCGCCCTCCGGCGGACGAGCAGCGCCCCGACGGAGCCGGTGCTGCGAGCGGAGGGCCTCGAGCTCGATGTCGCCGCGCACCGGGTCACGGTCGGCGGAAACGAGGTGCACCTCACTCCGACCGAGTTCGACCTCCTGCGGGTGCTGATGCTCGGCCGCGGCCGCCTGCTCACGCATGCGGCGCTCCTGCGCGAGGTGTGGGGCCCCGCGTACGAGCACGACACCCAGGTCCTGCGTGTACACATCGCGAACCTGCGGCGCAAGATCGAGCCCGAACGTGGCTCTCCGAGGCACATTCTCACCGATCCGGGCATCGGGTACCGCTTCGCGGGCTAGCGCGGGCGATCTTCACGGCATCTTTATCGATCGAGAGCGCTTCTTGATGCCCCCCTGATGTGCCCGGGACCATCCTCCATGCATGTCCACTTCCTTCACACATGGGCAGAAGGCAATCGGGGAGCGCAGCCGCCGGTCGCCATGGCTGCCGGCGCGTGTCTGGCTGCATCGGCGCTCGCTGAAGCGAGCGCTCGCTGCCGGGGCGGAACCCGGCTCCAGCCCTGAGCTGGCGCACCGTGCCGACCAGCTCAACTCACTTCGCTGCCGCCGTGCCCTCGCCGCGGGGCTCCACCGGACGCTCAGGGACGCCCTGAAGGCGCCGGCCCCCCGTACCGCTGCGGTGCCGCTGCAGCGCCGCGACGTCCTGAACGCACGCGACGACATCGAGCGACTCGCCCAGGATCTGCTCGCGCCCGGCGACGTCGAGGCCAGAGGGGTCGTTCTCGTCGAGGACCTGCTCACGCAGGGCTCATCGCCGCTCTTCACGGCCGGCCCCGCGGGCCAACTCGAACGTGCCGTGCGCCAAGCGCGTGCGGCCTTGGCGCTCCGGTGATGGACCGCCGTACCTCCGTCGCGGTAGGTCGAAGAGTCGCCGCGGGCACGACGACTGCATGGGCCCGGCCCGGCAAGCTGGTGTTGCGCTGATGGACCTGATCTCGATCGCCATCGCAGTCGTCAGCTTCGCACTCTTGTTCGCGATCCTCGAGGGCTTGGACCGGGTGTGAGCGCTGCCGAGCTCGTGGGCCTGATCGTGTCGGTTCTGGTCGCCGCCTATCTGGTGTACGCCCTGCTCCGCGGGGAGCGCCTGTGACCGTTCAGGGGTGGGTCCAGATCGCCTTCTATCTCGTGGTGCTGACCGCGCTGACGCCCGTGCTCGGCGGCTACATGGCGCGCGTGTATCGCAACGAGCGCGTGTTCCTCACGCCGGTCTTCGGGCCGGTTGAACGGCTCACCTACCGGTTGCTGCGCGTGGATCCCAACGTCGAGCAGGACTGGAAGGCATACGCCCGCACGACGCTCGTCTTCAGCGTCCTGTTCTGGTTCGCGCTCTACCTGATCCTGCGCACCCAGGGCATCCAGCCGTTCAACCCCGAGGGATTCAACTCGGCGCCCTGGAACGTGACCTTCAACACCACCTCGTCGTTCATCTCGAACACGGACTGGCAGTACTACGGCGGCGAGACCACGATGTCGTACTTCTCGCAGATGGCGGGTCTCGCGGTGCAGAACTTCGTGTCCGCGGCCGTCGGCATGGCCGTGCTCGCGGCCGTGATCCGCGGCTTCGCCAGCCGCGGCACCGCGAACCTCGGGAACTTCTGGCAGGACCTCACCCGGACGCTCTTCTACATCCTGCTGCCGCTGTCGTTCGTCGGAGCACTCGTGCTGGTCTCTCAGGGGGTCATCCAGACGCTCAGCGGCTACGTCTCCTACGCCACCGTCCAGGGGCTGGACCAGACGCTCGCCCTCGGCCCGGCGGCGTCGCAGATCTCGATCAAGCAGCTCGGCACCAACGGCGGCGGCTTCTTCAACGTGAACAGCGCGATGCCGTTCGAGAACGCCACCGGCTTCTCGAACTTCGTCGAGATCCTGTTCATCCTGCTGATCCCCGCCGCGCTCACCTACACGTTCGGGCGCATGGTCGGGAACCGGCGCCAGGGCTGGGCCCTCTACGCCGCGATGGCGGTGATGCTGGTTGCCACGATCGGCGTCGCGTACGCGGCCGAGCAGAACGGATCGCCGGCGCAGAAGGGCGCGCAGGTCGCCACCGCCAGCGCCAACGGCACGACCGGCGGGAACCTCGAGGGCAAGGAGCAGCGCTTCGGCATCGCGTC
>Ga0068861_100001195_pt1 | contig 16154 bp, 18 predicted proteins | sample KBSSwiS42_FD_66593 | JGI IMG/M metagenome (GOLD analysis project Ga0068861, IMG submission 66593) | Switchgrass rhizosphere microbial communities from Kellogg Biological Station, Michigan, USA - KBS Switchgrass S4-2 | ecosystem: Host-associated > Plants > Roots > Rhizosphere > Soil ...
CTGGCAATCGTCAATCTCTTCCGCCGCGGCTCGGCCCGCTAGTTCTCGAACTGGCGTTTCGACACCGAAGGCCGGGCAGTTCGCTGCCCGGCCTTTTTTGTGCGCGCGCTTCGCGCGAAGACCAGGACACCCATCTTCTTTCCGTCCGACCGGGGACACCCATGTCCCCCAGGCAGTCCAATCGATGGGTGTCCCATGACTTCGCGCCACCCATCTCCTTTCCGTCCGACCGGGGACACCCATGTCCCCCAGGCCAGTCCAATCGATGGGTGTCCCCGTTCCGTACCTTTTCCCCGTTCCGTACCTCCAGTCGCTCATCGTTGTTGCCGAATTAATACATTTCGGTAAGTCAGGACAGACGGAACTTACGGCGGTTACATAACGTTGGGATGCGGGCGACGGCGGCTCGTTGTGTACACGCAACCCGCTGGCGCAGCACCCACAACTCGAACTCAAGAGGATGCCATCCAATGAAATTCAGCATTCGCGCGGCCACGGCGTTCGCACTGACGCTTGCGTCGGTTGCGGCCACCGCGGAACAGCGCGTCGGGGATACTTACGTGTCCCCGACCCTCGGCTACACATGGCTCGATGACGATCGCAAGGCGGACGACGACCTGTTCTACGGCATCGCGATCGGCCATCACTTCAACGAGGCCGTGAGCCTCGAACTCAATGTGAACCGCGGACTCTACGATCTGCCGGCCGACAAGGACCTGCGGCTGACAGCTGTCTCGATCGACGCCCTGCACATCTTTGCGCGGGACTCGAAAGTATCGCCGTTCATCAGCTTGGGCGCTGGCGAGATCTTCAACTCGCCCGAAGGTGCGCGGCACACCGAGGATCCGTTGCTGCAAGCGGGTCTCGGCATGATGATCGAACTCGGCTCGCGGGCCGATGGCACGCTGAAATTCAGCCTGCGTCCCGAAGTCAAAGCGCGCTGGTCGTTCCCAGGCCGCAACGATCCGCAGGATCACCTGCTGGACTACCTGGCGGGAATCGGCTTCCAACTCTCGTTCGGCAGTCCGCCGCCGAAACCCGTTGCAGCACCCGAGCCTCCGCCGCCACCACCCCCACCACCACCGCCGCCTCCTCCGCCACCCCCTGCCGACACCGACGGCGATGGCGTGACGGACGATCTGGACAAGTGTCCGGATACGCCACGTGGAGTTGCTGTAGACGTGAACGGTTGTCCGCGACGCGGCTCGGCAACGCTGAAGGGTGTGAACTTCGAGTACAACTCGGCCACACTCACTAGCGAATCGCGTCCGATACTCGCCTCGGTAGCAGCCGACCTGAAGCGCTATCCGCGACTGAAGATCGAGTTGCAAGGCCACACGGACAGTACCGGCAGCGACAAGTACAACCTGCAACTGTCGCAGAAGCGTGCTCAGTCGGTGCGTGACTACCTGGTCTCTGAAGGCGTCGGCCCGCAGCAGCTCACGGCGAAAGGCTATGGCGAGTCCGAGCCCATCGCCGACAACAAGACCGAAACAGGTCGCGCCGAGAACCGTCGTGTAGCCATGATGGTGCTGGAGAACCCCGGCGAGGTGAAGATCGATATGAAGCAGCCCAAGAACTAGGCTCCTAGTGCACGAGGGCGCGAGCCCGGGACGACGGGCTACGGCAGGAACAGGAATGCTATCTGTCCTGCTGTAGCCCGCAGCCCCGAGCCGCGCACGCCTCTCTGCCCTTTGCAATCCCCGCCCTCTTGCAATCCGAATCGGCGATCGCATGATGCCCTCATGCCCGACTCCACCATCATCGTCTGCGCTCACTGCGATTCCGTGGTTCGCGTTCCGACGGCAAAGCTCGCCGACGCACCTCGCTGTCCCAAGTGCCGCGCCGCGCTGATCGAAGGCACGCCCATCGACCTGCGCACTTCGACCTTCGATCAGCATGTGAATCGCAACGACCTGCCGGTGGTCGTGGACTTCTGGGCGCCCTGGTGCGGCCCGTGCAAAATGATGGCGCCGCATTTCCAGACGGCAGCGCAGAAATTCGCACAGCGGGCTCGACTCGCCAAAGTGAATTCGGATGACGAACCGACATTGTCGGCTAGATTCGGTATCCGCGGCATTCCCACGCTGATTGCGTTTCGCGGCGGCAAGGAAATCGCCCGCCAGTCCGGCGCCATGGACCTGTCAACGCTGGAGCGCTGGCTCACTTCGGTTCTGAACTGATCGCCTCCGGAACGCCGGGTCTTCGCGTCGATAGGACTTGCGGAGGTAGCGCAGCGGCGACCGAAAGGAACAAAATGCGCTGCGTTCCATTGTGACTGAAGTTTGAAGCCACCGGAGTTGACCCATGCTGCGCCATTTCACTGTCTCGACCCTTGCTCCAGCCCTGGCACTCGTCGCCGGCATGGCGGTCGCAGCCGAGCGCCCTACGCTCGAATCGCTCGATACCAACAAGGATGGTGAGATCAGCCTGAATGAAGCGAGCGCGAACGACGCTTTGTTCGTCGCGTTCAAGCAGCTCGACACCAATCGCGACGGCATGCTGTCGAAGGCTGAGTTCGCCGCGTGGAAGGGTTGAGTTTTTTCGGGGACACTCGTCGCAGCAGCGACCTGTGTTCCCCAATCTTCATCTTCGGGCCGCTACGCTGCGCTGCGGAGCCAATATCCGGATGAACATCGGGGATGACCAACGGGAATGGTCTAGCACCACACGCACCTTTCGCTTCGCTACAGGAGCATGTCCCCTGGCTCCCCGTTTACCGCTTAGCCGTCACCCTCCACACTACGTTCCCCACATCATCCGCTACTAGCGCTGCACCCCGCTTGTCGACCGCGACGCCGACCGGGCGACCTTGGGCCTCGCCTTTCGCGTTGAGGAAGCCGGTCAACACCGGCTCGGGCTTCCCTGCAGGCTTGCCGTCGCGAAACGGAACGAAGATCACTTCGTAGCCGCTGGGCGGCTTGCGATTCCACGAGCCGTGCTGCCCGATGAACGCTCCGCCGCGATAGCGCTCCGGCAACGCATCGGCCGTATAGAACGTCAGGCCGAGCGATGCAGTGTGCGAACCCAATGCGTAGTCGGGAACCGTCGCGCTCGCAACCAGGTCCGGCCGCTGCGCTTTCACGCGCTCATCGACGTGCTGGCCGTAGTAACTGAAAGGCCAGCCATAGAATGCGCCCTCACGTACCGAAGTGAGATAGTCCGGCACCAGGTCGTTGCCGATCTCATCGCGCTCGTTGACGACTGTCCACAGCGTGTTCGCTTGCCAAGCCATGCCGTTGGGATTGCGCAAGCCCGATGCAAACACGCGAGATGTGCCGGTCGCCGGATCGATTTCGAGAATAGCGGCCCGGTTCTGCTCCTTGTCCAAGCCATTCTCGCCGACATTGCTGTTCGATCCCACGGTGACATAGAGATGCGCACCCGACGCATCGGCAATCACGTTCTTGGTCCAGTGATGATTGATCTCGCCGCCAGGCAGATCGGCGACCTTCTGTCCGGCAGCGGTAATCGTGGTTGCGCCATCGCGATACGGAAACTTCAGCAGCGAATCGGTGTTCGCCACGTACAGATCCGAACCCACCAGCACCATGCCGAACGGCGAACTGAGATTTTCCAGCAGCACGCTCTTCACTTCGGCCCTACCATCGCCATCCGCATCCCGGAGCAAGGTGATGCGATTCGCGCTGGGAGCGCCGCTGCCGGCGCGCTTCATGACTTTCTTCATAACCCAGCCACGAATTCCATTGGCATCTTCGGGCCGCTCGGGACCGTTTGTTTCCGCGACCAGTACATCGCCATTCGGCAGGACGTAGAGCCAGCGCGGATGATCCAGGCCGCTGGCAAATGCATCGACGGTGAAGCCGGATGCAGCAGTCGGCTTGGCGCCCGCATCCCACCCTTTGGCCGGAGCGATGTGCACCGAAGGAAGGAGCGACTTATGCGGGGGAGGCAATTGCGGCTGCGCACCGAATTGCGAATGCTCCGGCAACGGTTCGGAACTGCTGCACGCGGCCATGCCGGTGGCCATGACGATCGCTAGAACGACTACTCGGGCGATCGGTGGAACGACACAGCTTGTTGCAGAACTCATTTGGGGTAGCTATCCGGAATTTCCTGCGGTTGCTGCGTCGGCTCTTCGACCGGCGCGCGGCCGGGATTTTCATCCGGCGTCTCCACGGGCTCTTCTACCGGCGGCGGATCCGGTGTTTCGACCGGCTGATTGCCGGGGATTTCTACCGGGGGATCGGGGGTCTCATGCATGGGTGCGCTGCCGTTGCCTCGAATGCAACAGCAACGCCGTACCGCTGGCAGGCGTTCCCGCCAGGATCAGGAGAAGAGGCCGGAGACATCCGTCCGCTCGCGAGAGCGATGGCGAATGTCCCCTGCCGTCGTCGTCACGCTTTCGCCGCTCGCTTCGCCTCTTTCTCGGCGCGTTTTTCTTTCAGCGATTTGGCGGGCTTTTTCTTGTCTTCTTTCTTTCGTTCCATGCCTTTGCTCATCGTAGTCTCCCGGTTAGTAAAGGAAGTTGCGTGCTTGGGCAGGTGGGATGAGATATGAAATGCAGCGCCGCAGTCAAGCACATGCGTCGCCGAACGCCATTCTATATGTGAATCTATGGAGCCTGCAGAATCCGGTGGACTATGGAGCGGCCTTCGGAGTCGACGCGGGAGCCGGCGCCGCGGCTTGCGCCGGCTTGAAGTGCTGATGGCAGCTCTCGCAGACGGCATAGATGGCGTCGCCCGCCTCGCTGAGCTTGTCCGGGTTCTTGGCTTCGGCCGCATTCACGGCAAGCGTGGCCGCTTCCATCAAGGCGACGGATTGCTGGCGCCATTCCTTGTCGTCCCTTGCGCGGTCCGGCAGCATCAGCAGGTTGCCCGATTCCACCAGTGCCAGCGCATTGCGTTCGACATCGAGCCAGCCGGCGTCATCCTTCGGGGCTTCACCCGCGGCGCCGAAGACGACGTTCGAGGTCGGCACCGTCATGGCATTCATCAACTGCTTGACGGTGGCAACGCTCTTGAAGGGTATGGGCGGCGGCGGCGGTGGAGCTTTCTCGGCACACGCGACGCAAACGAGCGCGGCGCACAGCATCAACAGCCATGTCGTCGTTCCAGGCATCGCATCCCGTTCCCTGCTCATCCGCATCGTCGCCCCCCTTTCATCGCAACCAGGCATCGCCAGCGTCAATCGTCATGGGCTACCGGCAACGCCGCCAGCATTCGCTTCAGCGCGAAGTGGCGATAGCTGTTGCGGGCCAGTTCGTATACTTCGTCCCAGTCGCATTCGTCCGCGACATCGAGTGCGATCCACCCGTTGTGTCCCATGTAGGCCGGAATGCTGAAGCGCCCGGCTCGCGTGAGCAGCCCCTGGCGATCCACGCCGACCCAGAATGACAGCTGCAGCTTCTGTTTGTCGGGATAGATGCAGGCGAATGTCTTCTTGCCAGCACGCCACACCGGCATGCCGAACTGCAGCGCTTCCGAGACTTCGGGCAGACCGAGACAGATCTTGCGCATCGCCTTGAGCACGGCCTGGGCACGACGCGATTGCAGCGGATCGATGTCGGTTGCAGCCAGCTTGGCTGTAGGCGGCTCGACCACGATGGTCTTGCCGATCGCCGCGGACAATGCGTCCGGAGCCACTTTTTCGTAAGCCTCACGCACCAGCTTGGCAATCTGTTTCCAGGACACACCCTTGTTCAGATGGACACCGAGCCAGCCACGCGGACCAACGTAAGGCGGCACGAAGAAGTAGTCCGGTTCGGCCTGCGTGTACAACTGCTGCGCGCCTGCCGGCAAGTTCAGCCACAGCGCAATGCGTCCGTCGCCGTGATGATTGATCACGTAGGTTGCGAATGTCTTGCCCCGTACGCGGAAATTCGGAGAGCCGTGCGACAGCACTTCCTCCGACTCCGGGAAGGACAAGCACACTTCGCGCACCACCTTGCTGATGTCCCGAGCCATGGTAACAACCGCCTCCCGCAGCAGATTTAATTTCCTGTCACGCGCATGGCAAACTAGCGGATTACGCCTACGCCTGCCGTCCCATGCAAATCATTTCCCTGGGTGTCGATTTCGGCACCAGCAATACCGTCATTGCCGCGGTCGACTCATCGCGCCACACGCACGTGCTGAACATAAGGTCGCGCCTCGGCGCTTCGCGGACCATGCCTTCGATCCTGTGCTTCAGGCCGAGCGAGCGCAGCCGCGTGGATCCGCCGATCAGCAGTGCCGGCAGCGACGCCATCGAAGACTATCTCGGCCGGACCGGGCCGGCGCGACTGGTGCAATCGACCAAGTCGTTCCTTGGCACGCGCAGCTTCGTCGATACGCGGATCTTCTCCCAGAGCTTCACGCTGGAACAACTGATCGGCGCGCTGCTGGGGCATTGCTATCGGGCCAGCACCGCTCGCGAGTACCTCGGGCACACGCCGCTCGTGATCGGCCGTCCCATCAAGTTTGCAGGGTCGTCGCCGGACGACGCACTCGCGCTGTCGCGGCTGGAAGCAGCGTTCGAGCTGGCCGGTTCGAAACCTACCGGCGTCGGACTGGAGCCTGAAGCGGCAGCTTACGCGTTCTCGCGAACCGCACGCGGCAAGCACGTCATCCTGGTCGTGGACCTGGGCGGCGGCACCAGCGACTTCTCCGTCGTCGAACTGGATGCCGATCGCACTCGACCGACGATCAAGCCCCTGGCGCAGACCGGCATCGGCATCGCCGGCGATCGCTTCGACTACGGCATCGTTTACAACGCCGTGTGCCCCGCGCTCGGGCTGGGCAGTTCGTTCCGCCCCGAATCGAAAGAGCTGCCCATTCCGCTGTGGATCTACTCGAGCTTCGCGAGCTGGCACCAGCTGTCAATGATGAACACGCCGCAGACGCTGCGTTACATCGCCGAGATCATGCAGAGCGCCGGCGACGCCCAGGCGTTCGAAGGCTTGGTGCACGTGATCCGCAACGACGAAGGCTTTTCCCTGTTCCAGGCGATTTCGCGTGTGAAGCAGGAGCTGAGCAGCCAGTCTACTTCGCACCTGCTGTTCAAAGCAGGACCGATAACGATCGACCGTGTCGTGCAGCGGACGGAGTTCGAAGAATGGATCGCCCCGGACCTGGCGGAGATCGTCGCGACTGCCGACATCTGCCTGGAATCGGCCGGCGTACGCGCTGCCGACGTCACGAGAGTGTTTACGACCGGTGGAACATCACTGGTCCCAGCCGTCCGCGAAGCCTTCGCCCGCAAGTTCGGCGCGGACAAACTGATCGGCGGTGATGAATTCGCGTCGGTGGCGCAAGGGCTGGCGCTGATGGGTTGCCCGTGAAGCGGAGTAAAAGGGGACAGATTTATTTCCGCCCCGAAAAATAAATCTGTCCCCTTTTACTCCGCCACGCGCAGACTGCGGGTGAGGCGGATCGCATCCTCGATACCGCTGTAGTACTGAGCGACCATGCCAACTTCGCGATAGCCGAGAGAAGAATAGAAGCGTCGGCCGGCGACATTGCTCGCTCGCACTTCCAGCATCATGGTGAACAGGCCCGCAACCACTGCGGACTCTTCCACCCACTGGATCAATTGCGTGCCGACACCGCGGCGCTGGTGTAAATCGGAGACTCCGAGCAGCGTCAGGCGCACGTTCTCATTGCCGAAGTGCGCCATCGCAAATCCCACCAGCTCGCGGCTCGAACGCGCAGTCACCACCAGGTTTTCACGTTGACGCATATGGGCGCCGACTCGCCGTGGAGTCCAGCTCCACGGTAAGCCGTCTTCTATCAGCGTGCGCGACATCGCAGCGATATGCGGAGCATCGCCCATTCGCGCGGGGCCCAGAGTGATGGTATCCATTCAAGGTCAGTGACAGCCCAGTCTCACTAGGCAGCTCGTTGCGTGGCTCACTACGTCGCTCATCAGTCAAACTCCTCAGGCAGTCGCCAGGCGCTTGTCGAACAGGTAGTGCGACACGATCCACTCGCTGCCTTTGCGATAGCCCCACAACTCGGCGCAGGACATGAAGAAGATGCGCCAGTAGACCCACCAGCGCTTGGCATCTTCCTTACCGTAAGTCTTTTCGAGTACCGGCCACACCTGGGAGCGGCGCGCGTCCATGTTCTTGAGCCAGCCTTCCGCGGTCTTCTGGTAGTGCACGCCATCGACATGCCAGTGCTCGCGCAACCGCATGTGCTGCTGGAAATACAGCAGCAGGTCGTCGCTCGGCATGATGCCGCCGGTGAAGAAGTACTTCGCCATCCAGTCGGACTCGTCGCGCACTTCGAAGGGATACGCATATTTATTATGCGTGAAAATGTGCACGAACAACGTGCCGACGGGTGTCAGCCACGATGCCACCCGCCGCAGCAGCGTTTCGTAGTTGCGCATGTGTTCGAACATCTCCACGGAGACGATGCGGTCGAACTGCGTGTCCGGCGGGAACTGCAGGACATTGGCGTCGCAGGTGATGATCTCGACGTTGTGCAGCCCACGCGCTTCGGCCTGGCCGAGAATGAATTCGCGCTGGCTGTTCGAGTTCGACACGCCGGTGATGCGGCTGTTGGGAAACTTCTCCGCCATGTAGAGCGTCAGCGAACCCCAGCCGCATCCCAGTTCCAGGATGCGTTCGCCATTCTGCAGGCCGGCCCGCTTGGCGGTCAGCGCCAGCATCTCCGCTTCAGCGGCATCGAGCGAGGAAACGCCGTCCTTGTAGTAGCAGCAGGAATACTTGAGATGCTTGCCGAGCACGTTGGTGAAGAATTCGCTCGGCACCTCGTAGTGCTGCTGGTTGGCGGCAGCGGTTTCGATCGCCACGTCGCTCTGGCGCAGCTGCTGGACGAAATTCATCAAGTGGCGCTGCTGCTCTTCGGGCGTGCCCCGATCCTCCTCGCGCAGGCGCTGAGCCAGCAATCGGCGGATGCCGATGCGGATCAGGAAGTCCGGCACCAGGTTATTTTCAAGCAGGCCCATTCGCTTTCGCTCCGTCGAGGATTTTTTTGGGAAACCAGGGAACGAACGGACTAACGGATAGCTGGTACTCACGATACGCTTCTCCCTTTGAAGACAAAGCCTGTGCCTCGGTTGCCTTGATGCCGGTGACATTGATCAGGAAATGCAGCATCAGCACCGGCAGCGCCAGCGCGATCCAGCCATAAGGCGAGGCCAGCGCGAAGAGCGCATAACCGATCCAGATCAGCCACTCGAAAAAATAATTGGGATGGCGCGACACGCCCCACAGCCCCACGCGGCAGACCTTGCCCTTGCTGGCCGGATCGCGCTTGAAGCGGGCGAGCTGGGCATCCGCCGTCGACTCTCCCAGTACTGCCACCAGCCATACCGCGACGCCGACGACTTCGAGCGGATGCGTGCCGGGCCCTCCGTTCACCAACCCGATGTTCACGACCGCAAGCAGCATGGGTAACGAGAGCACTACATTCAGCAGGGCCTGGAACTGGAAAAAGCCGAGGAACTTGAGATTCAGATTGCCGCTCGCGCCCCATTCCTGGCGCAGCTTGACGTAACGGCCCTCTTCCGGTTCGCCGACGATCCGGCGCACCAGGTGCAGCGCCAGCCGGGTGCTCCAGATCGCATACATGAGACAAATCGACACCCGCCGCACCGGATCGCCCGAGCCCAACACGCCATACAGCACGGCGAGCAGCGTGAAATTCGCCGACCAGCCGATATCGACATAACTGAAATTGCGCCTGGCGATGCCCAGCCACCACAGTCCCAGCATGACCGCAAAGCACGCCGCCGCTCCCACGCCCAGCAAGGTCCAGGGCGCCATGTCAGCCCACCTTCCGCGTCAGCAGCACGTCGATGGAATCCTCGTCGCGCAGGCGGCTCAGCTCCTTGAGCACGTACGTTGCCATGGCAATGTTTCCGAGGAGCATGATGCCCACGAACCAGGCGACGCGCCGGGCCATCCGCCTCTCCTTGAAGCAGACCCAGGCGAAGAAGGTCATGAAGCCGCAGTACGCGTCGGCCAGAGTGGCGATGGTCCAGGCGTGATCCGGCGGCGTGGTCAACCCACCCCACTCCCACACCGGCTGCACCAGGGTCGCCCAGCTGGTCACCGTCAGCATCAAGGCCAGAATCACTATAAACAGCGTGATCAATGATTTTCGCGCCGACATACTTGAGTCATCCCGTTCCGACTGTTATGTGTTGCACACCGCCGGATGCATTCTGCACTGTGCCGCCTCAGGCGCGAAGATTTCGCGAGACGGCACCTGGCATGCAGCGTATTACGCGCGGTACGAAAAGGCGGATTCGGAAAGCACGGCAGACCCTCCGACATGGCCCTCGAAAGGCCTGGATCCTGAATCCGTGAATAACAGGCTGACGTATGAATCAGCGGACTGGCAACTGAGAAAAACATGCAGGTATCCCGCCTGCATCGTGCGGTCATTATCGAAGCGGTTTAGTCGAGGATGGTCATGAGCGTTGCGCCCGAAAAAATGCAGGAAGGACGTTGGCTGCGCGGGTTGCGCAGCTTCCTGGCTTGGTTCGATACGGGCAGCGATCCGATAGCTGCCGGCGCGCAGGAGGACGGAATCGACTGGGCCCGCATCGTGCCCTTCGTCGGCCTGCACCTGGCCTGCCTCATGGTGATCTGGGTGGGCGTCAGCCCGATAGCCGTGGTCGCAGCCCTGGTCTCCTACGTGGTCCGCATGTTCGCCATCACGGGGTTCTATCACCGTTATTTTTCACACCGTTCGTTCAAGACCTCCCGCGTGGCACAGTTCCTGTTCGCCATGCTGGGTGCCACTGCCGTCCAGCGAGGCCCCCTGTGGTGGGCGGCCCATCACCGGCATCATCATGCGTTCTCGGATCAGCCGGACGATCCCCATTCACCGGTCCAGCACGGTTTCATCCGTGCCCACCTCGGCTGGTTCCTGATCAACAAGGGCTTCGCTCCCGACCTGAGCCGCGTACGGGACCTGCGGCGTTTCCCGGAACTGCGCTGGCTGGACCGCTTCGACATTCTCGCGCCCATCGCCTACGCGGTCGGCTTCTTCGCACTGGGAAGCCTGCTTGCACGTACGGCGCCGGAACTCGATACCAGCGGTGCACAGCTGCTGACCTGGGGCTTCTTCATCTCGACCGTGCTCTGCTACCACGGCACGTACACGATCAATTCGCTGTGCCACGTGTTCGGTAAGAAGCGCTACGAAACCGGCGACGACAGCCGCAACAACTGGCTGCTGGCGCTGATCACTCTCGGCGAAGGCTGGCACAACAATCATCACCACTATCCGGTCTCGACGCGCCAGGGCTTCTACTGGTGGGAAATCGACGTGACCTACTACTTGTTGAGAGTGCTGTCCGTGTGCGGAATCATCTGGGACCTCAAGCCCGTTCCGGCGCATATCCGCGCCGATGTCGCCCAGTCCGGCATGCTGAGCAGTGAGCAGACGCAATGAGAGTCGCCATCATCGGTTCGGGAATCGCCGGACTCACCGCGGCGCATCGGCTGCAGCGCGAGCACGACATCACCGTGTTCGAAGCGAACGACTACATCGGCGGCCATACGGCCACGGTGGATGTGGAACGCCACGGCAAGACCTGGGCGATCGACACCGGCTTCATCGTCTTCAACGACTGGACCTATCCGAATTTCATCGCGCTGTTGAACGAAGTCGGCGCCGCCTGGCAATGGTCGGACATGAGCTTCTCCTACCAGTGCGAACGTTCCGGCCTCGAATACAACGGCACGTCGGTCAACAGCTTGTTTGCGCAACGGCGCAACTGCTTCCGCCCCTCGTTCCTGCGCATGATCTCCGAGATCCTTCGCTTCAATTCCCGCGCCCGCGAGCTACTCCAGGCCGCGGCCCCCGGGTCGTCTGCTGCTGGGCTATCGCTAGGGGAATATCTACAGCGCGGTAAATATTCGCGCGAGTTCTGTCAGCAATACATCCTGCCCATGGGCAAAGCCATCTGGTCGGCGACCGAGCAGGCCATGTTCGATTTCCCGGCGCGGTTCTTCGTCGAGTTCTTCGACAAGCACGGCTTCCTGAACGTCAGCAACCGGCCAGTGTGGCGCACGGTTCGGGGCGGTTCACGCGAATACGTTCGCAAGCTGACGGCTCCATTCCGCGATCGCATCCTGCTGAACACGCCGGTGGTGAATGTCATGCGCGATCCGAACGGCGTGAGCATCCGCACCCGCGGGGGCGATACCAGCCGCTTCGACTATGTCGTGTTCGCCTGTCACAGCGACCAGGCGTTGCGGATGCTGCAGGAACCGCTCGGCGTCGAGCAGGAGCTCCTCAACGCGTTTCCCTACCAGGAAAACGACGTGGTGCTGCATACGGACGAGCGATTGCTTCCTCGCACGGCGCTGGCCCGCGCCGCGTGGAATTACCATGCCCCGGCGAAGCCGCAGGAACGTGTCGCCGTGACTTACGACATGAATGTCCTGCAGGCGCTCGACGCCGAGGATCGGTTCCTCGTTTCGCTCAACCAGAACGATCGCATCGACCCGGCAACCGTGCTGGGCCGCTATGTCTACCATCATCCGGTATACACGCCAGCAGCCGTCGCCGCGCAGGCTCGTCGCCTCGAAGTCAGCGGACGCAATCGCACCGCTTATTGTGGCGCCTACTGGCGCTATGGATTCCATGAAGACGGCGTCGTCACCGGTTTGTGGGCGGTCGACGATCTCAACCGCATGGTCGATGCCGAACGCCTGGCCCTCGGCATCGGCTCGCCGATCCGGCGCGCGACGGCATGAAAAGCTGTCTTTACACCGGCACGGTCCGGCATCGCCGGTTCGCGCCGACGCCGCACGAATTCCAGTACCGTATTTTCATGATGCTGATCGACCTGTCGGAATTGCCGACGCTGTTCGACCGCTTCTGGCTGTGGTCGGCGCGGCGCCCCGCTCTCGCGTGGTTCAAACGATCCGACTATCACGGCGATCGCGCCAAGCCGCTCGATGCCAGTGTCCGCGACCTGGTGGCCGAGCGCACCGGCACGCGCCCGACCGGACCTATCCGCCTGCTCACGCATCTGCGGTATTTCGGTCACAACTTCAATCCTGTGAGCTTCTACTACATTTACGACACTGGCGACACGCGCGTCGAAACCATTGTCGCCGAAATCACGAATACGCCTTGGAAGGAGCGGCATGCCTATGTTCTGCCGGTCTCGCAAGTTTCGGCAGGCGATGGGGGCGGACACGTGTCGCGTTGGCAGTTCGACAAGACATTTCATGTCTCACCGTTCATGCCCATGGACGTGAGTTACGACTGGCGCTTTTCCACACCGGGCAAGACGCTCTCGGTGCACATGGAGAACTGGCAGGACGCGAAGCAGTTCGACGCGACCCTGCACCTGCAACGCCGTCCGATCACGCACGGTACGATGACGCACGCACTCTCGAGTTTCCCGTTGATGACGCTACAGGTGACCGCAGCGATTTACTGGCAGGCACTGCGCCTGTGGCTGAAGCGAGTTCCGTTCCTGACCCATCCGCATGCAAGCCCCCACCCTGGCCCTCCCCCGCCGAGCGGGGGAGGGAATGAGATTGCGACATGAATACAGCGACCAAACCGTCCATCGTTCCGCTGCAACTTGCGGAAGTCACCGCCAACGAAACCAGCCTCGCGCGTATCGGCCGCAAACTGCTGTTCGCACAGCTCGATCGCATCGAGCATGGCGAAATCCGGATCGTGGATCGGCTCGGCGAACGTCGGTTCGGCAAACGCCAGGCGGGTTGCCCGTTCTCGGTCACGGTGCACGTGACTCATCATCAGTTCTACGCGGACGCTGCTTTCGCCGGCTCGGTGGGCGCAGGAGAAGCGTATATCCGCGGCTTGTGGTCCTGCGACGACCTGGTCGCGCTGGTGCGCATATTCATTCTCAACCGTGAAGTGCTGGATGGCATCGACAGCCGCTGGGCATTCATCACGGCGCCGCTGCGCAAGATGTTTCACGTACTGAACAACAACTGCCGCGAAGGCAGCGCCCGCAATATCGCCGCTCACTACGACCTGGGCAATCCGTTGTACGAACTGATGCTCGACGACACCATGGCGTACTCGTGCGGTATCTTCGCAACGCCCGAGTCCACACTGCGCGATGCGTCCATCGCCAAGTTCGATGCGGCTTGCCGCAAGCTCGAGCTGAATCCCAGCGATCACCTGCTGGAAATCGGCACCGGCTGGGGCGGACTCGCCATTCACGCAGCCCAGCATTACGGCTGCCGCGTCACGACGACGACGATTTCGCAGGAACAGCATCGCTACGCCGTCGAGAAAGTCGCCAGGCTCGGACTGACCGATCGCATCACGCTGCTGACCAGCGATTATCGCGACCTGACCGGCACCTACGACAAGCTGGTGTCGATCGAAATGATCGAAGCGGTGGGCGCGAACTATCTCGACACTTACCTCGCCCAGTGCGCTCACCTGCTCAAGCCGGCCGGATCGATGCTGCTGCAGGCCATCACCATCCGCGACCAGTTCTACGCACAGGCGCTCAAGTCGGTGGACTACATCCAGCGCTATATTTTTCCGGGAAGCTTCATTCCTTCGGTCACTGCGATCGGCAGTTCGCTGACGCGGGCCACGGACCTGAAAATTGCAGACCTGCGCGACATCGGCCCTCACTACGCTCGCACCTTGAAGCTTTGGCGCGAGCGGTTCTTCGCGCGCCTCGACGATGTGAAGAAACTCGGCTATGGCGACAGCTTCGTGCGCCTGTGGGAATTCTATCTGTGCTATTGCGAAGGCGGTTTTGCCGAAGGACAGCTGTCGAACGTGCAGCTGCTGCTGACCAAGCCTGGATTCCGTCAAACCGCGCCAGGCTATTAGAACCAGATTCACAAGGATTACCCAGGACGACAAATGCAAGGACAAGCACCAGCGGAATCACTCGCTGCACCTATATACTCCGGCACCGTGACAGCCGCCCCGAGGCTGTCGTCGTTGCAGGTAGTAACGGTTGGCATGAGTGAAGCGAATACATTGTCGGTGTTGCAACGGATGGCCCAGGGCGACAAGCGTGCCCTGGCCGATTGCATGGAACAGCATGGCGGCCTCATCTGGGCGTTGTCGCGGCGCATGTCGCCGACGCCCTCGGATGCCGAGGACGCGACGCAGGAAATCTTCCTCACGTTGTGGAAGAACGCGGCGCGTTTCGATCCCACGCGTGGCTCGGAAGCCGTGTTCATCGCAACACTTGCCCGTCGGCTGTTGATCAATCGCTATCGGCAGCGGCGGCGCCGCCCCGCCGAAGTGGCTGTCGATGAGAACGAATCGCTGCAATGGGCGGCGAGCGGGCTCAGCAGCGAAACTTCCGCGGAAGCCCAGCAGGCCTCCGCCGCCTTGTCCTCTCTTCGTCCCGAGCAGCAGCGCATCATCACCCTGGCGGTGGTCCATGGTCTGTCGCAAAGCGAGATCGCGGCGCAGATCGGCATGCCGTTGGGAACAGTGAAGACGCTCATGCGTCGTGGTCTATTGCGAGTTCGTGAAATGTTGCATATCGATGTCGATGCCGAAGCTGGGGAGGTGCCGTAATGAGTGCCCCTGATTCCACGGACGAGTACAGCGACGAACTGGTCGACCTGCTCATCAAGGATGCCACCGAAGGCCTCACTGAAGACGAGCGGAAAGAACTGCACATGCTGCAGTATGAGTTCCCTGACTTCGATGCGCAGTTCGCGGATGACGCCATGGCGGCGCTGTCCCTCGCCATGGTGGGCCGAGGCGAACGCCTGCCCCGGCACTTGCGCGACAACATTCTCGATGCGGCGAATGCGCCCGACTCTTTCGACGCTGACGACAACATCGCCAGTCTCGAAGCCGCCCGTGCGCTCAAGAATTCACGCAAGGAACGGAAAGGCTTCACCAGCGTCGTCGCGCCCGGCACTGCCGGCTGGTGGACTGCAGCTGCCGCATTCGTGCTCGCCGTCGCGGGCTGGTGGCCGCGCCTCATGGATGACACGAGCCAGATGACTGCGAACCGTGAACCGACCCGCCAGGAATTGCTGGCCAGCGGACATGCGATTCGTGCCAGCTGGACTCCTGCTGCTGCGGCGGATGCGCCCCTGGTCGGCGATGTCGTGTTCGATCCGGTGTCGCAGCGGGGCTTCCTGACGTTCCGTGGCATCCCGAAGAACGACCCGCGCCTGGCGCAGTACCAGCTGTGGATCGTCGACGCTCATCGCAAGCAACCCGAACCCGTCGATGGCGGCGTCT